>Ga0075428_100000623_pt1 | contig 36237 bp, 31 predicted proteins | sample RhiMetdeltSRZDD2_FD_75291 | JGI IMG/M metagenome (GOLD analysis project Ga0075428, IMG submission 75291) | Populus rhizosphere microbial communities from Tennessee, USA - Rhizosphere MetaG P. deltoides SRZDD2 | ecosystem: Host-associated > Plants > Roots > Rhizosphere > Soil | place: USA... | reverse complement strand
GATGACGTTGAGCCGATAGAACAGGTCCTCGCGGAACCGGTTGCTGGCCACCTCGCGGGCGAGATCACGATTGGTGGCGCAGATCACCCGCACGTCGACGCGGAGATTGTGGCGGCCTCCCACGCGCGAGAACTCGCCGTCCTGCAGGACGTGCAGAAGCTTCGCCTGCAGCGCCGGATGGAGCTCACCGATCTCGTCGAGAAAGATCGTGCCGCCGTCGGCCAGCTCGAAGCGGCCGGGCTTGCGCTGATGCGCGCCCGTGAAGGCGCCGCGCTCATGGCCGAACAGCTCGGATTCCAGCAGCTCGCGCGGCATGGCGGCGCAGTTGACCTTCACGAACGAGGCGCGACGGCGCGGCGAGTGCGCGTGGATGGCGCGCGCGACGAGCTCCTTGCCGACGCCGGTCTCGCCACACACGAGCACGGTGACATCGGCGCGCGCGGCCTGCTCGATAACCGAGAGGATCTCGCGCATCTGCGCGCTCGTCAGCATCGCCAGCTCGCGCTGCACGCGCTCGCCGTTGTCTTCGCCGCCCGCGCCCGCCGGCGTCGGCGCCTCGCGTCGGGGCCGACCCGCCACGCCGCGGATCACGTGCTCGAGATCCTCGGCCGTGTAGGGACGGCGCAGGAAATCGTCGGCGCCGGCCTGGATGGCCTCGACGATCTGCGCGCTGTGTCCGTTGTCGGCGACCATGATGACGGGCCCCGAGGCGGTCAGCTCGCCCGCGCGGCGCAGCAGGTCGATGCCGGACATGCCGGGCAAGCGGATGGCGACGACGGAGAACGCGACGCGACCGGCCCGGGCGAGGAGCTCGAGGGCCTCCTCCGCGGTGCCGGCGGCGAGCGGCGTGTAACCCCAACCCGCCAGCTGCGTGGTCACGCGCCGACGCTGGTCGGGATCGTTTTCCACGACGAGGACGGGACGGCCGGCGATCGATGTGGCGTAAGGCGATGCGGCGTCGAAACTGGCGGCCTTCATCGGAACTCTTTCTTCCATTGAACCAACCGTTGCACCGCAAGAGGCATGCCGTACCTGTTTTTCGCGGCTTTCGCGCGCGGATTGAACATGCGCGCATGCCGCACGACGCGGCGCGCCTCCACTCTGGGAGTAGCGGTGCCCGATAAGGGAAAGGGATTGACGCGGCTCATCCCGGACGCTTCCCGCACAGCACGAACTTCACCGTGTCGAACAGGATCCACAGGTCGAAGCGGAGGGAGAGGTGCTTGATGTAGTAGAGGTCGTAGCAGAGCTTGCGCGTGACCTCCTCGGTCGACATGGAGTAGCCCGCGCGCACCTGCGCCCAGCCCGTCAGCCCGGGTCGCACCTCGTGGCGCAGATTGTAAAAAGGAATCACCGCCGAAAAGGTGGCGACGTTCGACGCCATCTCCGGGCGGGGGCCGACCAGGCTCATGTCACCTCTGAGGATGTTGACGCACTGTGGGAGCTCGTCGAGTCGATACCGGCGCAGCACGGCGCCGAAGGAGGTCACGCGACTCGCGTTGTCGCGCTGCCAGATGCCGTCGGCGCCACGCTCCGCCTGTCGCATCGTGCGGAACTTGATCAGGCGGAAGGGACGGCCGCCGAGACCGATGCGCTCCTGGATGAAGAACACCGGTCCTCGGGACTCGAGCTTGATCGCGAGCGCGATCAGCGCGATGAGCGGCGCCGTCGCGACGAGCGCCGCGCTCGCGATGAGCACCGACAGCACGCGCTTGAGCGCGAGCTGCGCGCGGGAGACGCGAAAGCCGTCGCCGAAGATCAAGGCACTCGGCGTGAGCGACTCCACCGCCAGTCGACGCGTGAACCGCTCGTACGCCTTCGTGCCTTCCTCCACGCGCACGCCGCGAAAGCGGCAGGCGAGCAGTGCGGACACGGGCAAATTCCCGCGGCGGTCGGGCATCGCGACGAGGATGCGATTCGGATGCTCGCGCAGCACGATCTCCGCGACGTCGCCGTACGCGCCCAGACGCGGCACGCCGCCGACGGCGCTGCCGTCCGGCGCCAGCACGCCGGCCACCCGCATCGCGAGATCCGGGCGCGTCGCGATCTGCTCGGCGAGCTCGGCGGCGAGCCGGCCGGCGCCCATGATGAGTACGCGCTCGGAGAACGCCGCGTGCTTCGCGAGCGCGTACACCGCGAGGCGGAGGGCGAGCACCGCGAACAGCGTCACGCAAAGCGCATACGGGGCGAGATTGCCGCCGATGATCGCGTTGGGAAATACGAGATAGGTCCCGGCCAGCACGAGCGCGGCCACGCCGAGCGCCCGACACAGCCGCGTGAACAGCTGGCCGGCGTCGTGCGGCGCCTCGAAGTCGTAAAGATCGTTGTAGTAGAACGCGCCGAGACACACGATCGCGACGATTCCGGCGCGCGCGCCGAGCCGCCACAGGCCGCTGCCCGTCCCGTCGGCGACGGGCGACCAGACGGCGATTGCGGCGGCGAGCACCGCAAGAGTCGAAGCCCCATCCAGCCACGCGAGACGCTGTGCGAGAGACATGTCGCGCCGGTGTCTCCGGCTGCGACGCTATCGGGGCAAGCTCAGTGCCAAACCGTGCAAAACGTCGCAGAAGGCGGCGTTTCGCTGCGTTTTTCCCGCAGCCCGGCGGTCAGGAAGCGGCGAGCGCCGGCGAGATTACGGGAGAATTACTGCATTCGGCTGCAACCGCCGTGAGTAAGCGGCTGCAGTCGCTAGGGCCGATCGAACGTGATGGGGTAGCCGAATTGCAGACCGACGAACAGCCGATTCTGATCGGCGTCGGTGGCGATCAGGTCGCCGGCGCTGTCGCGGACCTCATTCGGCGTGCGCTGACGGAAGAACTGGTAGCGCGCAACCGCGGCCATCCACGCCGTGAGGCGATACGTGACCTGCAGCGGCATGGTGAAGGATTGGATGTCGATGCTCCCAGTGCGGGACGGTGCGCCGCTCGGCGTCCTCACCCACGAATAGCGCGGGACGAAGGACAGCGTGAGGCCACGCGTCAGCGTCAGCACGTCGATGCGGCCGTACACGGACGTGTTGTCGGTGACGCCGCCGAGGCCGCCGGCCGTCGCCACCTGGCGGTCGAAGCCGAGGCCGACGCCGCCGAACCACAATTTCTGATCGTAGGCGGCGGTGGCCGCCGGCGCGATACGCGAGAAACCGTTGTCGTGCTCCTCGAACGTCGGTCCGCCGCTGACGGTGAGCGTGATCGTCGGCGCGACCTGCCAGCTGACGCCGATTCGCGGCGTATGCGTGGTGACCTTGTCCTCGTGCTGAATGTCGAAGTAGCCGAACTCGTACCCGATCGTCCCGCGCAGCTGTCGCGTCAGCACTCGGTCGAGTCCGACGTTGACGCGATAGACGTTGGAGTCATCGAGGTCGGCTTTTTCGAACCGCTGCGCGGCGTACGACGCGCCCCCGCGGACGGTCGTGAAATCGTCGATCTGGTAGGCGGCGCCGCCGGCCAGCACGTTCCCGAACGATCGATGACGCCCCACCGAGACGCCTTCCGGCGAGATGAGGTTGGTGTCGGTGGTGGCCGTGAAACCGTCGGTGAGGGTGAGGGTGAGCCGCTCGGTGGCGTGCCACATGCCGTCGAGCGTGAAGTTTTGATGGTTGAATGCGTTGTCGCGTCCCGGCTCGCGCAGATAGAGCTCGGCAGTGAAGTTGTACCCGGCGAAGAGATGGTGCGTCCGGCTCTCCCACATGAAGTTGATGCCGGGCGTGATGCCGGTGATCAGATCCCACTGGCGGTTCTGATTGTTGAGGAGAATGTTGTCGTTGTACTCCTCGCTGACGGTGATGCTCGGCACGAGCGTGATGGGCGCGCGCAGCGGCAGTTGAAGCTTCTGCGGATCCGGCATCAGTGTCGTGCCGAACTGAGGCGCGATCGGCACCGGCTGCGCGACGGCCACCCCCGCAGCGAAGCAAACGACCAGCAGGCTGGCGCAGGTCGCGAGGAGGCGGGCCATCACGCGCACACGCATATCACACGTCGCCGAAACGCGGAAACGGCTTTTTCGCCGCGCCGGTGTGCAAGCGCTCGATCGCCTGGTGATAGTGCTTGAGCGCCGACGGCTTCTGAATCACGTCGACGGCGCCGAGTTTCTTTACGTCCTCGATCTCCTCGGGCGTGGCGTGTCCTGTGATGACGACGACGGCCAGCGACGGTCGAAGCCGTCGTACCTCCGCCATGACGTCGAGGCCGTTCATGCCCGGCATCGAGACGTCCAGGAACATCGCGTCGAAGGCGGTGCTCTTGAGCCTGTCGAGCGCGTCGGGTCCTGAATGGACGACGGTCGTGGAGTGTCCCTGCCGCTTGAGCGATGCTGCCAGGACCTCGGCCACCTGTGGCTCGTCGTCGACGATCATGATCTCCATTTCATTTCCCTCCCCGTGTAAGTCCTACAACAGTGTCTATGAAATTTGTACAAATTCAGAAAGTCCGGTCGGCCACGCCGACACCGAAGTGCTTGTAATCATTGGAAGCGGGAGTGGGTAAACCCTTGGCACATGCAGTGCACTTCGATGCAAACACTGACAAGCTGTGCAGCCGACACCACCAGGGAGACAGCAGCCGATGAGTGAGCCGTTGATGGCGCTCTGCACCAGCAGCAAGATGCAGCCGATCCGGGATCTGGTCACCAAGGTCGCGGGCACGAACACCACGGTCTTGCTCCGAGGCGAGAGCGGGACCGGGAAAGAGGTTCTCGCCCGGGCGATCCACAAGGCCTCGCCGCGCGCCGCCAAGCAGTTCCTGAAGGTCAACTGCGCGGCGCTCCCCGGCGAGCTGCTCGAGTCCGAGCTGTTCGGACACGAGAAGGGCGCGTTCACGGGCGCCTATCGGCAGAAGCCCGGAAAATTCGAGGCCGCCCATCAGGGCACGCTCCTCCTCGACGAGATCGGCGAGATGCCGCTGCGGCTGCAGGCGAAGCTGCTGCACGTGCTCCAGGACGGCGAATTCTCCCGCGTCGGCGGCGAGAAGATCATCGACACCGACGTGCGCCTCATCGCCGCCACCAACCGCGACCTCGAAGCGAGCATGCGTGCGCATCAGTTCCGCGAGGATCTCTATTACCGGCTCAACGTCATCGAGATCCGGATCCCGCCGCTGCGCGAGCGCCGCGAAGAGATTCCGGGCCTCGTCGACTTCTTCCTCAAGAAGTTCAACGCGCAGTACAGCCGCGTGGTCGACATCCCGCCGGATACCATGCGCGTGCTGGTCGAATATCACTGGCCCGGCAACATTCGCGAGCTCGAGAACGCGGTCAAGCGCGTCGTCGTGCTGGGCACCGCGCGTCCCGTGCATACCGAGATCGTCGGCAACATCAGTCGTGGTCCTCGTGTCACCACGCCGGGCGCTGCCGCCGCCGTCACCACCGTCACGAGCCCCGACACGCCGATCAGCCTCAAGGACATTGCTCGGCAGGCGGCCCGCGACGCCGAGCGCGTGGCGATCAAGGAAGTGCTGGACCGCGTCCACTGGAACCGGGCCAAGGCAGCGCGCCTGTTGCAGATCAGCTACAAGGCGCTGCTCTACAAGATCGTGCAGTGTGGCCTCGTGGTCCAGGAGACGGAGCCGGAGAAGCAGAAGGAAGTCATCGCGTCCTGAGCGGTACGAGCCGCTCGCGCAGGGTCAGTCCCGTCAGCAGAACGAAGTAGAGCAGGACGCGAAGGATCATCGATCGCCCTCCTTCGGGCCGAGGTCGGAGCAACTCCCGTGCCTCGGGCGCCTGAGCCGGCCAAGTCCGCGGTTCGCGACGCGCCGCGGTCCCCCTTGTCCCTCGCTCCAGGGGAATTCTTTTCCGTCTTCGGGCACGCGGAGACGGTGGCGACGCGCGTGATACCCTAGCGCCATGTTCGATATCGGACTCCAGGAGATGCTCGTCATCGGGGTCCTGGCCCTGTTGGTCTTCGGGCCCTCGAAGCTCCCCGAGCTCGGACGGATGGTCGGGCGCGCGTTGCGCGAGTTCCGGCGAGCCAGCGATGAGTTTCGCTCGACGGTCGAGACCAATCTGAATATCAACGAGCCCGATCCGCCGCCGACGCCCTCCTATGCGGCCGAGCCGGCGGCGGCGCTGCCGTCCGAGACCGAGCCGGTCGCGCCGGAGACGAGCGACGTCGCCGTCGCGGTGGCCACGGAGCCCGCGGTCGAGCACGGTGAGCCGTACTGCGCGCAGCGCGGCTCGAGGCTGTTCCATCGGCGCGAGTGCGGCTGGGTCGCGCGCATTCCCGAGATCGACCGCATCTACATGAAGACGATGGCGGAGGCGCGAGAGCAGGGCCTGAGCACGTGCCCTGTCTGTGAGCCCTGGGAGCCGGCATAGGGCCCTCTTTTTTTGCTTGCGTCCCTCAACACCCGTTGAGTATGGTATCGGCCACAATCACGGAGGATCAATGCGCGACCTGACCGAGAAGCAACGCGAGGTGCTGGCCTTCATCCGCGCCTTCGTCGGTAAGCACGGCGTGCCGCCCACGGTGCGCGAGATCGGGGATCGGTTCAAGGTCACCCCGCGCGCGGCGTTCGATCATTTGCGCGCGCTCGAGCGAAAGGGCGCGCTGCAGCGCCGTGAGAGCGCAGGACGTACGTCGCGCGCGCTCACGCTGACGGAGCCGCCGGCGCGAGCGGCGCACGCGGTGCCGATCCTCGGACGCGTGGCAGCAGGTCAGCCGCTGTTCGCGAGCGAGAACCGGGAGGGCGAACTGCACATCGCGCCCGCGTCGCTCCCGGGCCGTGGCGAGGACTTATTCGCGCTGCGCGTGCGCGGCGAGAGCATGATCCTGGCCCACATCTGTGACGGGGATCTGGTGCTGGTACGACGGCAGGACAGCGCGTCAGCGAACGACATCGTGGTCGCGCTCATCGAATCGGAGGCGGGCGAAGCGGAGGCAACCGTCAAGCGCTTCGCGCGTGAAGGCGAGCGCGTCGTGCTGAAGCCCGAGCATCCGACGATGGCGCCGATCGTCGTGGATCCGCGCCGTACGCCGGTGAAGATCCTCGGCAAGGTCGTCGCGGTGCTTCGCGGGTTTTGAGATTTTCGGGGGAGACGATGATGAATGCGGACACGCTCACGTTTCCGGCGCTCCAGCGCCGATTGATCTCGTCCCGGCGCTCGCGCGCCCTTTTTTTGCCGCGGACCACTCAACACGTGCGGAGTCGCGACGTGCTCGTCGAGGTGGTGCGCGCCGCCGTCGCGCTCGCGGCGCTCGCGCTCTGGTGTGTCTCGCTGCTGCTCGTGGCCGGCTGACTCAGCCCGGCCGCGCCGTACGCTCGAACACGCGCGCCTCGACGAATAGGTCGAGCAGCGCGGAGTCGAGGGCGCCAGCGCGGCGCTCGGCGTCGAGGATGGCCAGCGCCTCCTCCGCGCGCAGCGCCTTCTTGTAGGGGCGATCGCTCGCCGTGAGCGCGTCGTAGATGTCCGCGATGGCCATCATGCGTGACTGTACGGGAATCTCGTCGGCGCGGACCCCATACGGATAGCCGGTGCCGTCGAGCTTCTCGTGATGTGCGCGCGCGATCGTGGGCACGCGGCGCAGCTCCTTCGTCCACGGAATCTGCGTCAGGAACTGGAACGTGTGGACGACATGCTGCTGAATGGCAAGACGCTCGGCGTCAGTGAGGCTGCCGCGCGGGATGGCGAGCACGCGCGCTTCTTCCGGCGTCAGGACCGTGCGCGGCGTGCCGTCGCCATCGTGCCAGGTGTGTGACGCCAATCTCAGGATGTCGGCCTTGAACGTCTGCGTCTGCACCGTCGGCTCGTTGGCGACGCCGATGAGATCGAGCTGGCGGTCGAGCTCGGTCAGGGCGGCGGCCAACTCGGCATCCAGCCGCGCGGCGTGCTCGGCGTAATCGACCGCGCGCGCCAGCGCCCGAGCGAGCTTGCCGCGCTCCGTGCGCAGCGCGAGATCCCGCTTCAGCAGCTCGACGCGGTGACGAATGCGCTCGAGATCCGCCGGGTAGAGCTTCTTGGCCTTCACGAGGACGTGCTCGCGGACGCCCACCTTGCCGAAGTCGTGCAGCAGTGAGGCGTAGCGAAGCTCCATCACTTCGTCGTCGAGGAATCTCAGCTCGCGATACGGTCCCGTCTTGCAGCGGTCGACGACCTCGGCGAGTCCGACGGTGAGATCGGCCACGCGGAAGGAATGGCCGGACGTCGAGGGATCGCGCGCCTCGATCGCCGTGACCGACGCCTTCACGAATCCTTCGAACAGCTCGCGGATCGACAGATACAGGCGGCGGTTGTAGATCGCCACCGCCGCCTGCGAGGCGAGCGAGCCCGCCAGCTTCTCGTGCCGCGCGCTGTACGTGCGCACGTGGCGCTCGACGTCCGCGGGCGACGTCAGGCGCGCGTCGCGCTCGTCCTTGCAGTTGATGAGCTGCAGCGCGCCGATCGTCTCGCCGTGCGGTGTGCGCATCGGCACCACGAGCATTGACTTGGTGCGATACCCGGCCTCCTCGTCGAAGCGCCGGTTGATCGCGAAGGGCGCGTCGGCCGGCGGCGCGTAGGCGTCGGCGACGTTGATCAGCTCGCCGGTCAGCGCCACGTGGCCGACGATGCTGGCGCCGGTGAGGGGCAGGGTGGCCGTCCGGAACGGCACCGACACGCTGTCGTTCTGGGCCAGCGCGAATCTCAGGTGCGGCGCGTCGCCGCGCTCCTCCACGATGTAGAGCGAGCCGGCGTCGCTGTCGGTGATCTCGCGCGCCTTGCTCAGCATCGTCTCGAGGAGAAAGCGTGGATTGGACTCGGCCGACAGGCGGATGCCGATGGCGTTGAGCTCCGAGAGATCGCGCTCGAGCCGCGCGCGGTCCACGGCGGCGTCGAGATCGGCGAAGGCCGCCGCCACCGCGTGCCCGAGCATCGCCGACGGCGCCGCGAGCGGCAGGACCGCGTGCCAGCCGCCGGGCCATGGCCCGATGTCGGTCGCGGGAATAAGACCGAGCACACGAATGTCGTCCCGGGCGGGTGGTGGCGAGGAGCGCGGCGTCACGAGAATGACCGCGTCGGCGGCGGGGCCGGCGCCGAGCGGCCGCACGTCGTACAGATGCGCGAGCGCCGCTGCGACGGCGGCCACGGCGGGGTCGGCGTCGTGCAGAACGAGCCTCCGCATCGCGCCTAGAATACAGGGTATGACGGCCTTCGCGGACTTCGCGGCCCTCGGCCGCCGGCTCGAGCGCGCACGCGGTCGCCTCGAGAAGCGGGACGAGGTCGCGCGGTTTTTCACGACGCTCACGCAGGAGGAGATTCCGACGGCCGTGGCGTTCCTTGCCGGTCGCGCGTTTCCGTCGTCCGATACCCGCGTTCTGGGCGTCCGCGGGTTGCCGCGAAACGTCGCGGGCGCGGCGGCGTCGGAGCCACTGTCCCTCATGGACGTCGCCGACGCATTCGCGGACGTCGCGGCGGCGACCGGCGCCGGCGCACGGCGCGCGCGCGACGAGCGGCTGGCGCGCCTGGCGGCGCGCGCGTCGACCGACGAGCGCGACTTCATCAATCGCATCATCGGCGGCGAGATGCGAACGGGCGTGTCGGAGGGACTGCTGCTCGAGGCGATCGCCGCCGCGTGGCACGTGGATCTGCCGACGGCTCGTCGCGCCGCGCTCTTCCTCGGCGATCTCACCGCGGTGGCCGTGCTCGCCGCCCGCGGCGGCGCGGCGGCCGTCGCGAGCGCGAGACCCCGGCCGTTCGTCCCACTGCTGCCGATGCTCGCCGAGATCGCCGACGACTTCGCGGCGGTGCTGACGGCGCACGGCGGCCGAACCGCGCTGGAGTACAAGTACGACGGCGCCCGGATCCAATTGCACCGCGCGGACGATCGCGTGCAGGTGTGGACGCGACGCCTGTCCGACGTGACGCGTAGCCTGCCGGACGTCGTCGAGATCGCGCGGCGGGATCTCACGGGCGAGCCGTTCATCCTCGACGGCGAGGTGGTGGCCCTCGACGCAGCGGGCCGGCCGCTGGCGTTCCAGGAGCTGATGCGCCGCTTTCGGCGCGTCCACGGCGTCGAGGCGCTCGCGCGTGAGATGCCGCTGGCGCTGCACTTCTTCGATTGCCTCATGGCCGAGGGGCGCTCACTGATCGATGAGCCGTACGAGCAGCGCTGGGACGTGCTGGCGCGGATCACCGGCGGCCGCTATCTCGCGGAGCGCCGGATCGTCACCGACGAGACCGACGCGGCCGCCTTCCGCGCTGCCGCGCTGGCCGCCGGGCATGAGGGCGTGATGGCGAAGGATCTCGCGAGCACGTACGAGCCGGGCGGCCGCGGCAAGCGCTGGTTCAAGCTGAAGGCGGCGGAGACGGTGGACTGCGTGATCGTCGCCGTGGACCGCGGCTCCGGCCGGCGCGTGGGCTGGCTTTCCAACTACCACCTCGCCGTGCGCGACAACGACACGTTCGCGGACGTCGGCAAGACGTTCAAGGGATTCACCGACGCGCAGTTCGTGGAGATGACGGCACGATTGTGGACGCTCGCGACAGACGACGACGGCTACACGGTGCGCGTGCGGCCCGAGGTCGTCGTCGAGGTCGAATACAACGAGATCCAGAAGAGCCCGACCTACGCCTCAGGGCTCGCCCTGCGGTTTGCGCGCATCGCGCGCGTGCGCGACGACAAGTCTCCGGGGCAGGCGACCACGCTCGACGAGCTGCGCCATCTCTACGAGCGCCAGTTCCAGACGAAGGGGCGCGCGGCCGACCCGGTGTAGAATCCACCGGATGAGCGCACGCGTCTCGACCGGCATCCCCAGGCTCGACGCAATGCTCGGCGGCGGCCTGCTGCCGGGCACGCTGTCGGTCGTGTACGGCGCCACCGGCATCGGCAAGACCCACCTCGGGCTCACCTTCGCGGATCACGGGCGCGTCACCGACGGCGCGCGTGGCGTCGTCCTGGACATGAACGGCCGTGGCGACAGCCAGCAGCACGACGAGTACGCCGCGCGGCTCTTCGACTGGTCGCTGAAGGAGTGGACACACACCGTGCCGCCGATGACGGAGCCCTATCCCTCGGCCGACCAGATGGAGGCGTTCTACTGCAACGCGCTGAAGTGGGTCGGACGCGTGCGCGACTTCCAGGTGCCGACGTCCGACGGCGCGTGGGAGTTCGACTGGAACTGGAAGGCCACCTACAATCACGCGCTCCACACCGTCCGGCCCTTCTTCTATTTCCATTTCACCGCGGGCACGCGTCGGGTCGTGGTGGACGGCGTGGAGCCGATGGACCAGCCGGCCGACTCCATCCAGTTCTGGATGTTCGACGAGCTGTACCGCAAGACCCTCCATCGCGACGCGGAGACGCTCGGCATGGAGACCTGCCTGCCGGTGTGGAAGCATCGCCAGTTCATCGATGCGCACCTTTACGATCACACCGCCGTGACCACGCTCCTGCTGGTGACGACGGAGGAGACCCGGCTCGAGGATCTGCTGGCGCGCAAGGTCGCCGTCGGCGACATCGGCGCCACCGCGAACACGATCTTCGTGATGGGCAGCGAGCGCGTCGGCCGTCGCGTCGCGCGCCTGCTGTCCGTGGTCAAGCACCGCGGCAGCGCCATGAGTGACGAGATCGTCGAGTACCGCATCGGGAGTGCCGGGCTCGAGCTCGGGTGAGCCGTGGCGACCGCCACGCCGTGGCGTCCGCCGTTCTCCTGCATCGACGTCCACGTTCACCTTCATCCGCCCCGCCTGGCCGACGCGATCCTGCGCCACTTCACGGCCGACGGCTGGGTGGCGCGCCATCCGTTCGAGCCGTCCAAGGTTGCGGCGACGCTGGCGGAGCGCGGCGTCGAGCGCTTCTGTTTTTTCTCGTACGCGCACAAGCCCGGCATGGCGCGCGAGCTCAACCGCTGGGTCGCGCGGACGGCGGCCGCGCTCCCTGACGCCATCGGCATCGGCACGCTGCATCCCGACGACCCCGACGTCGACGCCATCGCCGCCGAGGCGACGGGGCCGCTCGGGCTGCGCGGGTTCAAGTTCCATCACTCGGTGCAGCGCTTTCATGTCGACGACGAGCGCCTGTTCGCCGTCTACGAGCGGGCCGAGGCTGCCGGCCACATCTTCGTCCTGCACGTCGGCACGCTGCCCTATCGCGATCCATTCACCGGCGTCGAGCGCTTTCGCCGCGTGCTCGCGCGCTTTCCGCGGCTCACCGCGATCGTGGCGCACATGGGCGCGTTCGAGAGCGACGCGTTCCTGGCGCTCCTCGACACGCATCCGAACCTCTACGTCGACACGACGATGGCGCTGGCCCCCGCCGCCACGCGTTACGTCGGCGCCGACCCGGCGGCGATCACCGACGCCGCGCTGATCCGCTGGCAGGATCGCATCCTGTTCGGCTCCGATTTCCCGCTGATCCCATACGACTACGAGGAGGAGCGCCGCTGGGCGTGGGATCGCGCGCTGCCTGACACCGTCCGACGCAAGATCTTGCACGACAACGCTGCGCGGCTGCTCGACCGTGGCTGAGCTGCGCCTGGCCCGGCTCGCACCGGCGCAGGTTGCGCTGCTTCGCGTGGCGGCGGAGGCGGGACCGCGCGACGCCGCGCTGGTCGGAGGCGCCGTGCGCGACGCCATCCTGCGACGCGCGAGCGCCGACGTGGACATCGCCGTGCCGTCGGGGGCGATCGCGCTGGCGCGGCGCAGCGCCGAGCGGCTCGGCGGCACGTGCGTCGTCCTCGATGCCGAGCGCGGCGCCGCGCGTGTCGTGAGCGGCGCCGGCCTCACGCTGGACGTCACGGACTTCCGCGCCCCGACCCTCGAAGCGGACCTCGCCGCGCGCGATTTCACGGTCGACGCGCTCGCCGTCGCCCTCGGGCCGTTGATCGCGCGCGGGCGCGCGCGCATCGTCGATCCCACCGGCGGGGTCGCGGATCTCGAAGCGCGGCGCCTGCGCCCGGCTGGTCGCGGTGTGCTCGAGGACGACCCGCTGCGCACGCTCCGCGCTGTCAGACTGGAGGCGACGCTCGGTCTTCGGCTCACGCCCACGGCGGCACGCGCAGTGCGCAGCGCCGCGCCACGGCTCGCCCGCGTCGCGGCCGAGCGTGTGCGCGACGAGCTGCTCATGATCACGGCGCTGCCGGACACGGCACGTGCGCTGCGCCGCGCGGATGCGCTCGGCGTGCTCGGTGTGGTGCTGCCGGAGGTGGAGGCGATGCGCGCGACCCCGCAGCCGCCGCCGCACCGCTTCGACGTGCTCGAGCACTCGCTGCGCGCGGTCGGCGGCTGCGACCGGCTGCTCGCGCGCCTGGAGGCCCTGGCCCCATACGGCGAGGAGCTCGCCGCCCACCTGGCGGAACCGCTCGGCGGCGGCGCGCGCCGTGAGACCGCGCTGAAGCTGGCCGCGCTGTTGCACGACGTCAGCAAGCCCGAGACGCGGCGGCGCGTCGGCGGCCGTGTGCGCTTCTTCGAGCACGACGTGATCGGCGCGCAGCGCGTGCGCACGATCGGTGAGCGGCTTCGGCTTCCGGAGCGCCTGACCGCCGTGATCGAGCGCGTCGTCCGGCATCATCTGCGACCGATGCACCTCGGCCATGCGGGCGCCATCACGCCACGGGCGCGCTATCGGTTCTATCGCGATCTGCGCGAAGACACGCGCGACCTCCTGCTGCTGGTGCTCGCGGACGCCGCGGCCGTGACCGGCGCCTCGCCGCTCACCACGTGGCGCCGCGCGGGCCTCATCCGCGACCTCTTTGCCGGCTGGCGCGAGCAGCACCAGGCCGAGCGGCGCCCGGCGCTGCTGCGCGGCGAGGATGTGATGACGCGATTCTCCCTGGAACCCGGGCCGCGCGTCGGATGGTTGCTCTCACAGGCGCGCGAAGCGCAGGACCTGGGGCGGGTGCACAGTCGCGAGGAGGCGCTGGCCTACCTTGACTCGCTCGATCCTGGCCCGTAAAGTACCGGCACCACAAAGCAAATTTCCCCTCCGAGGAGGGTCCCGATGATTCAGTGGCGTATCTTCGTCGTCGTGCTCGCCGTTGTCCTGTCGCCGATCGCGGTGGCGGCGGCTCCGGAGGGCAAGGTCGTGATCGCGCAGGGCGTCGATCCGACCAAGCTCGACATCATGGACCAGCAAGAGGCCCCGGCCTCGATCATCGCATCGCACATCTTCGAGACGCTCTGGGAGCGCGACGCGAATCTCAAGATCGTTCCCGCGCTCGCCACCGAGATCCCGAAGCTGGTGGCGCCGACGACATGGGAGGTCAAGCTCCGCAAGGGCGTCAAGTTCACCAACGGCGAGGAGTTCAACGCCGAATCGGCGAAGTTCAGCCTCGAGCGCGTAAAGGATCCGAAGCTGCGCGCGTCGTCGAACTTCAAGCCGATCGAGTCGGTCGAGATCGTCGATCCGTACACGATCCGCGTGCACACCAACAAGCCCTGGCCGACGTTCCTCACGGTCCTGACCTTCGCCCAGGCGTCGATGTACCCGCCGAAGGCGTACAAGGACAAGCAGCCGGCCGACATCTCGCGTCAGCCCATCGGGACCGGTCCCTACAAGTTCGTCCGCTGGGCGAAGGACGAGGAGATCGTGCTCGAGGCCAACGACGCGTGGTGGCGCGGGGCGCCGAAGATCAAGACGGTGGTGTTCCGACCGATCCCCGACGACGCCGTTCGCGTCGCCGCGCTGCAAAACGGCGAGATCGACGTGGCGGTCAACATTCCGCCGCACCTCGCCAACCCGATCGCCAATCATCCGAAGCTGTTCCTGACGACGGCGCCGTCGATCCGCACGATCCAGCTCATGTTCCAGACGCACAACTTCGACGAGAAGACGCACATGGCGACGGGCGTCTACGACGGCCCCACCAAGGACAAGCGTGTGCGTCAGGCGATCCAGTACGCGCTCGACGCGGACGAGATCATCAAGGGCGTGCTCGATGGCAAGGCCACGCGCATGGCCACGATGCTGACGCCGCTGCACTTCGGCTACGACGCCTCGCTCAAGCCGATCAAGCAGGACCTCGCGAAGGTCAAGAAGCTGCTCGCCGACGCCGGCTATCCGAACGGCGTGGAGATCACGCTGAACGGGCCGCAGGGCCGCTACGTCCGCGACAAGGAAGTGGCGGAGGCCGCCGCCGGTCAGCTCAACAAGGCCGGAATCAAGACGACGGTCAAGACCTACGAGTTCGTGAACTACCTCAACAATCTGACGTACAAGCACAAGGGCGGGCCCGTGTGGCTCATCGGCTGGGGCACGCCGACGATCGACGCGGAGACCGTCTACAACCCGCTCTTTCACAACGGCAGCAATCTGGGCACGTACTTCAATGCGGATCTCGACGGGCTGATGGACGCCGCGCAGAAGGAGATGGACGAGAAGAAGCGGCTGGCGCTCTATCACCAGATCAACAAGCTGTGGATCGAGGACGCCGCTGCCGCCCCGCTCTACCAGCAGCTGGACCTGTACGGCGCGAGCAAGCGGATCACCTGGAAGGCGCGCAGTGACGAGCGCATCAAGGCCGTGGAGATGACGATCAAGGACGGCAAGTAGCGCGGGACTGGCGCCACTCTCGTTCTCTGCCGTGCCTCAGGAACCAACGAACGAAGACAGGTGCAGTAATATAGGAGGCGCTGGGCGGCCGTAATTCAGTGGCAGAATGCCAGCTTCCCAAGCTGGACGTCGCCGGTTCGAATCCGGTCGGCCGCTCCACTTTCGTGACGAGGGGTTACGGGACATTGGACCCGTAGCCCCTCTCGTTTTCTGCCGTAAGTTCTGCCGTGATTCTGCCGTGAACACTCGTTCAGACCTACAGTCCAGCCTGCGCGGCAGCCTTGTCGAGAGCCGCGCCGTCCTGCCGCGTGTTGTTCCTAATCCACCGGTAGTAATGGCGGATCACCATCTCGGTGTTGGCGTGGCCGAGTTGCTTTCCCACCCAGCCGATTTCCTCTCCAGCCGAAAGCGCCAGCGTCGCAAACGTGTGCCGTGTCTGGTACGGCTTCCGATCCCGGATGCCAGCCCGCTTCAGCGCCGGGTACCAGACGCGATTCATGAGGTTGTCGCGGTCGAGCGGGCCCCCCGATCGAGTCGCAGAACACCCACTCGGATTTGAGGCGGCTGGCGGACTGCTGCTCTCTGAGTGCACTAAGGGCTTGGGGCCGCAGGCGCTCAGCCGCTCGATCCGCATCACGGGCGGATCGGGGTTGGCGTTCTGAACGAGCTGGACGTCGTAGAAGTCGACGGAGAACCCGAACGGATGGAAGTCGAGCTTACGGATGTGAGCCGTGTAGCCCTTCATCGTGCGGTTCATCTCGCGCTCGGTCATCTGCCGCAGCGGCTCGTCGATGACAAACGCGAGGATCACGGCCAGCACGACGGCCACGCCCACCGGAACCGCGAACCAGAGCCAGTGGCGCCGCGACCAATTGCCGAGCCCGCCGCGGAAATTTCGGATTCACGTGCCCGGAGCGCGCGGAGCAAGCACAGTGCCAGCGAGGTATCATCGCGGCATGACGCGCGCTGGAGTCGACGATCGGGATCGGTCACTACGATGGTGTGGCCGTCGAGTTCGAGGAGACGATGGATCATGACGCCTATCGGACCTTCGTCCACGTTCGAGCGCGCGTCCGCCGCGTTACGGTCAGGAGGGACAGGGTGGACGAACACCGTCGAGGAGGGCTCGCCTTGGAGCGCTATGACGTGGTCATCGTTGGAGGCGGAGCAGCGGGCATCAACGCGTTGAAAGCGGCTGTCACCATGACGGCCCGTGTCGCGCTCGTCGACCGCGGGCCACTTGGCGGCACGTGCGTCAACGTGGGGTGAATCCCGAAAAAGACCTTGGTAAGGTCCGGACGGATTCATCGGCTCGCAAAGGACGCGGCGCGCTTCGGCACGTCCACCGGCACCGTGGAGCTAGACTGGCCGACGGTCGTCCGTCGGCAGCATGAGATCGTCAAGGAGCTCCAGCCACTTCCGGCGTCGCTTGCGCGGGTGGGCGCCGAGATCATCCTCGGCGAGGCGAGGTTCGCCGACCCGCACACCATCACGGTGAACAGCTCGGCCCTGCGGGCCGATCGGATCATCATCGCCGCGGGATCCATCCCCGTCGTTCCGGTCCTGCCAGGCATCGAAGCGGCGATCAGCTCGGACGAGATCCTGTTCCTTCCCGTCTTCCCGCGACGTCTGGTCATCGTCGGGGCGGGTGTCATCGGTCTGGAGATGGCGGGCGCGTTCAGCGATTTCGGGGCGGAGGTCGTCATCATCGGTCAGGAGCGCGAGATCCTTCCCGCGTTCGATCCCGACGTCGCCGCCTACCTGAGGAAGATCCTCGAGGGCCGAGGCGTCAGCTTTCATCTGGGTGCCAACCTCACCAGACTCGAAGGGCGACGCGGCGCCGTGACAGCGCGCTTCACGAAAGACGACGTGCCTCACGAGGTGACGGCGGATCAGGCGTGCGTCGCCGTCGGGCGCCGGTGGAGGCCCGAGACGCTGGGCGCTGAACAACTGGGCCTCGCGATGGGACACCTCGGCCTCGAAGTCACGCCCTATCTCCGCACGTCAGTGGCGCACATCTATGCCGCGGGCGATGCCGCCGGCAACGCACAGCTCACTTCGGTGGCCGCGTACGAAGGTCGTGTCGCCGCGCGCAACGCGCTGCAGGGTGACCAACTGATTGCCGACACCACGCTCGTACCGCAGAGCGTTTTCACGACGCCGGAAGTGGCCAAAGTCGGGCTGACCCATCGGGCCGCGATCGCCAGCGGCGTCGGGTGTCATGTCGCGACGCATGATCTACGGGGGGCTTCGAACGGCCGCGCCACCGGCGAGGACGACGGGTATCTCAAACTGGTCTTCGACGCCGTACAGGAGCGGCTACTCGGTGCGCAGATGGTGAGCTATGCCGGCGCCGAGGTTATCCAGATGGCGGCGCTGGCGATCCGCACCGGCGCCACGGCGAGCGTCCTTGCGGCGCAGCTCTCCGTCCATCCGAGCCATGCCGAGCGGTTCATCAAGATCGCTGCCCACGACCACCACGACATCTGTGAGGTGGGACCTTCCCCCTCTTTGGCCAGAGTCATTCCGAATGGAGGAGTGCGCTGAAGAGCAAGAAGGCGTCATCGCGTGTGACTTCGGCGAATCAAGAAACGGTGGCGGCAACCAGAGCCACCCGCAGATCTACGAAGCGCAAGGCGATCGGGAATGCCGCCGTCGAGAATGTCGCCGGGCGACAATTTCAGAAAACGGCCTCCAAGGCGATCCAGGCCCACACACGGTAGCCCAAATCTCGCCCGCGTGCTCGGCGTGATCGGCAGTCACCTTCAGGCACGTCACCGTCTCGACGTGGAGCCGCGGGATGCCGATCTCGGCGTTGTAGCGCTCGTCGACCTTCACTTTGTCCAAAACTTTGCCTAGGCCAAGACTTTGCCCTCATCGTCGGCCTGACAGGCAGTCACACTGTCGAGTTACTGGCGCGGCGTCTGCAAGCCGTCGATGTGTGGGTACGACAACTGTCGCCGATGCGCCCTTTGGGTTAGCCAAGAGATCGAGCGACAGATCAGACGTGTGTGGTCGGTGTATCGAGACACTCCTGCCGCTCATGCGAAGTCAGCAGCATTGTCGCGACGACTGGCCGGGATCGCGCGAGACATTCGTCACCTACAGGTTCCTTACGACGAGTCCCAGGTGGTGTATCGGGAAGCGCTGCAGCTCGGCCGTGCGCTCTAGGCGGAGAGGGGCAGCTCCTGGATGCGACGTCGGCGAAGCGTGGTGGGCGCTTCGACAGCTCGAAGCGGGAGGACGCAGGAATGGAAACGTTGCACAACGGAACATCGGCACGGGAACTGTCAAATCGCGCGCTCATCAAGGAGATCACGGGCAAGGTCTCGGTATTGGCGCAGAAGGAGTTCGAGCTCGCGAAAGCCGAGATTCGCGCCGACCTGAAGGCTGAGCTGACCATGATCAAGGTGCTTGGGTTCGCGGCGATCGCGGCGCTGATCGGCGTGAATCTCCTCCTTGTTGCCCCGATTCTCGCGCTCGCGCTGGTCATCCCTGGCTGGCTCGCCGCCCTCGCTGTGGGAGGAGGCATTCTGGTCACTGCCGCGATCGTCGGATACATCGGATGGCGTCGTCACGTGACACGACCTCTGCTGCTGACACGTCAGACGCTGAAAGAGGACATGCAATGGGTGAAGGAACGTCTCGCGTAGATCGAGGGTCCGAACACACCTACGACGGAAAACTGGACCCGCGCGCAACGACGCAAGCGATTGGCGGAGAGATCGCCAGGGTCCGATACGAGCTCGACGATCTCCTCGCTGAATTGGATCGGCGGCGGCATGAGCTACTCAATGTGCGACTTCAGCTGCGACGTCATGCACTCGGGGCCACACTCACGACGCTCGCATTCGTGGGGACTGCGACTGCGGGCGTATGGCTCAGCGTGTGGCGTCGGCGCCGCCGGCAGCAGCTAGCCGTTCAGACCGGTCGGCTGCGCCAGGCGCTCTCACGGATGACGGAACATCCCGAGCGGGTGGCTGCCGAATCGACGATCCCCGGCAAAATCGTCGCTGCCGCGGCCAGCGCCGCCGTCGCCGCGCTTGTCAAGAAGCTTCTGGAACGTGGTGTCGAACGTCTTCTGGAGCCCGTCCGTACGGAAACACCCATGCCCGCTGGCGATCAGCACGACAGACGGTTATCGACCGCCGCCTGAGGTTCGCGGCCCGAGGACCAGGCCCGCCGCAGACGTCGCGTGTCATCACCGCACGATGCGGTCACGCGCGACGTCGTGGACGGCCTCGGAGAGCTGTAGCTGATCGGCTCGTCGCGGCGGCCGGAACGATTAAGCACGGGTCGCGCGTTCGATCCGGACGGCGGTCAGTCGCTTGGCATGCACCTTGGCGCGCCATGCACACATTTGGCATGTGCATACTCAGCGGACTATCGAACGCCACGCGCGGTATGTCGGGATCTCGCCCCGTCTGCAGCGCTCTGTGGGCCACGCTTTCGTGGCAGCAGCGGCGAGTGGCTGAGGCCTTACTCGATCGCGCGAACAGGAAGCGCGGGCGACTTCGTGGAGTCCGCTACGCGGGCAGGATCGCCGGCATCCGCCGCGCCGTACTCTCAGGGGCCGTCGGCGACTCCGCGTTGGGTCATCGCCTGCTCGCCTGTCGCGGAGGCCGCGCGATGAAGCTGCACGGACCGCACATCCTGCAGGCGAATCAGCCGAAGGCTGTGCGAGCCGCCATGATCGCGCGCCTCCAGCGTAAGGCCGCGGCGGCGTTTTCGGTTCGCGCTTGGCCCGGCGTCACCGCCCCGTCCGAGGTCGTTTCTCGAGCTGTAGGCCGTCGGGCTCGCACTACGAGCTCGTTCCGGCGTGGGCGACTCTCAGGTCCGGTTAGTCGTCGCGTCGCAAACTCCAACGCAACCCACCCGTTCGTAATAGCGAAGGCAGAAGAAAGGAGTATGGTCGATATTGGAAACCGTAGACAAGCAGGTCAAGCACCGGCCGGAGAGGAGAGTCATATGTCAGCGAAAACGTCCGGCGTAGGAATCTTACTGGTCTTCGGTCTTCTCATCCGAGCCGCCGCAGCTCAAACTGTGGATGTAACCAAGGATGTAAAGGAGGCCCAAGGGACCATCGCGGTCTTCAAAAAGGCAGATCCGGGTCTCTCGCGCTTCTTCGACAACGCGGTCGGGTATGCCGTCTTCCCGACGGTTAGCAAGGGGGCGATTGGGGTTGGAGGTGCGACCGGCTCCGGCGTCGTCTTCGAAAAGGGCAAGGCTATCGGAAAGGCGTCGCTCACGCAGATCACCGTCGGGGCCCAGCTCGGTGGTCAAACCTACTCGGAAGTCATCTTCTTCGAGACGCTGCCGGCGTTCACGGACTTCAAGAAAGGGACGCTCGCGCTCGCGGCTCAGGCAAGCGCGATCGCGGCTGCGAAGGGCGCGTCGACGAACGCGAAATACGAGAACGGCGTGGCGGTCTTCACCACCGGTAAGGGGGGCCTCATGTTCGAGGCGAGTGTTGGCGGCCAGAAGTTCGCCTTCGAGCCGTTCGGAAAGAAGTAGGCAGCTAGTGTGCTGGATTAGAGATTCGATGAGAAACCGCGTTCCTTGACGACTGCCCAGGCCGCGAGCCCGTTGTCCCGCAGACGTCGTGCGGCGTGATCATCCTGAGTGGTGGGTATAAGCCTTGCACCCGTCTCGGTGTATGCATGACCGAAGGTCACTGCGCCGTGCGCCAACCCTGCTCGACGTGATGGATCACGTGCTCGATAAGGGGGCAATCGTCGAAGCGCCGACCAGTGCGGCGACGGAGGCGGCTTCCACCAGTCACATCGCATTGCTCGACGTGACGGCGCGTGTCGAAGTCACGACCGGTGCCGGTGACGCCTTAAAGAAGACGACTCGCTGACTTTACCGTGCCGTCGCCGTTCTCACACCGAGCTACGCGACAAGCATCCGCTGCATCCGTCGCATCGCGAGGCATACGCTGCGACAGTTCCAGCCGGATCAGACACAGATCAGAACATAACGGGACCCTCGGTTCTCAGCACGCGAGGGGCTCACCGAGAACACCGTCGTGAGAGCGCCACAGGCGCGGCATCGATCGGTCGCATCACGTGTGGTGAAAACCGTGCCGATTCGGCCGAGGTAGCCGGGAAGCTCCCCGCTAGCGATGCCGCCGGCCGGCAGACAACACCCGTTTTCGCGTTGACCTCAGACGAGCCCGCGATCCACCGGATCGCGCAGCCTGTCTCCGGGCCAAGTATCAAATCGGTGTGCACGCCGTTTCGATTTTGACGGCCGCGAGACGGCCGACGCGGCGGGAGATAAGGCCTCTCACTGAGCGGCCAGCGAATTAGCTACCGCCGGCGGTGATCAGGCCGCAGTTGCGCGAGATGAGGTCAATTGCCGAAGCATCTCGCTCGCACGACCCGTTGCTTCGTCAACTGTGTCGTATGCAGACCACTCGTCGGTCCAGCTGCTCCAGACAATTTCCTCTGTAACCGAGTCACGAATGTCGGCTATCCACATCCCCGGATCGGCAAGAAAGCGAGCGCGAACTTCAAGGTGGTGCATGGCAGTCGGGAGTGTGGAGGTTCCTCACCGGAGTCCGCAATAGGAAAAGATTTGCCCAGCGCCTGGGTGTTACTCCGTTGCCGATGGGATGTGTGGCCCTCCGATTGAACCCATCGCAGTTCCGACGTGCCGCTCTGGTCGTGCCCCATTCTGCTTCGCGACTAAGCCGCGGGCTTGCCGACGCGACGCTTCTGCGGACCTTTGACGGCTTGAGTCGTCGCCTTGGCGGGCTCCTTGCGGACGAGGCTCGCCTCCAGCGCCTTCATGAGGTCGGCCACCGGTGCGCGGCGCTCCTCGCGTGGCAACTCGAGCTCCTTGCCTTCGACCTTGGCCTCGATCGTCTTGCGGAGGGCGTCCGTATAAGTGTCGCGAAACTCCTCGGGCTTCCATTTGTCGGCTAGCGTCTCGATAAGGCGGTGAGGGAGATCCATCTCTTTCTTCGTCCAGCCCTCGCCAGTTTTCGGGAGATCAAGATCGTTTGCAGCGCCATCCCGTTGTACAGATCGGCTGGCATCTCCAGGTCACCATTTGCTTCTTTCACCTCATCGCTCTTTGTCTCCTGCGTTCGGGCTTCGAATCGGCCGGTCCGGCGATCGATGGAGATTTCACTGATCGGGAATGAAGGACCGCGTTGTATGAGCCGGTAGGCCTCGATGCGGAACACATCGTTCTGGGAAAATGTGACTCGCTCGTCCCAGAGTGAGCCGTCCTTGAAGTTCAACACGAGATGGCTTTCGACGCGCCCGCCCCGGGGCCGTTGCGTGAGCTCGCCGTGCGCGATCGCGTTTCCGTTCAAGGCCCGAAGGACTAGGAAGCCACGGCTATTTCCTTCGATGAGACGGACCTTGATAGGTGTACCAGCGAGGGCGGAGGTCGAGGGAAGCGCAAGCATGACGAAGGCCGCCCACACCGCGAGCTTCAGTGTGGCCCTGCGTGAAGGGTTGATAGCGCCTCGTCGCAAAGAACTCCCCTTGAGCCGCTTGGTATCCGTCAACGATTTACTGAATCGGTCGACCGCTTACCCGAACCTCGCAGATTCCCCAGCAGGACACGGAGCAGTATGCACGCAGGCTGGTCCATAGTGGGCATCGGCCCGCTTCAGGGTTTTGTCGTAGTCGATCGTCGCCTCCAGGCCGGATCTGACACCGACCCTCAGGCAGCGCGGGAGATCCTCTCCCGCTTCAGGGTCTCCATATGCTGCCCGGCGTGCTCGAGTTTGGATCGGTCCCATGCCTGCTCGATCCGCGGCCAGATGTTGCCTTCTTCTTCCTGGATGTGATGTTCCAGGGTCTCCTTCAGCTCCTCGACCTTATCCATCCACTCGTCGGCGGTGGGATCGAGTCCATCAATCTCTTCGATCAGCGCCTCCGCTTCGATGACTTCCTCGTGATGATGTTCTTGCCATTCCTTCAGCGTCTGATCTCTCGTCCCCACCTCTTGCGCCACGGGGCCATAGAGTGCCGTTTCTTCTATTTCTTCATGCGTTTTGAGTTCCGGCTCGAGCTTCGCCCAGAGCTCTGACCTTTGGTCGCCGCTCGCCTCCTGGATGTCCCCGAACGCCCGCTTGGCTTTCTCGTGCTCATTCTTGAGGAACTGAATCGCATTCATCGCGCTCTCCTCGTGGTCTTGGCGCCACTCGTTATTTCAGCGGCCCGCAGTTGAGACCGCTAAAGTTGCGTCGTCGTCGAACGCACTCATGCTAGAGCGGCCTGTCGATCACCTATGTCCCAACCTACGGCAAGTGGCGTGCCGTCGACGGGGTCAATGGACTGACCGTTGATCGACGCGCGAACCGTCCATCCGCCTCTCCCGCCGAGGGCAACCGTTCTTATCTACCGCGGGGAGAAAAGCCGACCAGGTCTGGAGCCGATCGGAACAAGACGGCAGCGCCGGATCAGAAAGCGGCCTAAACGCCCAAAGTAACGAGCTCCGCTTGTGCGCCGCGCGGAATCGATGTCGGCCTCGGCACACTTAGCTTCGAATTTTTGGGCGACGGATGACGAGGAGGCTCACTGGAGGCCCGGGGCCTTGATGGTCAGTCGGCCGTCTTCACGTACGCCCGCAGGACTTCCGCAACGCTCCACGCCTGGGCCACACAGCCGCGCGGCGTGAACGGCGGCTGCGCATCGAAGATCTCGCTGATCGAGCCGATGCACGCGTCGTTCAGGTGCGTGGCAAACCCGTTCAGGAATGTGCGTGCGCCGGCGCGGTCCATCGGGTGCAGCTTCAGCCACGCATCGACAAACGGGCCGATGAGCCATGCCCACACCGTTCCCTGGTGGTACGCGGCGTCCCGCGCCCGGAGGTCGCCATAGTACTGCGGCTTGTAATCCGGGTGATCCGGCGAGAGTGACCGAAGCCCGACCTGAGTCAACAGACGTTCGCGCACGACGCTCACGACGCGCTCCCAGCGCGCGGGGTCCAGCACCGCGTGGGGCAACGAAACGGCGAAAATCTGGTTGGGACGGCACGCCGCATCATCGCCGTCCTCGCCGTCCACGACGTCGTAGAGGTAGTCGCCGTCTTTGTACCAAAAACGCTCGTTGAACGACTGGTACGCGCGCGCGGCGACTGCGCCGATGCGCGTACTCGCATCCTCCTGGTGCTCTTCGCGCAGCCATCCCTCCAGCAAGCGCAGTGCGTTGTACCAGAGCGCATTGATCTCCACGGCCTTGCCCCGGCGTGGCGTCACGACCCAGTCGTCGATCTTCGCGTCCATCCACGTCAACTGGTAGCCCTCGGCGCCCTGGCGGAGCAAGCCATCGTGCGGGTCGACGCCGATGCCGAAGCGCGTGCCGCGGAGATGCGCCTCGACGATCTCGAGTAGCTTGGGCGAGAGCAAGCGCAGCGTCTCGCGATCGCTCGTCACGTCGAGATAACGGTCGATCGCGTGGAAAAACCAGAGCGTCGCGTCCGCCGTGTGATAGAGACCTTCGTTGCGTCCCTCGGAAAACAGGTTCGGTATGAGGCCGTCCTGCACGTAGTAGGCGAACGTACGCAGCAGGTACCCGGCCTCCGCGTGACGGCCGGTGGCCAGCGTGAGCCCGTCGAGGCCGATCATCGTGTCGCGGCCCCAATCCGTGAACCAGTGGTACCCAGCGATGACCGTCCGCACCTCGTCGCCGGCCGCTTTGGCCCGCGCGCCGTCCTCCACGCGCCCCACCGGCGAGATGATGAACTGATCCGCGGCGAGCACGAGCTCCGCGCCTATGCCGTCGCGCGCTGAGGCCGGGGCCAGCCTCAGCAGTCGGCGTCGGCGCTCACGTTCCGCGGCGTGCGCGGCCTCCGGCGTCAGGGCGTCGACGATGTTCCACGCCTCGCTCGATGCCACGAGGGTCGCCGGCTGCTCACTCGTAACGTCGACCGTGAAGGAGCCGGGACACCACAAATCGCCCGTCGCCTCGTAGCCGCGGCTGCGCTCCGCCCGGTAGAGCACCTCGGCAATATGCCGACTCTCGAAGGTAAAGCTCGGGTGCAGGCCGTACATGCGCAGTCGGAGCGTAGGCGTATGCGGGCGGCGTAGGGTGATCTCGTAGCGCTCGTCCAACGCGGTCAGCGCATATTGCCCGTCGACGTGACGATTGACGGGCGCGTCGTGCGGGCGAAAGTGGACGGCCGGCAGTAGTGTCAGCCGCACGACATCGCCGGGCTCGAGGAGATGATAGGTCACATGCACTGTGTTCTGAGCGTACGGCAGGACGACGCGCTTCTCGACGACGGTCGCGCCGAATGCGAAGCGCCAAACCGGCAGCCCGGCCTCCAGCCGGAACTCACGGAGGTGACCTGCGCGTTCCTCGCCGCCGATCGAGACAGCCTGACCATCGGGCAGCGTGAAGGTCTCCGCCACGTGGTTCAACATCACCATCCGACCGATCGGCGCGGGGAGAGCGGCGATCAGGAAACCGTGATATCGGCGCGTCAGCACGCCGGCTATGGTCCCGGACGCATACCCTCCGAGTCCGTTGGTGAGGAGCCACTCACGGGTGAGTAGGCGCTCGGTCTCGCCGGGAGTCGCACCGGACCAGTCGATCCGGCGCACCAGATTCGCGATCATCCGTCGTGCGTGCCGCTGCCACGCCGGGCGCCAGGCGCCGTCCGTGACTCGAGGACCGTTGCGGACTCAGCCGCCAGGTACCACAGAGCGTCGGGCAACAGCGGGCGTACGCCGGAGCCACCGCGCATGGGATGCTCGCGCGACCAGAGGATGTCCCACTGCGCATTCTCCGGCGTCGTCAGCAGCGGCGCCAGTGCGCGCGTCAGCTCGACGTCACGGCCGAGATTCACCCGTATACGAGGCCAGAGCACGTGGCAGCCGGCGGATCAGAAGCTGGCGCGGTTCAGCGTGTTGTCGGGGGCGCCGATGCGATACCAGCGATGACCATATGGCGGCAGCGTCAATTCGTGCACCCCGCTCGCCGACCGGCTGTGGTTCTCGTCGAAGACGTCGACGAGGAGACCGCTGTTGTCGGTCTTCGGGTCGAGGCCGACCGTTTGGCGTCGGGGCGAAAAATTGTGCAGCGTCAGCATCGATACACCGCGGAAGTCGTAGCGGATGGCGAGCACCTCCGGGACATCGACGCGTAGCACCGAGAACTCGCCCCAGCCGAGCTCGGGACATTCTTTCCGCATGCGAATCCGCCGCTCGGTCCAGTTCAGCAGCGACTCCGGATCGCGGCGCTGCTGCGCGACATTCACCTTCTCGTAACCATACACGGCGTCGTTGATGACCGGTCGTACGGTTCGTTCCGCCTTCGAGAAGCCCGCATGCGGCTCGTTCGTCCACTGCATCGGCGAGCGCGCGCACTCCCGCTCCTCCATGGTCAGATCGTCTCCCATGCCGATCTCGTCGCCATACTGCATCATCGGTGTTCCGGGCAACGAGAACAGGAGGCTGAAGGCAAGCTCCAAGCGCCGACGGTCGTTCTTGAGCATCGGCGCCAGCCGGCGGCGGATGCCGCGGTCATAGAGCTGCATCGACTTGTCCGGCGCGAACTCCTCGAACACCGCGGCCCGCTGTTCCGCCGATAGTCGACCGAGGTCGAGCTCGTCGTGCGAGCGCAGGAAATGCACCCACTGCGCCGTGTCGGGTTTCTTCGCAGTCTGCTGCAGCGCCCAGGTGAGCGGACCGACGTCACCGGTAGCGAGCGCATAGAAGAGTCGCTGGTTGACGGGAAAGTTCAGCATCAGCTGCAGGCGGTCACCCTCGTCGCCGAAGTATTCCAGGCTCTCGTCGGGTGGCACATTGGCCTCCGCGAGCAGCACCGCATCGCGGCATCGCCACTGCAGAAACTGCCGGAGCTCGTGGAGGAATCCGAAGTCGCGTTCGGATGGGATCGCCTGGCCCTTTTTCGCGACGATGAACGGTACGGCATCCATGCGAAACCCCGAGATCCCGAGCTCGAGCCAGTAGCCCATGATCTTCGTGATTTCGTGCCGCACCGCGGGGTGGTGCGTGTCGAGATCCGGCTGATGGTCGTAGAAGCGATGAAAATACCAGCGCCCCGCCGCGTCGCTGAAGGTCCACGTCGACTTCTGCGTGCCCGGGAAGACCATGCCTTTGTCGTAGTCCTTCGGGCGCTCGTCCGCCCAGACGTACCAATCACGGAACGGCGAGCGTGGGTCGGAGCAGGCGGACTGAAACCACGGGTGCGCATCGGAGGTGTGGTTCACGACGAAGTCGATGATGACCCGCAGCCCCAGCGCCTCCGCGTGTTTCATGAACTCGACGAAGTCGCCTGGGGTGCCGTGCTTGGGGTGCACGCCGTAGAAATTGCTGACGTCGTATCCATTGTCACGGTTCGGCGAAGGGTAAAACGGCTGCAGCCATAGACACGTCACGCCGAGACCGGCGAGGTATTCGAGCCGGCGATGCAACCCCTCGAAGTCGCCGGTGCCATCCCCGTTCGCATCCATGTACTTTTCGACGTCGAGACAGTACAGGATCGCGTTTTTATACCAGAGGTCGTGCGCGGCCATGACCACACTCCTTGCGTGGCTGCAGCTGCAGCCGCCGCCCAGCCGTGTCCGCTTTCGTTGTGCAAATGTTGGACCGGTATGCAACCGCTGAGCTGGGCCAACACGCTCTCCGCATCCCGCAGCTCGGCGCCGTCCACATAGGTCGCGTGTGGCGCCTTGAGCATTCGTTCCCCGAACCGCGCAGTTGGTTCAGGCGATGGAAACCGCTTGCGCTCGTGCGAAGGAATGTCCGGTCCTGAATGCCGCTAAGCGTTCGGCCAGGTCCCAACGCGCGGCGGCGACGCGCTGGAAACACCTAGGAGGCGCTACGCCAGCTCCGGTCGAGGGGCAGAACGATCCATCGAGCACCGATGGGCCGACGGCGAGCTTGGATGCCATAGTAGCGGCGCTCGCGGCGTTGCCGCGCCGGTCGGGCTGACAAATCGGACGATGACGATGTCCGCATAACTTGATGCCGACGTATGGCCGCGACGTCGCGGATGCTATGGAGCAGATGCTCAGATGGTCAGCGATAGGGGGTCCTCGAGATTGTCGATCCTGAGGATTACAGCGGTCGGCATCCTCGAGCGCGGACCTACCGGACAGCTGCTCCGATCTTCGCGTCGTAAGTGCACGGCGTCGTGGAAGATCCCAGTGTCCCCTTGTTGCGCACCGACATTTCGTAGCGCCCCTCGCCGATTGATCTGACGTTCTCGGTCTCTATAGGTTGGTCGCCCTTCCTGCGCGCCGCCTCGAGACAGGCGGCACGAGCAGCATCAACGCTGTCGGCGCCCAGGCGCCCGGCGCAACTGCTGGCGAGCGACAGCGCTATGGCGAGCAGTGCGATCCTTCGTATCCCCATGTGGCCTCCCATGGCCGCTGCGTCTACCGCGTACTGCATGGAGCGTGCCTTCGATCGATGTCGACGCCGGCGCGGCCAGCGCGCAGGAGTATAAGGCGCAGCAAGCGGGGAAGGTATGGCGAGTCGGCATCTTGGCGACCGCGAATCCGCGTGTCTATGACAGCCTCGTCGATGAGTTACGGAAGTTCGGTTACGTCGCTGGGCAGAACCTCGCGCTAGAAGCTCGGAGTGCCGAGGGGCACCTCGAGAGGCTCCCGGCGCTCGCGACAGATTTGGTGCGTGCTGGAGTAGATGTCATTGTCGCCGGCGGTGATGAAGCACCGCTTCAGGCTGCTCGGCAAGCAACGGCGACAATTCCGATTGTCATCGTCGCGATCGATTACGACCCACTGGCCCTGGGCTACGTGGCGAGTATTGCGCGGCCGGGTGGGAACGTCACCGGCGTATTCCTCCAGCAGCTCGAATTGACCGCCAAACGGCTAGAGCTTCTTAAGCTCGCGCTGCCGAAACTGGTACGACTTGCGATTTTTTGGGACCCATCCGCCGGGGACCAGTTCAAGGCTGCGAACGCTGCATCACGGTCGTTTGGCCTCCAAGGCATACGCTATTGCGCTCTCCGCCGCGGTCACCGTCCACCAGCCATCCATTCGCGCACGCGAGGCGGCGCATGATGTCGTTTTCGATCCTCGACGATCATCGGATCGTCGAGGAGGGGCGTCTCAACCAATGGTCCGGTCATTCGGGACCATCAATCACCGGCGGCTTGCGAACCTGCGACTATGGTGCCACGGGTTCCCCGGACCAAAGAAACCGCAGTAGCCGACACCGCATCTAGTTTTCGCGCTAGGGCCCGCGAGGCCGCCTCGAGCCTGTCGGCGACTTGATGGCGCAATTTGGGAAGGCGGTCGTTTTCGAGCGTGTCGAGACCACGACACCAGTACGTTACGGCCAGCGCTCCGGCTACGGCACCGAACAAGAAACCAAACATCGCTTCTCCTTTACTTGGACGACTGAAGTCCGCCGTCCCGATATCCTGCGTGTGAGACCGCCATTCTTCTCTCTTGGTTCTATCGCCGAGATGTGTCCCGATGGTACGCACCGGTCGGCTTACAACGCACGGAGAAAATCGCCGCTAGGCTGCCTTCTTCCGCCTCGTCGCTTTCGTGACCTCCGGGATGATCTCCCGCTCGTAGAAAGAGATGAAGCCTTCCTGGTCGGGACCGACCTGGTGCACGCACACGTGGTCGTATCCAGCTTCGGCGAACGCCCCGATGGCTGCGAGGTGCTTTCCCGGATCCGGGCCGCAGGTGATCTCCTCGGCGACCGCATCCTCCGTCACCAGCTCGGCGACCTCCTGGAAGTGCTTGGGCAATGCCAGCTCCCACGAGAGCGAGCTGCCCATCGCCACCGTCGGCCAGATCTGGTGCGCGGTTCTTCGCGCCGTCTTCTCGTCCTTGGCCCAGCACACGGTGAGCTCGCCATAGCGAGGCTTGCCGCGACCGCCGGCGGCCTCGAACTTCTTCATCATGTCCTTTTTCGGGTTCGTGCCCACCATGCCGTCCCCGAGGCGAGCCGCCAGCTCCGCGCTTTTCGGACCGCCGACGGCGATCATGATCGGCGGAGGCGTCTTGGGCAGCGTGTAGAGGCGCGCGTTCTCCACGGTGAAGTGGCGGCCGCGGTGCGACTGGTAGCCGCCCTGCCACAGCAGGCGAAGGATGTCGATCGCCTCCACCAGCCGCTCCTGGCGCACTTTGGTCTCGGGCCAGCCGTGGCCGACGACGTGCTCGTTCAGGTTCTCGCCGGTGCCGACGCCGAGGAAGAATCGGCCCTCCATCATCGCCGCGGCCGTCGCCGCGGCCTGGGCGATGATCACGGGATGGATGCGGACGGTCGGGCACGTCACACCCGTGCCGAGTTGCAGCTGCTCGGTGGCTTCCGCGACGCCGCCGATCACGCACCAGACGAAGGGACTCTGCCCCTGCTTGTCGATCCACGGATGGTAGTGGTCGGAGATCATCGCGAACGTGAACCCGGCGTCCTCGGCCCGGGCGGCGTAGCGAACCAGATCGCTCGGCCGCTGCTCCTCGCTGGAGAGCTTGTAACCGATCTGCACCATCGTCGCACCTCCGCACGACGACGCATTGCAAGGCCGTCGCCAGCGACGGGCTCACTACTCGCGGCCTCGGAATCGCCACCACGTCAGGACGAAGAAGAGCGTCGAGAGCCCGAACACGCCGGCCACCCGATAGGCCCCACGACACGCCCCAGTGCTCGGAGATGGATCCGACGGTGAAGGCGCCGAACCGGGGGGGCGGCGGCCGGGGTCGGGCAGATTTTCGTAGCAGCCGCCACGAAATTCGTTTGAATAGCGATCATTTTTCGTGGCGACGTGCCACGAACGTCGGGTTGAAGGTTCTTGCCACGCCCGGACATACACTGGATAGCGTGTGCCTGTGCGTGACTGATCGCTCGCGTGCGACCGAGCCGTGGTTCGTCCTGAGCGGTGACACGCTGTTTTCGGGAGGCGTCGGGCGGCCCGACCTTCTCGGTGGCGGCCCCGAGCAGCGGCTCGCTCAGCAGTTGTACGTCAGTCTCCACGGCCGGCTGTTGTCACTACCGGATCATCTGGAGGTGTTCCCCGTACCGCAAACGCGATGAGTTCGTGCGATTCGTGCTCAGTGATCTGCCGCCGCAGCTGCCGCAGTTCGCAGAGAATCGACGGATCAACCTCGGCCTCACGACGTGACGACCCGGCTGGGGCTGCGCGAGAATCTGCCTCAGTTCGCGCTGCTCGTGCTGATCAACGCCTTCGTAGGCGGCATGGTCGGCCTGGAGCGGACCGTGCTGCCCTTGCTCGGCGAGCAGGCGTTCGGTCTCAGCTCGAAGACGGCCATCACGTCGTTCATCGTGAGTTTCGGTATCACCAAGGCTGTCCTGAACCTCATCGCCGCCCGGTTGTCGGAGCGCGTCGGGCGAAAGCCGCTGCTGGTCACCGGTTGGCTCTTCGCGCTCCCCGTGCCAACGATCGGATCGCTTCCGGGCGCCTTCCACCACCACACTGGACCAGCGTTCTTCCCGGGAGCTGCCCGACGGGTCACTGCGATGGTTGTAGCGAGGCGATTGGGGTCAGCGATTACGCCTTCAGCGTTGTCGTCGGAGATTCACTTAGCTTTCACTTTCATGACGAGTGCTTCGAGGTCTACAACCGGAGTACGCCTCCAGTGAGGTAACAGCGCTATCCGATTATCGCCGCCGGTCACCTGTAGAACCGCGACATCCGCGTGACCCGATTGGGAAGACGCAGCTCATCAAGGACCGCACGGGTGCAGAAGCGGGCTAGCACGCTTTCTTCCGCGAATAGTCGCGCGTATGGGACGACAGCTATCCGTTTGGGCGAGCGCGGCGTGTCGGAGTCGCGCCAAGATTTGATCTAAGGACGTGCGTCTCATGCGACTGGGGCGGCGTAATGCCGGTCGCTGCCACGTGCGATCCTACTGAACTGGCCGAGCTGCTCCCGCGCCTCGACGAGTGATCCGATCACGGCGGTTGCGCCTACGGCGAGGAGCGCCGCGTTTTCGTCGTGCGTGCCACTGATCTGCCGCCAGCGCGCGACCAAAATCCATGGCGTCGGCTCCGTCGCCTGCAATCGCTTGCAGAGGAATCGCGTCTCCGCGAGCCCTCCCGGAGGGAGGCTGCCGATGATCACGGCGTGGGGCCGGCGCGTCAAGATGTCGCGCACAACCTCGGCCGTGAGCACCATCGCCGGCAAAACCTCCATCACGGTTCCGTCGGTCTCCAGTCGGCGAGCGAGGATGCGGAGCGCCACCTCGTCTGCGCTGTCGAGCGCCGGGCAGCCGAGCACTGTCACGCGCTCAGCGGGCGGCTGCGCCATGGACGGATCCTCGACGCTGGCGCCGACTGCCTCAACCTGTTCGGCGGCGCGACCGATGGCCCGGACGATGCGCGCTTCGTCCTCGCTGCCAATTGCCCCGGCCGCGAGATCTTGTCGCGCGTGCTGAAGTGCAGGGAGCATGACGTCATCTGCGACGTCGCTGGCGGGATGCTCTTTGACATACTCCTCGACGTACGAGACGGCGTCATCGAAGTCGTCGGCGAGAATGCGCTGGTAGAAGCCGACATCCGGCGACACCACGCGCTCGTCGCTCATCAGGATGCTGAAGAACCGCAGTTCCGGGACATATTTGCCGAAGACGACCAGACAGACCGTTAACGGGGTAGCCAGAACGAGGCCGATCGGGCCCCAAATCATCGTCCAGAACGCAATGGCGATCAGGAGCGCGGCCTGGGAGACGCCGGCACTGCCAGCATAGAGCACCGTCTCGAGCACCATGTTCATGAACACTTCGAGCGCGACGAATAGCCCGGCCGCGAGGAGTGGGCGTGTCCATCCCTCAAACACCGCCAAGCTGAGAATGAGCGGCAGCAGGGCTGCGATCCACGGCCCGACGTACGGAATGAAGCGAAGTAACGCAGCGAGAAATCCCCAGAGCACCGCGTAGGGCAACCCAAGTAGCAACAACCCCACGGCGACCAGCACGCCGTACGACCCGTTGACCATCGTCTGCATGAGCAGATAGCGGCTCACGCGCTCGCCGGCCTCATCCAGCGCGCGCGTCGTCACCGCCATCCGTCTTCGACCCATGAATCGGATGACTCGATCCCTGAGGCTCACGCGCTCGAGAATCAAGAAGGGCGCGAGGAGAGCTACCAAGCCGCCCGCGGCGACGCCCGGGAGCCAGGGGCCGAGGGCGGCGGGGAGATCCCACAGACTCCAGCTCGAATCGCGGGTGACGACCACCGGGTCGGCGGCCTTCGGCGCCTTCTTGGTTTCCTCCTGCCGCGCTTCGCGGGTCGCCTGCTCGATCGTCCGCTGGAGGCGCTCGACGGCGCCGCCGCGACCGAAGCCGCGGATATCGACGATCTTCTGTCGGATATTGTCTCGGTACTGCGGGATCGCCCGCACGAGAGTCCCCCCCTGAACGCTGACAGCCCAGGCCGTGACACCGAGAAGGGAGTAGGTCGCAACGCCGACGAGCAGAATCGACAGGATAAGACCCAAGCCCAGACGTTGAAGCGCCCGCACCGGCGGCGTGAGAATGAAGGCAAGCAGCATCGCGAGAGCAATGGGGATCAGGACGATCTGGCCGTAGTAAAGGCCTGCTAGCACGCCAGCGCCCACGACGGTGATCGTGACTGCTCGGGAGGAGAGGGTCTCCTTCACATGGCTCGTCGCCGGCATCCTGCGTGCCACCGAGATGGCCACCTGCGCGCCGCAGCCGACGCAACCGATCGCGACCGCGCGTGGACCGCCACGTATCGCGACGCGTACGCGCGCGAGCAGTGATGCCAGCTCGCGCTGGCCTCGACGTTGCACTGTTCGCAGTCGTCGTGACACGGAACAAGCCGGGCGTCGATTGAAGCTCTTTATCAAGGCCATCGGGCTCGTGGCTCTCCTGGCGCTGTGTCCTTCCGTGGGGTCTGCGGCGCCGACCGTGGTGCGCTCCGCCGAGACTCGAACGCACGGATTCCTCACGCTCAAGAACGAACATGGGGAAATCCTCGCTGACGGCGAGTTACTGCAGGCGCCGCGTCACGACATCATGGAAAGTCGTATGGTCTTCCGCTTCAAGGACGGCTCTCTTTATGACGAGATGGTGACCTTCTCGCAGCACGGGGTCTTTCGGCTGCTCTCCTATCGACTGGTCCAGCATGGCAAGTCGTTGCCGCCGAGCGAGACGTTCTTCGATCGCCACACCTGGCGGTACCGGGCGCGTTCGGACTCTGGCGACGAGGAACGAACTGAAGGCAGGCTCGACCCGCCCGAAGACATCCACAACGGCATCACGGGAATCTTGGTGAAAAACATCCCGAGCGGCTCCCACGCCAATGGTCACCTGCTGGCCTTCACGCCGAAACCACGCTTGCTGAAGAGCGAATTTCGAGCGGAAAGCGCCGACGAGTATTTCGTCGGAGGTGTTGCCCACACTGCGACCCGCTTCCTCATCAAACTGGATATCGGCGGTTTCGCCGGCATGGTGGCCGGCGTGCTAGGAAAGACTCCGCCCGATCTGCGCTACTGGATCACGACGGGGCCGGCCCCCACCTTCGTAAAATTCGAGGGTGCAATGTTTCTTAATGGACCACGGTGGCGCATCGAGCTCAGCGCCCCGCGCTGGGCCGCGGACCGACGCCTCGGCAACTCACTTGAAGAACTCAGATCACTCCGCGGAGCGCACGTAGAGACCTTCGTCGCGATATTGACCGAAGATGGAATATCGGAACATAGCGATCGCACGAGAACGACAACTGACCGCGGCGATTCAGGAAGACTCTAGTTCTTTCTCGAGGATCGCCTCGAAGGAGATCGTGATGAGTGAACAAGCATGGGACAGCAAGACGGAGAAGAAGGCCGCTGACGCCGTGACGGCCGCGCAGGATGCGACGACGCGCGGCGCCGAGTATGCGACCGAGCGAGCCCGCGAGCTCGCGAGACACGGGCAGCGGGTCGCGCGCGACGTCAATCGACAGGTCGAGGACTACACCGGCCGATCGAGCGAAGCGTGGCTCGACGAGGGGGCTCGGTTGATCAAGAGTCACCCGTGGAAGGCGGTGGCCGCGATAGCGGTCGTGGCCTACCTTTTCAGCAAACTGCGCGGGTGAATTATTCGGACCAACCAGCCGGGCAGAGGATGAAAGTCTGATGTCGTCGCGCCGAAGAGTCGGCGTCGACACGCCCGCGGCTCAGCTCATTCTCCGCAGAATGAGCTGAACGCGTCGGGCCACCCGCCAGCCACTGCGACGCCCCGCACCGCTCTAGACCGGGAGGCGCTGGCCTTTCGCTTCACGGCCCCAGGCGCTCCTCGTCGTCGAGGACGAGGCCGACACTCGAGAGCTGCTCCGAGCCATCCTCGCGCGGTGCGGAGCCGAGGTGACGGTCGCCGCGAACGGCGGGGTGGCGCTGCAGGCGCTCGAACGGGCGCCGTTCGATGTACTGGTCAGCGACATCGCCATGCCCGGAGGCGACGGGTACGATCTCATCCGCAAGGTGAGAGCGCTGGACGCCGAGCGTGGCGGCTCGGTTCCAGCACTCGCGCTGACGGCGTATGCCAGGAGCCAGGACCGTGCGGAGGCGATCGCGGCCGGCTATCAGCAGCACGCCGCCAAGCCGATCGAGCCCGCCGACCTGGCAGCGGCAGTCGCCGCCCTCGCCGGCCGCGCGGAGCGCTCTCGGCCACCGTAAATCCCTTGAGCCCGATTAGCTTCGAGGCCGTGCCGGGAGAGATGGATGTCTCCCAACGCACCGACGGCCGCCGCGATCAGTAGGCCGCTTGAGCAACATCGCGTTGCTCAATCTCGCTCAAGAAGAACGAGATCAGTGTCAGTGGCTGTCAGTGGCTGTCTGCGCGAGTCACCACGC
>Ga0075428_100000619_pt1 | contig 36348 bp, 29 predicted proteins | sample RhiMetdeltSRZDD2_FD_75291 | JGI IMG/M metagenome (GOLD analysis project Ga0075428, IMG submission 75291) | Populus rhizosphere microbial communities from Tennessee, USA - Rhizosphere MetaG P. deltoides SRZDD2 | ecosystem: Host-associated > Plants > Roots > Rhizosphere > Soil | place: USA... | reverse complement strand
AGAAGGCCCTGAGCTGGCTCGAACACGGCACCCGCCTCGTCTGGGTAATCGATCCCGTGGGCAAGCGTGCGACCGTCTACCGCAGCAGCGATGACGTGCGCGCGATCGAGGCTGACGAAGATCTCACGGGTGACGACGTGCTGCCGGGGTTCACGGTCGCGCTGCGCGAACTGTTCCCGGCTGGCCGCGGCCCCACGGCGTAACGCGGGGCGGCTACTTGACCGCCTCTTTCGCTTCCTTCTTCTCCTCGGCAGGTTTGGCGGCCGACATCGCGTCCACGGCATCCTTTCCCGTCACCGCGGCGCCGACGAACTGCAGCGAGGACGCGACGCACTCGTCCATCGACGGAGTCCCCCACCCGTGGCCCCCGCCCTCGACCTTGCGGAACAGGTGCTTCCAACCGTGCTCGGTCATCAGCTTGCTGAGCTGCTCGTTCGGCGGGCAGAAGCCGTAGCTGTCGTCGGTGCCGGCGTCGAAGTAGATCTGCAGGCCCTTCATGTCCTCGGGCTTCTTCTTCGCGACGATCGCGAGCGGCATGTGCGCGCCCCATTTCTCCTTGTCGATCGGGTCGCCGATCTCCTTCGCGATGCCGGTGCGGAGCTGGCGCTGCACGATCGTTTCGTTCATGCCGGCCAGGTCGTCCGGGTCGGCCGGCAGGATCGCGGCCGAGTGCACGGCGACCGCGCCGAACACGTCGGGATGGCGCATCGCGATCTTCATGGCGCCGAAGCCGCCGGCGCTTACGCCCATCACGGCGCGCTGCTTGCTGTCGGTGGCGAGGCGATACTTCTTCTGCAACTGGTCGAGGAAGTCGCCGGTGATCAGATCCTCGGTGTCGCTCTGTGCCTCGCCGTTCATGTAGACCGAGCGTCGCCCCGCGCCGCGGAACACGACGAACGCCATCGGCGCGATCTTGTCCTCGCCGCGCAGACGGTCGAGCACCTTGGCGCCACCGCGATTCTGGAACTCGTCGGGCCCGCCGAAGCCGGGCAGCCAGACCACCCAGGGATACTTCTTCTCCTTGTTGGCTTCGTCGGTGTAGCCGTTCGGCAGGTAGATCGTGTAACCGGCCTCGCCTTGGCGCACCTTGTCGCTCTTCAACGCGCCCGCTTCCACGGTGAAGTTCGCGAGCTTCGGGGCGCCCTGCTCGCGCGGCCCGCGGCCCTCTCGTTGTGCAGGCAGGGTGGCGAACAGCAAAGCAGCGCAACAAACGGCGATCGGTAGGTGCAGCATCGGTTTTCCTGAAGGTGGGGTGGCGGGAGTCTCGGCGCGCAACCGGCCCGGCGCAAGGCTCGGCACGAGAACGTGACCTGGAGAACGCAAGCTATCGCGCGCAGCGCGACAGCTTGCGAGACTACGGGTATGGCGACTCAGCGAAAACGACCACGCGGCGCTCGTTCGGAGCGGGCGAGCCGCGCGATGAACCAGCTCACGGTCCGCTCCGACCGCCTCGAGCGGCTCCGGAAATTCTGTCTCGCGCTGCCAGATACCGCGGAGAAGATCGCTTGGGGTGATCCGACCTGGCGCGTGCGCGATCGGATCTTCGCCATGCAGAAGGGAAATGTCGCCGGACACCGGCCGTCGCTCTGGCTCAAGGCACCCGACGGCGTGCAGCAGATGCTCGTGACCGGCGACCCGACGCGGTTCTTCGTGCCACCCTACGTCGGCAAGAACGGGTGGATCGGCGTCTATCTCGACACCCGCAGCCTGGACTGGTCCATGCTCGCCCACCTGATCGAGGAGAGCCACGCCATCATCGCGCCGAAGCCGAAGCAAGCCTCGCGAGGGCGCACGCCGCTGAAGTGGTCACTCGGACGGTTCGTCGGGTGGGTGGACGACCGACCAATCGCACGTGCCAGTGCCGTCGGGCAGGCCGAGACGCACTTCGCCCGCGCCGCCGGTCCGCGGCTCGATCTCCTCGAACCAGGCCGGGCGCAGCGCGCGGCACACGGCGCGGCAGTCGTGATCCGTGCGCCCCGCGGCTCGCAGCGCGTCGAGGAACGCGCAGCGGTGCAGCCGCATCGTCACGGCGCCCGGTTCGTCGATGATCTCGAAGTCGTGGCCGTAGAGGCGCGCCATCTGCTCGAGCACTACCGCCTTGTCGCGCCGGCTCTTGCCGTCCGTACCGAAGTGTTCGCGGATCACGCGCGTCGCGATGCGGAACTGCCCCTTGAACACGCGGATGTCCATCGCGAGTGCTTGCTCGGGGCCGACCGCGGCCAGCACGTTGCGGAACCAGAGTCCGTCGAGCGTGACGAGCATGCGCGCCATCACGCCGAGGCGTGCTTTGACGTCGGCGCCTACCGGATCGTCGGTCTTGGCGACGACGCGCGGTCGATCGAACGGTTCGTTCATCGTGGTTGATGCGGGTGGTGGCCGCGGCTGCGGCGATGGTCGCCGTGCGTGTTGCGGGTTCCGGGAGGAGGCGGCGTGATGATGCGATCGTTGTGCGACAGCCGCGGCAGCGCACGCGCGCCGACGTCCGACTCACCGAAGCTCGCGAACTCGGCGACGGTCGCCGGCGCGAGCCCGAACGCGCTCACGCGCGCCGCGATCTGCTGCTCGGGACCGCGGATGCGCAGGCCCGCCGCCTGCAGTGCTTTCAGCTCGGCTTCGTCATCGGTCCAGCGCGTCGTGCGCAGGGATGGCTGGCCGCCGTTCACGGCCGCGAGCAGCGCCGTCGCTAGCGGCGCATCGCGCCAGTCGATCATGTGGTCCTCGAGCACGGCGCCCGTCGCGTCGTTCCGTGCTGTGGCCCACGCAACGACCTGCGCGCCGCGGCGGGCGATCCACACCCCGCGGCCGGGGCGGCGCGCAGCGTGCACCAACGATTCCCGGGACTTCCGCACGCCGGTGACCGGGCCGGTGCCGAACTCGAGCCCCGCGATCGTGTCGGCACAAGCACTCTCGACCACGACGTCCGCCGGCGCCCTCGCTGCCGCGACCGGCCCTTCGAACCCCAGGCTCGCGGCGATCGGCTCGTAGTCGCGCAACCGCCGGAACCACCACACGTCCGCTTCGTCCCACTGCGCGACGACCGCCTGCAACGCGCGTTCGGGTCCTTCGCAACGTTCGGCGAACGCGCAATCGAGCTCGAACAGCAGGCTGTGCACGCCGCCGATGCGCCCCTCGTTCATCACGTGCGCGACGCGCACGATGCCGAGACCGATGGTCCGCGTCGCGGTGACCAGCTCGTGGCGAGCCGCGACGATGCAGCCGCAGATGCGGCCGCGTGGGTCCTCGACGACGACGCCGCACAGGCCGCCCGGATGGCCGCGCAGGTCGCGCGCCGTGTCGGCACAAGGGGGAAGCTCGCGCCCCAGCAGCGGGAGGTCGTCGACGACGAAGTCGCGCAGTCGGTACACGGCAGGTGCTCCTCAGAGGATGTCGAAGTCGGCGAGCGTGTAGGTCCAATGCGCCAGCAGATACGCGGGTTCGACGACCGCGTATGGCCTGGCGGCCAGTACGTACTCGGTCGTCTGCGCGCGAAAGCCCCAACGCTGCAGCAACTCGAACCACGGCAACGGTGGCGCGGCTAGCGTGAACAACCCGCGCATGCCGTCCGCGGCGGTGCGGCCGGCGGCCCAGCGCACGAGTGCTCCGAGCGCCGCTTCGTCGTCGGGTGCGGTCAGCACGTCCATCAGGAGGCCGAAGTTGCGGCCCATGAACTTTGCGCTGCGATAGACGGCGTAGCCGCGCAACCCGCCGCTGCCGGCGCTGCGCACGGTCGCCAGCGCGTAGGTCACGCTCGGATGGCTCAGGAAACGCCACGAGAGGAAGGCGTGCGAGCGCTCGGCGTGGCAGCGGAACGCGGGGCGCTGGGTCGCGAGGAACGCGTCGAGATCGCCAGGCAGCGATCCGCTCGGTTCGACGACGAGCTGCTCATCGTCCGGCGGCAGCGACGAGGCGTCCTCGAGCACTAGACCGAGCTGGCTGCGCAGCAGCCAGTAGTCGAGATAGCGCGCGCCGATCCGGTGCGCGTCACGGATCGGCAGTCCGTACATCACCGCGTGGTTCCCGTGGCCGGCGAACGTCGACGCGTAGGCCTGCGCCAGGCGCACGAACAGGCCCGGATTGCGCAGGCCGCGCCGTACGTCGGGGTCCGTGCACGAATCGCAGTTCTGGCTGAAGGTCAGCTCGCGGCCTTCGCTCCACACCTTCGACGGCACGCCGCCGTAGTGGCCCAGCAGCCGCCCCCCGGGCCCTTCGCAGACGATGCCGTAGCGGCCCTCGGGGTTCTGGAAGTACTTCCAGTGCCACCACGCGACGTTCAGCGCCGCATTCGAGCCATCGCCGTAGTCGAACGCACGGCGCATCAGCGCGCAGATCGCGTCGCCGTCATTGCCGGTCGATTGCCGGAAGCAGTAGCCCTGTTCGAGCATCAGGGGTTCACCGGCCACGCCACGGGGCTCGTTGTGGACCGCAGCCGCTCGACGAGTGCGGCACTCACGTCGACGAACGTCTTGCGCGCCGCGTCGAGGGTGCGCGGCCAGAGCGCCGCTCGCGCGAGCACACGGCCGTCGTGTGCGCGGATCTCGACCTTCCAGACCACGTCGGGCTGCGCGATCAACCGAACCCGTTCGCCGCATCGCGCCGGCGACAGCAGCTGGAGGTCGAAGCTCGCCAACGACGTCGTTCCGGGCGCTGCGCCCGCGGCCGCGAAGGCACGAGCGAGCAGATCCTCGAGCCACGCTACGTAGCGGGCGCACTTCAAGTGACCCGACACGTCGACGTCGCCGGGCTCGACGGTGCGTTCCTCGGACCAAAGGTGCTTGCGCTCGTCGAGCGGCTCTTCCGGGACCGTCAGCAGCTCTTCCTGTGCTTCACCGGTCGGCGCGAACGCCTCGCGCAGGTCGCCGGGCATCGCCTTGGGGTGCCCTGTCGCCGCATCCACGTAGACCCAGTGCGTGCGCACGCGGCCGATGGTCTCGCCGCGCGATGCCGAGTCGAACCGTGACTCGCGCGTCGGGCTCGTCTTCCCGACCCTCGAGACCCACGTCGTCACCTCGAGCGAGTCACCGTAGCACAGCGGCCGGTCGTGGCGGAACGTGATGCGCCGGATCACCCAGAAGCTGCGCTCGCGCAGGTAGTACTCGAACGGGTATCCGCGTGCGGCCGAGCCGTCGACCGCGGCCTCCTGCAGCACACCGGTCAGGACCGACGGCGCGAAGTGGCCGCAAGGCCCGAGTTCGTCGTGCCGCAGGTGATAACCGCGCCGATGCTCGCCGATCACGTCCGAACTGCGAATCGGCAATCCCGCGTGCTGGGTACTCGTCATGGCAGGCTCCGGCGTCGGCGCCGGCGCCACGGCGCGCAAGTGCGTCGATGCAAGCGACGTGCCGATCGACAATCATGCTTCGCACGCTTCCGCGGCGCCACCCGTAGCCCGTTCGTCGGAGAGTCTCGTCGGCGAATCGTCGAGGCGGACGGCGGGATTCCGATGCCGCACGCCGCTCCTGCGCCGCCACGCCGGTGGCGAACGCCGGGCACGCATGTTGCGCGAAAAACTACTGGCGCGCGCCCTCCGCGTCAGCGCCGTCTCCCCATGGCGGTTCCCCACCCCACGCGGCCGTTGCGGCCGACCGAGATCGCTGCGCGTTCGTTGTTCCCCCTGGTCGCGATCGGGTTGCTCGCGAGCGTGGTGTGGATCGGTCCGTGGTGGTTCCTCGTGGCGACGTTCGTGTGGTGGCGGGTCGTCACCCTGGTGGGCTGAAATGCGCGCGCGGACCCCGAGGCGGCTGCTGGCGCGGCCAGAGGACGTGCACTGCCTGTTGTTCCACGCCTTCTGCCTGGGTGCTTATGGCCTCGCATTCTGGCTGTGGCTGCATCCGGAGGACGCAGGACTGTCGTCGTTGCCGGCGCGCCTCGCGTTCGTCGCCGGTGCTTCGTTCCTGCTCGGCTGGATCAGCGGCATCGACGTCGGCGTCAACTTCCACAACCATGCCCATCGGCGCGTGTTCCGCCGCCCCTGGCTCAACCGCTGGATGGCGCGCACATGGACCTTCTCCGGCGGTTGGCCCGCGCTGTTCTGGGAATACGCGCATGTCACCGTGCACCACGCGAACCTGCTCGGCGAACGCGACTGGACGTTGCCACACAGGCGGCCCGACGGCAGCTTCGAGAACATCTACCGCTACCTGCTCTGCCACTGGCCGTGGCGCTACGGACGGCACCTGTGGGCGGACATCCGCGCCGGCCGCTTGCCGTGGGCCAGCGCGTGGCGCGAGTTCGGCTGGTTCCTGTTGTTCTGGTCGGTGCCGTTCTGGATCGATCCGTGGATGGGCGTCTGGCTGTGGGCGCTGCCGCACTGGCTCGCCAACTGCGTAACGATGGGCTCGGGGATGTATGTGCAGCACGCCGGCTGCGTGCCGCGTTCGGGCGTCGCTCCGGTCCGGCACAGCAACGGCTTCCTGTCGCGCTTCTTCAATCGCACGATGTTCAACATCGGCTACCACGTCGAACACCACGACCACCCCGGCGTCCACTGGGCCGACCTGCCGGCGTTCCACGACGAACGGCGCGACGAGCTGATCGCGGCGGGCGCGCACTTCGTTCCCTACGGCTACTACGGGGCGGCGCGGCGGCTCGCGACCCTGCGCGATCCCGACGCGGCGTTGCGGGAGTTCACCGCGGACCACGCGCCGGGTTGCGAACCACCGGCATCACAGGCGGAGAGTGCGTGACCATCGCCGGGCACGTTTGGACCGTCGTGCCGACCGCGCGCGACGTGGTGTGGCGGCCGCGCGCGTTGGCCTCCACCGAGCACGCGGTCGCGGTCGTCGACGATTGGTTCGGACCGACCACGGTGCCGTGCTCGCTGGCGGTCCCGTTCGGTGCCACCGCCGTCGTCGTGCTGGTGCACGGCCTCGGGGGCAGCCGGCACGCCGCCTACGTGCAGCGTGCGGCCACGGAGCTGCACCGCCTCGGCTTCGCGGTGTTGGCCCTCGACCTGCGCGGAGCCGATCGGCGCGGCGGCGGCTTCTACCACGTGGCGATGACCGAGGACCTGGCAGCGGTGTGCAGCTCACCGCTTCTGGCGCCGTTCGCGCGCGTCTTCGTGCTCGGCTTCTCGATGGGCGGGCACGCGGCGCTCTGGTTCGCCGGCGCGCGCAGCGAACCGCGCCTGCGTGGCGTCGCCTCGGTGTGCACACCGCTCGATCTGGCGGCGACGCAGCAGCATCTCGACGCGCGCCCGCGCAGCCTCTACCGGCACTGGGTGCTGCGCGGGCTGAAGCACATCTACGACGCGGTGGCGCGCCGGCACCCGGTGCCGACTCCGGCCGAGGTGGTGTGGCGATGCGCGACGTTCCACGAATGGGACGCGTTGACGATCGCGCCGCGCTACGGGCATCCGTCGCCGGAACACTTCTACCGCGAACGTTCGGCCGCACGGGCCTTGCCGCAGCTGGCGGTCGAGACGGTGCTCGTGCTGGCAAAGCACGATCCGGTGGTACCGCCGGCCCTGGCGCTGCCCTGGGTCGGCCGGGCGCCGGCCGGCCGACTGCGCGTGTGCGTTGCGCAGAGGGGTGGCCATCTGCAGTTTCCGCACGGCGTGGATCTGGGCCTCGGCCAGGGTGGCGAGGGATCGGTGGTCGAACAACTGGGCCGGCACTGGCACCGCGTGTAGCGCGTCGGCAAGCCGCGGGGTTTCTTCGCGCGGCGCCGGCTCCTAGACTCGACCCCTCCCACGAGGCCGGACTCGCTCGCGCGAGCCTGCGCCGTGGATCCCTGCGATGTCCGCGTCCACCACCATCTCGATGCATGTCCCGGGTCCGCTGCGCGTCTACTGCAACGGAGCGCCCGAAGTGCAGCTGTCGGCGCGCAACGTGCGCGCGGCTTTCGAGGAGCTCGAGCGGCGCTATCCGGCGCTGCACCGCGGCATCTGCGACGAGACCGGAGCGGTGCGCCGCCACATCGGGGTCTTCGTGAACTCTTCCCACGTCCGCGACCGCGACGGGCTCGACACGCCGCTGGTACCCGGGGACGTCGTCATCATCCTACCCGCAGTATCAGGAGGCTGAGCATGTCCGACCGCGTCGTCCTCACCATCGGAACCAAGAAGGGTCTGTTCGTGGCGGAGGCCGCGAAGACGCGTCGCAGTTTCGCGCTGCGCGGCCCGTTCGGGCAGGGTGTCGCGGTCTATGCGTCACTGATCGATGCGCGCGGCGCGCCACGGATCTACGCCTCGAGTTGCAACCCGTTCTTCGGCATGAAGGTCCTGCGCTCGACGGACCTCGGCAAGACGTTCAAGGAGACCAAGTCGGCTCCCGCCTTCCCGAAGGGCGATGGCCGCGCGCTCGCCAACATCTGGGCGATCGAGCCCGCCGACGCCAAGAAGGCGCTCTACTGCGGAGTCGAGCCGGCGTCGCTGTTCCGCAGCGACGATGGCGGCGACAGGTGGGAGATGGTGAAGGGGATCAGCAACCACAAGCACGCGCGCAAGTGGCAGCCCGGCGCCGGCGGACTGTGTCTGCACACGATCCGGCGCGACGGGGACCGCGTGCATATCGGCATCTCGGCCGGCGGCCACTACATGAGCGAGGACGGCGGCGCGACGTTCAAGGCGCAGAACAAGGGCATCGGCGCCGGCTTCGTGCCCGAGCCGTATCCCGAGTACGGCCAGTGTGTGCACAAGATCGCGGGGCACAAGGACGCGCCGGGCCGGCTCTACATGCAGAACCACGGCGGCTGGGCGCAATGGGACGGCCCGGGCGGGCCGCGGCCCGACATCGGTGTGTTGCGCAGCGACGACTACGGCAAGACGTGGCGCTCGATCAGCAAGGGCCTGCCCAGCGACTTCGGCTTCCCGATCGTCGTGCATCCGCACGACCCCGACACGGTCTACGTGTTGCCGCTCGTGCCGATGACGCGAACCTGCCCGGGTGGCGCACCCGCGATCTGGCGCAGCGAGAACGGCGGCGCCTCGTGGCGTCGGCTCGCGAAGGGGCTGCCGAAGAAGCAGAGCTTCTTCACGGTCCAACGCGACGCGATGGACATCGACGACTGCAAGTCGCCTGCGCTCTACTTCGGTACCACGACGGGGCAGCTCTGGATCGGACGCGACGGCGGCGAGGAGTGGAGCTGCGTCTTCGACGCGCTGCCGCCGATCCACAACGTCAAGGTCGCCGTCGTCTAGCGCGGCCGTTCGCGCGGGGCTTGCGGCCGCCCGCGCCGAACACGAGATCGAACACCTGTTCGAACCGCTCGACGAAGAAGAGCTTCATGCCTTCGACGAGCTCGGGTTTCAGCTCGAGCGCCTCGGCCTCGTTGCCCTTCGGCAGGATCACGCGAGCGAGGCCGAAGTTCTTCGCCGCGAGCACCTTTTCGCGCACCCCCCCGATCGGCAGCACTTCGCCGACCACGGTCAGCTCACCCGTCATCGCTAGGTCCATCGGAGCCTCCTTCTTCAAGAAGCACCCGAGAAACGCACACGCGATCGCGATGCCCGCGGACGGCCCGTCCTTCTTGATCGCGCCCGCGGGGAAATGCAGGTGCAGGTCGAGGTCCGCCATCTTCTCGAGGTCGAGGCCGAAGCGATCCGCGCGGCTGCGCAGGTAGCTCAGGGCCAGGCGCGCCGACTCGCTCATCACGTCGCCCAGGCTGCCCGTGAGCTGCAGCATGCCCTTGCCCTTGTTGGCCACGGCTTCGATGTAGAGCACGTCGCCACCGAACGGCGTCCACGCGAGTCCCTGCACGACACCTGGCAGGCGCTGCTTGCGCCGTTCGTCGGCCTTGAACTTCGGCCGGCCGAGCAGCTGCTCCATCTCCTCGAAGCTGAGCTTGCCGACACCCTTGCCGCCCTTGGCGACGCCGAGCGCCACCTTGCGGCACAGGCGCTGCACGACCTTGTCGAGACCGCGCACGCCGGCTTCGCGCGTGTGCTCCGCGATGATGCGCTGCCAGACGACCTGCGGGATCGACAGATGCTTGCCCGACAGCCCGTGGCGCTCGATCTGCTTCTGCAGCAAGTGACGGCGCCCGATCTGGACCTTCTCCTCGAGCAGGTAGCCCGGGATCTCGAGCACCTCCATGCGATCGCGCAACGGCTCGAGGATCTGCGACAGCACGTTCGCCGTCGCGAGGAACATCACCTTCGAGAGGTCGAACGGCACGTCGAGGTAGTGATCCTGGAAGTGGCTGTTCTGCTCGGGGTCCAACACCTCGAGCAGCGCCGAGCTCGGATCACCGCGGAAGTCGCTGCCGACCTTGTCGATCTCGTCGAGCAGCATGACGGGGTTGTTGCTGCCGCTCGACTTGAGCCCCTGCATGATGCGGCCCGGCATCGAGCCGATGTAGGTGCGGCGGTGGCCCTTGATCTCGGCTTCGTCGCGCAAGCCGCCCAGCGAGAAGCGCCAGAACTTGCGGCCCATCGCGCGCGCAATGCTGCGGCCGAGGCTCGTCTTGCCGACGCCCGGCGGCCCCGAGAAGCAGAGGATCGCGCCCTGGTGGCCGGGTCGTAGCTTGCGAACGGCGAGGAACTCGAGGATGCGATCCTTCACCTCTTCGAGCCCGTAGTGGTCGTCGTCGAGCACCCTCGCGGCGCGGACCAGATCGTTGTCGTCGTTCGTCGACACCGACCACGGCAGTGCGACGAGCCAGTCGAGGTAGTTGCGGATCACGCCATACTCGCCGGATTCGACGGGCGTCGTCTGCAGCCGCGTGAGCTCCTCGCGCGCGCGCCGCATCGCGGCGTCGGGCATCTGCGCCTTGCCGATCGCGTCTTCGAGCCGCTGCAACTCGAGCGCGCGTGGGTCCTTCTCCTCGCCGAGCTCGCGGCGGATCAGCTTGAGCTGCTCGCGCAGGAAGTACTCCTTCTGCGCCTGCTCGGCCTTGCCGCGGATCTCGCCCTGGATCTTCTTGTCGAGCTCGGCGAGCTCGGTCTCCGCCATCGCGAGCTGCAACGCGAGCTCGAGCCGCTTCTCGACGTCGGCGCACTCGAGCAGCCTCTGGCGGTCGCCGAACTTGCGCACGATGCCGGCAGTGAAGTCGGCGAGCTGGCTGCTGTCCTCGACGTTCAAGAGCGCCATCGCGAAGCCAGTGTCGAGATGTTCCTGCATCTCGCTGAGCCGCTTCAGCTGCTTCTGCAGCAGCCGGAACAGCGATTCCGCGTGCTGTCCCTGGGCCGGGACCTCGACCACCTCTTTCACGCGCGCGACCAGGTGCGGCTTCTCGCGCACGAGCTTCTGCAACCGGCTCCGTCGGATGCCCTGCGTCATTGCGGACATCGAGCCATCGGGCAGCTTCAGCGTCTTCAGGATGCGCGTGACGACGCCGATCTCGTGCAGGTCCTCGATCGCCTTCGGCTCGCGTTCGGCGTCCTTCTGCAGCACGAGGAACAAGTGGCCGTTGTGCGCCTCCGCTTTCGCGACTATGTCCCGAGCCGTCGGCGAATCGAGCAGGATCGGCATCATGAGGTTCGGGAACGGCACGGCCGCGCGCAGCGGGAACACGAACATCGTGTCGGGCACAGAGTCCTGCACCACGACCGACGCGGCACCTGGCTCGTTCTCGACGACGAGTCCCGGGGCCTTCGCCGGCTGCGCCTCGTCGACGGTCGGACCAGCGAGTGAGCCGTCCTTGGAGTCGTCTGGATCCTCGGGGCTGTCGAGCATGGGCCCGGTTGTAGGGCGGCGGTCAAAGCAGCGAAAGAGAGCGCACGGTCACCGTGCGCTCAGGCCCAGCCGCGCGCACGCTGCACGGCCTTGGCCCAGCGCTCGCGCAGGCTCGACGCGGCCTGCGCAGCCGGCGGCACCACTGCAGACTGTCCCGGCAACGGTGGCAGTTTCTTGGGGTCGTTGCAGAAACCTGCGCCGAGCAGGCAGAGGCGAAACGCGCCGAAAGCCGTCGCCTCGAGCAGAGCCGGACGCACGACCGGAGCACCGAGCAACGCGGCCTGCAGCTCGAGCAGCAACCCGTTGGCGCTGGCTCCCCCATCCACGTGCAACGCGGTCGCGACGCGCTCGAGTTGCATCGCGCGGAACACGTCGTCGACCTGCAGCGCCATCGCCTCGATCGCTGCGCGCACGATGTGGGCCCGCGTCGTGCCGCGCGTGAGCCCGATCAGCAGACCTCGCGCCGTTGGATCCCACCACGGCGTGCCGAGTCCCGCGAACGCGGGCACGAACACCACGCCGCCGCTGTCGGGCACCGAGCGCGCCAAGGCCTCTGCCTCCGCGGACGAGTGCAACAGCCCGAGCTGGTCGCGCAGCCACTGCATCGCAGCGCCGCAGACGAGCACGCTGCCCTCGAGCGCGAACGTCGAGACCCCGCCGAGCCGCCACGCCACCGTTGCCAACACGCCGGGTGCCGGCGCAGGAACCCGAGTGCCCGCGTTCTGCAGCACGAAGGCGCCCGTGCCATAGGTGCACTTGGTCCCGCCGACGTCGAGGCACCCATGGCCGAACAAAGCCGCCTGCTGGTCGCCGATCACCGCCCGCAACGGCCACCCGCGCTCGGCGGCGACGCCGAAGTCGCCCGCCGAGTCACGCACTTCGGGCAGGCAGCGGCGCGGCACCGAGAACAGCCGGCACAGCTCGTCGCTGAAGTCCCCGCCCGCGAGATCGTAGAGACTCGTTCGCGAGGCGTTGCTCGCGTCGGTCGCACAGACCCGACCGCGCGTGAGCCGGAAGAGCAGCCACGTGTCTATCGTGCCAGCCACGAGCTCGCCGCGCTCGGCGGCCGCGCGCGCCCCTGGCACCTGGTCGAGGATCCACGCGATCTTGGCGGCGCTGAAATACGGGTCGAGCGAGAGCCCGGTGCGCTCGCGCACAAGGGACTCGTGCCCAAGCTGACGCAGCTGTTCGAGCCGATCGGCCGTGCGCCGATCCTGCCAGACGATCGCGCGATGCACGGGCCGGCCAGTCTTCTTCTCGAACACGACCACGGTCTCGCGTTGGTTCGTGATCCCGACTGCCTCGATCGAAGGTGATCCGGCCTTCTCGCAGGCGAGTTCGGCCGCGCGCAATTGGCTCGCGAGGATTTCCTCCGCGTCGTGCTCGACCCGGCCCGGCGCCGGGAAGTACTGCGGGAACTCACACTGGCCGAGGCCCCGCACGGTGCCGTCGGCGTCGAACACGATGGCACGACTGCTCGTCGTGCCTTGGTCGAGAGCCAGGAACATGGGGACATGGTGGCGACCACCGCCCCAAGCCCAAAACCGCGAAGCGGAAAAACAGACCGCTCAGCGGAAAACAGGCGCATTGCCGGGCGCCACCGCACAAAGGCGCACCCGGGAAGGGGCGCCAACCAAGCAGCCCCAAGAAAGGGAGTGCCAGAAAAAGGAGCGGATGCATGGTCCGCGCAACACACGCGGAAGACTCCGGACGGCCCTGCCTGCCCCAAGTTGTGGGCCGCCGTCGGTCAATCTCCATGCATCCGTGGCAGGCTCGGCACCAGGGGCACCGACACCACCAAAATATCATTGCCTTGCACCCCTCGAGCGGGGACAGGGTCGAGTTGTCGAAAGAGCCATCCCGCGAGCCGGATCTCGAACCAGTCTCGAAGCCAGATCGCGGCGGCGCAGCAACGGCCAGTGCGAAGCCAACACACAGCCGCGAAAAAAACTTTCTGCGCGGCCTGCGTCGCGGCTCAGCTCTCCACGGCCGCAGCAAGCGCCCGCAGCGCCATGCCCTCGGCGTGACGTTCATGGGCCGCGAGGCCACCGTGAGCCGCGATGGCTGCGCGCAGTGCGGCCGCGGCTTCTGCAACCGGCACGTCGACGAGGACCTTCGCGCAGAGCGCCGCGACCGCCATCGACGCCGGGCAGCCCGCCGCGCGCCAGCGCACCGCACGGATCGTACCATCCTCGTGCCGCACGCTGAGCTGCACGCGGTCACCGCACACGGGATGGTCGGCCACGCCCTGGGCGGTGCCGGGACCGGTGAATTCTCCAACGCCCTGGCCCGCCAACAGCACCTGTCGCAGCCCGTCACTCACCATGATGGCCCTGCCGATCGCGGGCCGCGCTCACGGCCGGGAAACGGTTCCGGTCGCCGTTGCGTCGGTCGCTGCCTGCACCGCCGGCCCCGCGCGATCGAGCCAGGTGAACTCGTTCGCGAGGAAGCTGCAGCCCGCGGCGGCGCAACAGAGGAACAGCCACAGGCAGCAGAAGACGCAGCGGCACTTGGGCCGCCAGTGCCACGAATCGTCGCGTGCCGCGATGATTCGCGATTCTGCAGCCCGACGCGCGTCCGCCACCTCGACGCGGGTGCTTCGCACCGGCACCTTCGGTTGCGGACTCTCCGCGTTCGGGGTCGACCACGACGGCTCAGTCTTCATTCGGATCCTCGTTGGCAAACATCTGCTCGAACGTCTCGCGGGTTCGCACGAGCCGCACCGTGGCACCCTCGACGAGCACCTCGGCGGGCCGCCGGCGGGTGTTGTAGTTCGAGGCCATGCTTGCACCGTACGCGCCAGCCCCGAGGATCGCCAGCAGGTCGCCGCGTTCGCAGTGCTCTAGGTCGCGTTTCTGAGCCAGGAAGTCGCCGGTCTCACAGACCGGGCCGACGACGTCGACGACGCGCCGTTCCGCAGCCGTCGCCCTGACCGGCACGATCGGATGCTCGGCGCGATAGAGCGCGGGGCGCAACAGGTCGTTCATCGCGGCGTCGACGAGCAGGAAGTCGGTGCCACCCTGGTGCTTCTCGCCGAGCACGGCCGTCACGAGCACGCCGGCGTCGCCGACCAGGTAGCGACCCGGTTCGACGACCGGGGTCCAGCGCCGCTCGCGCAGGCGCGGCAACAGACACTTCGCGACGGAACCGACGTCGAGCGGTTCGCCGGAGCCGTAGGCGATGCCGAACCCACCGCCGAGATCGTAGTGCGTGACACCGTCGCGCCGGACGGACGCACCGTCGGCGAACTCGAGCACACGATCCAACGCGGCCGCGTAAGGTGCTGTGGTCCGCAGCTGACTGCCCAGGTGCACGTGATAGCCGCAGAGCTCCAACGACGGTTCGCGTGCGATCGCTTCGACGATGGCGCCCGCGCGGTCGAGCGCGACGCCGAACTTGTTGTCCTTCTTGGCCGTGCTGATGTAGGCGTGCGTGGCCGCATCGACGTCGGGATTGAGTCGGAGCAGCACGCGCACTCTCTTGCGCGCCGCCTGCCCGGCAGCCGCGAGCAGCGGCAGTTCGTGGGCCGACTCGACGTTGAAGAACATGATGCCCGCTTGGACCGCGGCTTCGATCTCCCAGTGTTCCTTGGCGACGCCCGCGAAGACGGCGCCGCTCGTCGGCAGTCCGGCGGCCTGCAACCGCCTCAGCTCGCCGCCGCTGACGAGGTCGAAGCCGGCACCACCGGCATGGAGGCGCCGCAAGATGCTGAGGTTCGAGTTGGCTTTGACCGCATAGCAGACGTGGGCCTCGGGGCCGAACGCTGCGCGTACTTCGGCGAGACGCGAAACGATCGCCGTGGCGCTGTAGACGTAGAGCGGTGTGCCGAACCGGGCGGCGAGCTCGCGGATCGCTTGGTCCTCGCACCACAGTTCCCCATCGCGCAGATGGAAGGACGGCGAGCCCGCACCCGGGCAGGGCTTCTGGACCGGAGGCGTCATGGCGTCATCCTGCACGAGGTCGGGAGCACACGCCAGAACGGACAGTCTCGGCGACGTATCTCCCACACGCGCCCGGGCGGTAGGGTGGTTTCGCTGTCCCCTCGTCCGACCTGACAGGCAACTTGCCATGCCGGCGCCCCTTGCTGGCTTCGAGCCCCGCCCGGCATGCACAAGAGCCACCTCATCGTACTCGGTCTGATCGCCACCGTACTGGCCGCCATCGGCCTGTGGTGGTTGTCCCAGGGCGGCGAGCCGCCAACCTCGTCACGCGAACGCGCCGAGCACGCCCCAGCGCCGGCCGCCGTGCCGGTCGAGAGCAGCACGGCCTCTTCGGCGACGAGCGCCGCGACCGCGGACAGCGCCGAACGTGTCGCGTTGGCGACGGGCAGCGGCGTCGACGAGCGCCTGCCGGGTCTCACGGGCCGCGTCGTCGGGCCGGACGGCCGCCCGATCGCGGGGGCCAGGGTCAGCGTCGCGGCGGGTCTCGCGTTCGCGAACGCGAACGGCCAGTTCGACATGCAGTCGTTCGACTCGGGCATGCTCGAGGACCTCGGCAGCAACTTCGACCCCGCCGCGATGCTGCGTTCGGTGCGCGAGCAGCTCGCCGACCGCGTCGAAGCCGTTACCGACTCCGAAGGGCGGTTCCGCGTCGTCGCCAAGGGCACGTCGCGCGGCGTCGGCCTGCGCGTGCTCGCGCGTGGCCACGAGATCCTCGACCGCCGGTTCGACCGGCCGCGCGAGCAGGACTTCGACGTCGGCGCGCTGACGCTACGTGGCGCCGGGATCGTCTCGGGCCGCGTGCTGACTCCGGACGGCGCCCCGATCGCGGGCGCGCGCGTCGGCCGCGTGCTCGAGATCGAGCAGCGCTGGATGGGCGGCATCGAGATCGACATCCCCGAGATCGGCGAGATCGAGACGCTGCGCGGCGGCGAAGCCGCCGTCACCGACGAGCACGGTCAGTTCGAGCTCGCGCACGTGGCGCCGGGCGAACTGACGCTGCGCGCACGGCACCCCGAGCATCCGACGGCGAAGTCGCAGCCGATCGCGGTCGAGGCCGGCCGCGAGGTGCCGTCCATGCTGCTGACGATGCAGGTCGGCGGCGTGATCGCGGGAGTGGTCGAAGGGCTCCCGGCCGAAACGAAGGGCCTGCAGGTCATGGCGGCCAGGAAGCCGAAGGCCGAAGTCGATCCGAGCGGCATGGGCGCGATTGGCAGCATGCTCGACGACATGACGAGCGAGGCCGGCATCGCGTTTCCCGAGCGCACGGCGGCGATCGGCGCCGACGGCAGGTTCGAGCTGCGCGGACTCGCGCGCGACACCTACCTCGTCTGGGTCGGGCGCACCGGTGGCAGCTTCGCGGGCGGCACCGTCTGCAGCGCGCGCGTCGAGGCGTCGCCGGGCGGCAGCGTCCAGCTGGTGTTCGACCCGGGCGTCACGGTGACGTTCACGGTCGCCGACGCGAAGTCGGGCGCGCCGATCGAACGCATGACCGTGCGCGATCGCCTGCGCGGCGGCGGCATGAACGATCTCATGAGCGGCGTGGCCGCGATGGGAGCCATGCAATCGCGCCGGCCGGCCAGCTACCCGAACGGCGCCGTGACCGTCGCCAACCTGCGGCCAAAGGCCAACCAGAAGCTCACGCTGACGGTCGAGGCGCTCGGCTACGCGGTACTCGAGCGACGTGACGTCGAACTGCCCAAGGCCGGCAACCTCGACCTAGGCGTCCTCGAGCTCGATCAGGTGCCGGTGCTCCACGTGACCGTCGTCGCCTCGCACGACGGACAGCCCGTGCAGGGTGCTTCCGTGCGCATGGGAGTCAGCGGCAACAGCGCCGCCATGCGCGACATCCCGCGCGAGTTCCGTCGCTTCGTGCCCGGCAACGCCAGTGGCCTCCAGAGCGGCAGGACCGACCGCGACGGCCGCATCACGCTGAATCGCCCGCAACAGGCCGCGACGATCGAGGTCGACGCCAAGGGATTCGCGCCGTTCGCGAACACGCTCGATTCCACGGCCAGCCCCGACGCGTACACGGCGCAACTGCAGGTCGGCGGTGGCGTCGCCGTGACGGTCTGCGACCTCGCCGAAAAGCCGGTCGCCGGCGCGTCCGTCGACCATCGTTCGCCAGGCGGCGAAGTCGACCGCAAGAAGACCGACGGCCTCGGCGTCGCGCACTTCGAGCACCTGACGCCGGGCGCGCACCAGTTCTGCCTCGGCAAGGAGAGCGGCGACCTGGGCCGCATGATGAGGTGGGGCGGCCGTCGCGGCGCCGACCCCGGTGCCACCGCGGCGCCCGCGCAAGACGCGCAGCCGTGGCAACCCGTCGAGGTCGCCGACGAGGCGACGGCAACGCTGCGTCTCACGAAGCAGCCGACCGCGACGCTGCGCGGCATCGTGCGCGAGAACGGCCTGGCGCTCGCGGGCGCTCGTGTCGTGTTCCGCGAGGGACCGGCCACGGGCGGCGGCGAGCCCGGCAACGTGTTCGGCGACATGGTCGAACAGTTCGCGGGCGGCGCAGCCGGCGGCGTCCAGAACCGCAGTCCACGCACCGACGAGCAGGGCCTCTACCAGATGCGCGAGCTGCCCGAAGGCGCGCACCATCTGCGCATCACGCACAAGTCGCGCACGATGCCGGCGACCGTGTCGATCGTGCTGCGCAACGGCGAGAACGTCTTCGACGTCGATCTCGACATGACGATGCTGCGCGGCGTGGTGAAGGACTCCGACGGCAAGCCGGTCGACGGCGCGCGCATCCGCGTACGGCGGCCGCGCACGGCCGGCGACCCCGCGAACGAGATCGGGGATGCGATGGAGAGCATGGCCGCCGGCATGAACATGCCAGGGGGCCTGGGCGGCACCGCGATCAAGACCGATGCGACGGGCAGCTTCGAGTTGCGAGGTATCGACCCGGACGTCGAGCTCGAGCTCCAGGCCTCCGCGAAGGGTTTCGCGCCCATTGTGGCCAAGGTCACGGCGGCGCGCGGCGTGGCGACGGCCGTTTCCGACCTCGTGCTCGGCGCTTCGGGCAAGGTGCGCGTCTCGGTCGCCGGCAACCAGCAGTTTGGCGCGGTTCGCGCACGCTGGGTCGGCAACGGCGACGACGTCGCTCCGGTCCTCGGCGCGCTGCGCCGCGGCAAGGGCACGCTCGAAGGCCTGCGACCGGGGACGTGGGAAGTCGCGCTCGAGTCGATGGCCTCGCTCGGCGCACTGCTCGGCAACGCTCCGGGCGGCCAGCAGTCGCAGCCACAGCAGAAGCGCACCGTCGAGGTGATCGCCGGCCAGACCGTCGACATCGACATGTGAGCGCGCATTCGCGACGTCGCCGCGGGGCTGGCTGCGCATTTCGCTGGAGTTCGGTCCCCGCGGTGCGAAGTCCCAGCATCACATGAGCCGGCTTTGCCGCGGCGCTCGGCGCCGCGGGCGAACCGGCTCGTCACACGAGCGCGGTCGTGAGTTGCGCCTTCAAGCGGTCGAGCACACGACCGTGGATCTGGCAGATGCGTGACGCCGACAGCCGGAGCTTCTGCGCGACCTGCTTGCCGGTCAGCCCCTCGAGATAGTGCAGCTTCAGCACCTTCCACTCGACCGGCTCGAGGCTCGCGCGGATCAGCTCCATGAGCTCCTGGCGCGTGATCACCTCGATCGGCGATTCGACCGCGTCGTCGGCGAGTTGCTCGACCTGGTCCTCGTCGGACTCGCCGTCGCCGCCGCGCTCAGTGCGCCAGACGGCCGGCTCGCAGCGGCGCAGCAGCGCGGCCTGCGTGATACCCAACGCGGACGCGAGTTCGCTCTCGGTTGGTTCGCGTTCGAGCTCCATGCAGAGCCGTGCGCGCACCGCATCGCGTTCGCGCAGCCGGCGCCGGAACAGGCGCGGCAGGAAATCCATGTGGCGCAACTCGTCCAACATCGCGCCGCGCACGCGGATCCGCATGAACGCCTGGAACTGGTCGCATCGATCCGGCTGGTAGGAATCGATTGCCTGCATGAGGCCCCACATGCCCGCGTGCACGAGGTCCTGGGCGTCGACGCTCGGCGGCAGACGCGTGGCGAACTGGAAGGCGATCGACTCGACGATGCCGCGGTGGCGCTCGACGACCCGATCCCTGACGGCAGTCGTGCCGCGCTGGCGGTAACGCCGCAGCAGTTCCTCGGTCGAGTCGGCCGCCGACGAACGACGCGCCGCGCCGGCTTGCGGTCTGTTCTGCGCAGATGCGGGCTCGCCGCGCATGCGGCCATGCCCACGACCTACGGGGTTGCTCACCATGTACTGCCCGAGCCCATCTGGGAAACCAACGTCGCGACGCCCTTTGCGTCACGTGTCGAGCGCGCCGCTGCGGCGCTGGTGGTGCAGCGCCGATTACAGCGTGTTCGTCACGACGAAGTCAAAGTGCGAACCGACACTGAAAGGCTAACACCAACGACACCTCTCGTGCAACGTTGCACACACTACTTCTTCGCTTGTCGTCGTGGCTCGTCTTCTTCTCACATCTTCTTCGCGCACGCTGCGTGTGCATGCGAGCACGCACGCGAGCAACGCCGTCACGCATCGACAGCGTGAACATCCAGCCGCAGACGCTGCATCACGGCGCGCTCCGCCGCGCGTATGCGCGCACGATCGCGCGCGCGGATGTCGTCGAACCCCGTCGTGTGCAAGATGCCGTGCACGATGTAGAGCGCGATCTCCGCGCGCAGCGAGTGCCCGTGGTGTCGCGCATTTCGCAACGCCGTCTCGACGCTGATCACGATCTCCGCACCGCCATCGATTTCGAACGAGATCACGTCCGTCGGCGTCGAGTCACCGAGGTGACGCGCGTGCAGCTGCGCGATCTCGGCATCGCCGGTGAGCAGCAGCGACACCGGCATCGTTGGTCGCTCGACGAAGTGCAGCGTCGTGCGCACGACCGACCGGAGGAAGGCGAGGTTCGTGCGCGGGCGCCCGCGGTCGGTCACGGCGAGGGCCAGCGCGGCCCGGCGCGCCGGCCGACCTGAGGCCGGAACCGGCTCGGGCGAAGGCACTTGCACCGGTCCCTGTGGCCTGCGCGACGCGGTTGGAACCTTGCGCGGCGACCGCGCGCGGGGGCGCTTCATGCCCGGGGCTTCTGCTGGTTGGCACTCTCGTAGGCCGTCACGATGCGGCTGACGACCTGGTGCCGCACGACGTCCGAGGCATCGAGCCGCACCTGTCCGATGCCCTCGACGCCCGCGAGCTTGCGCCATGCGTCGGCGAGACCCGAGGTGACGTTGCCGGGTAGATCGACCTGGGATGGATCGCCCGTGACGACCATGCGCGAGCCTTCGCCGAGACGCGTCAGGAACATCAGCATCTGCGGCACCGTCGTGTTCTGCGCTTCGTCGAGGATCACGAACGCGCGGTTCAGCGTGCGCCCGCGCATGTAGGCGAGCGGACAGACCTCGACGACATCGCTCTCGAGCCAGCGCGTGCGCGTGCGCGCATCGAGCAGATCCTGCAGCGCGTCGTACATGGGTCGCAGATACGGATCGATCTTGGCCTGGAAGTCGCCCGGCAGGAACCCGAGTTTCTCGCCCGCTTCGACGGCTGGCCGGACCAGCACCATGCGGCGCACCATGCCTCGCTTCATCGCTTCGATGGCCTTCGCGACGGCGAGGTAGGTCTTGCCCGTGCCGGCCGGACCGACCGCAAACACGACGTCGAAGGCGTCCATGCACTCGAGGTAGCGCTGCTGTCCCGCCGTCCGCGGTCGCACCGAACCGTTGCCGAGTTTCGGGCTGCGCTCCGCCGCCGCGGCACCGTTGGCGAGCGCGTCAGGGCCGAGTGCGGCGCGCAACTGCGCGGCCACGTCCTGCGTGCCGAGCTGACGCCCCGCGCGCAGCACCGCGAGACTCTCCTCGAGCACCTGCTGCACGAGCGTCACGCTGGCTGCGTCGCCGAGCAGACGCAGACTGCCATCACGTGCCAGCACGTTCACGCCGTGCAACTCGCGAATCAGACGGGCATTGCTGTCCAGGGGACCGAGCAGAGTCCGGGCTTCGTCGACCGACTGCACGGGGATGTTGGCGTCCGCGTCACTCATGTGCAGGGCAGTCTACGCTCAAGTGAGCCGGACGAGGATCAGGAACCAGGCACAGAACGAGAAGAGCAGACTGTCGACCAGGTCGAGGATCCCGCCGTGCGCCGGCAGCAGCCGCGACGAGTCCTTTGCGCCGCAGCGTCGCTTGAGCAGCGACTCGACGAGGTCGCCGGTCTGGGTCGTGAAGTTGAGCACCACGCCGACCCCGAGTGCGGCCGGAAAAGACAATGTGAAGGAGGAGTCGAGCAGCGGGCCGCGCAGCAGCACGGCGAGCAGCAGCGAGAACAGCAGGCTCCCGGCGGCGCCCTCCACGGTCTTGCCGGGACTGATGTGCGGGATGAGCTTGGTGCGACCGAACAAGCGACCCGTGCAATAGCCGCCGATGTCGCCGCCCTTGCAGACGAGCACGACGTAGAGCACCGAAGGCAGACAGCGCAAGCAGGTCCCCATCGCGAGATACATCGGCCACGCGACGAAGATGAAGCCGAGCAGCGTGGAGCCCTGCGTCTCGAGTCCTGTCCGCATGTCGTCGCGACCCAACGAGCGGACCGCGAGCGGGAACAACAGCAGTAGCGTCGCGATCACGAGCGGGTAGAGCTCGCGGTCGAGGTCGTGCCAGCCGAACGGAAACGCGCTCGCGAAGAGCAGTCCCGACACGGCGAGCAGCAGCGTGCTAGCGACCGCGAACCCGCCGCCGCGCAACAGCTGCACGTACTCGAGGACGCCGCCGAAGCCGAGCAAGGCGAGCACGGCTGCGGACAAAGCACCCTGCCGGGTTCCGAGCACACCGCTCATGTCGAGCCAGTAGACCGCGGCGATGGCGGCCAGCATCGCGGGCGCCAAGACGGCCCGGATCCGGAATTCACCTTGCCCCATTCACAACACCTTGCCGAACTTGCGCACCCGGGAACCGTAGTCGCGGAACGCGGCTTCCAGCTCCTCCTTGCCGAAGTCCGGCCAGCAGACGTCGCTCGTATGGATCTCCGCGTAGCTCATCTGCCAGAGCAGGAAGTTGCTGATGCGCTGTTCGCCGGCCGTGCGGATCAGCAGGTCGGGATCGGGCAGGTCGGGTTGGTAGAGATGCTGTCGGATCACGGCCTCGTCGATCTGGTCGGGCTGCAAGGTTCCTGCCTTCACGCGCGCCGCGATCGCCTTCATGCCGTCGACGAGCTCCTGACGACCGCCGTAGCTGATCGCGAGGCTGAGCCGCATGCCCGTGTTCGCGCCGGTCATCGCAATCGTCTCGTCGAGCAGCTGCTTCACGTCCGGCGCGAGCCGCGCGGTGCGGCCCGAGTGCAAGAGGCGCACGCGGTTCTTCATGAGCGTCGGGCGTTCTTCGACGAGGAAGCGCTTCAGCAGCTTGAACAGCAGGTTGATCTCGCGCTGCGGTCGCTGCCAGTTCTCCTCGGAGAACGCGTAGAGCACGAGCGTGCCGACGCCGAGCCGGACACATTCGGTCACGGTCGTCCGCACCGCGTCGATACCGCGCTCGTGGCCGCGGAAGCGCTCGAGGCCGGCCTGCTTCGCCCAGCGCCCATTACCGTCCATGATCACCGCCACGCTGCGCGGCACGATCAGCTCGTTCTTGGTCTTCGCCTTTGTCTTCGGCTTCGTGCTCACCGCAGGATCAATTGCTTCCGTTCGGGCCCCACCGAGATGGTGCGGATCGGCAGGCCAGTGTGCTGCTCGAGAGCCTGCACATACGCCTGCGCCTTCGGCGGCAGTGCCTCGAACTCCCGCACCGCGCGCAGGTCCTGGTCGAAGCCCGGCAGGTCGACGAACTCCGGCACGACGCCTTCGAGCTCGAATGCAGGCAGGTCCGTCGTGCGGCGGCCGTCCGGCAGCCGGTACGCGACACCGATGCGAAGCGGCGAGAAGCCGCGCAGCACGTCGAGGTTCGTCAAGACGAGCTCGTTGGCACCCGAGACCGCGCTCGAGTAACGCACGGCGACCGTGTCGAACCAGCCACATCGCCGCGGCCGGCCGGTGGCCGAACCGTATTCGTTGCCCGCGGTGCGCAGCCGGTTGCCGAGGTCGTCCTTGAGCTCGGTCGGGAACGGCCCTTCGCCGACGCGGGTCGCGTAGGCCTTCGCGATGCCGATCACGCGCATCGCGTGCGGCGGCAGACCGGTGCCGCTGAACGCGCCTCCGGTGCTCGCATGCGAGCTCGTCACGAACGGATAGGTGCCGTGCTCGAGGTCGAGCAGACAGCCCTGCGCGCCTTCGAGCAGTATGCGCTTGCCTGCGCCGTGCGCGGCCCGCAGCACCGCTCCCGTGTCGGCGATGCCCGCGCGCAGCTTGTCGCCCGCGGCGCCGAGCTCGCGCGCCATCGTCGTCACGTCGAGCGGCGGCATGCCGGCCGCGGCGAACCAGGAGTTCTTCTGCTGCGCCAGTACGTGCAGCGTCTGCTCGAGGCGGCCCTTGCGCAACAGGTCGCCGACACGCAGGCCGACGCGACTGCACCGGTCGCTGTAGGCGGGGCCGATGCCGCGCCCGGTCGTTCCGATCTTGCCGCTGCCGCGCAGGTTCTCGGCCCATTGATCCTGCCGCCGATGCGCCTCGAGAATCACGTGCGCGCGTTCGCTGACCAGCAGGTTGCGCCCGAGCTCGACCTCGAGGCCGCGCTCCCTGAGCTTGTCGATCTCGGCGCACAGGTGGATCGGGTCGACGACGACGCCGTTGCCGATCACGTTCACGGTGTGCGCATGCACGATGCCCGAGGGCACGAGGTTCAACACGAGCTTGCCCGAAGGCAGCACGAGCGTGTGGCCAGCGTTGTGGCCACCCCCGTAGCGCACGATGAAGTCGGTCTCGGCGGCAAGGAAGTCGATGACTTTGCCCTTGCCTTCGTCACCCCAGAGGATGCCAACGACACACGTAATGGGCATGGATCGGCTTGCGGCAAAAGCCCCGGAGCATACCACCGCTGCAACGAGGTTCACGACCTTCCGCGTTCCGACGGCAACCTGACCGGTTGCCTCCGGTTGCACACTCCGGTGCAGGACACTGCACGAGGAGTCGACGAATGAACGCAAGCGAGCAGACGAGGCGGGTGGAGGCGCTGGCCCTGTTGGAGGTGTTCACGAAGCGGATCCTGCCCGGCGCGATCCGCCGGATTGCCGCCTGGAAGGGCATCAGACGTGGCCAGATTCCGGATCTGACCGACGAGTTGCGCCAGGAGCTCGCCGTCGACTGTCTCCTGCACGCCGACACGGTCGTGCGGCTGCCGACGTCGGAGCGCCATACCCGCTGGATGCGGGCCGCCGAGCGCTGGATCTACCACCATCGCGTGGGCCGCAACAAGAACACGGTGATGCCCGATGCCTCCCTCGCGGCCCGAGGCCCGGGTGTCGCCGAGACCGACCTCGTGTCGCGCCACAGCATCGTCGCCATGGGCAACGGCCGGCTCAACCTTGCGGCGAGCGCCGCGAGCGGCCGCAAGGAAGCGCGCCGCCTGCGGCAGGAGCTCGAGGTCCTGGCGACCGAGCTCGGTTGTGACGAGCAGTATCTCGCGTTCTGGCGCCTGCGGCTCGCGGAGGCTCTGACGGGACTCGCGGCCGACCTGCTGCGCGATCGCGGCGCCGTGCACCTGCTCGCGCGCCAGCGCCCCGCTCCGGACCCGCGCGGGCGCCTGCGCCGGATCCGGCGCATCGCGGCTCACTTCCGCGTGCGGTCATCGAGCCACGACGTGCGGTCCGTGCTGCGCGACTGGGTGCGCCGGCCGCGCCTCGATGCCCACGCGCCGCGCCGTCTGCTCGAACACGCGACGGGCCTGCATCCGACGGCGGCCGGGACCTGGTTGTGGTTGTTCGAGGCCTGCCTCGTCGAGGCCGACCTCGTCGCGGCGTTGCGCGCCGTTCGCAATGGCCGCCGCGTCGCCGGCGCCGACCGCATCGCGATCACGCTCGCGCGCGCGCGACTGCTCGAAGCGCGCGACCAATGGCCCGCCGCGATGGCGCTGATCCGACGCGCCTGCGATCGGTGGCCGCACGACGCGCGCCTCGCGCGCATTCGGGCCGCGATCAAGGCCGTTGCGCCGTGAGCGCCTGCCGCAGCGATTCGACGAGCTCGCGCTCGGCCACGGGATCACCGCGCGGCGACGACCACTGCGGCAGGCCGAACAGCGGCAGCGAAGGTCGCCGGAACTCGACGACGACGGCGAGGTCCGGCCCCGCGTATGGGTCTGCGTCGCGGAACACGGCAGCGCGCCGTTCGCCGAGCGGATCGTCGATCGGATACCAGGTCGTGCGCAGCAGGAAGGCCTGCTCGTCGGCGACCTCGAGCGCGGCCAGGTTCTGCAGCACTTCCTTGCAGCGGCCATAGGCGTCGGGCGGCAGGCGACCGCCGAGCTCCACCGGCAGCGGGCTGTAGGCCGTCGCCGCGCACGCCGCCAGCAGCAAACCTCCGGCCAGTTGCAGAGCGCGCACCCTAGCCCCTGCCATGGCCACCCCCACCGGGCGTCTCGACGACGAGGATCTCGCCGGGCTCGAGCACGAACGTCACCTTGGCCGGCAGTTGCTCTTCACCTCCGCGCCGCTGCCGCAGCAGGCGCCCGGGTCGCCCCGCGCGACCGCCGGCCAGGCCGGGTGGGCCCCCTTCGTGGCGTTCGCCGAGGAACGAAACGCGCAACGAGTCCAACGCCTCGATCGACTTCACGAGTCCGTCACCACCTGCGCGCGCGCCCCGACCGCCGCTGCCGCGCCGCACCGACAGCGAACGCACGCGCACCGGGTAACGATGCTCGAGCTCTTCGACCGGCGTGTTGCGCGTGTTCGTCATGTGCGTCTGGATCGCCGCCTGGCCGGCCATCGTCGGGCTCGCTCCGGCGCCGCCGGGCAGCGTCTCGTAGCTCGCGAACTCGACGCCCTGCGACGTCACGCCGCCGAACGACAGGTTGCTCATCGTACCGGCGGACGCCGCGGGGACACGATCGGGCGCGGCCTTCGCGAGTGCTTGGAACGCGACATCGACGAGGCGCTGGCTCGTTTCGACGTTGCCGCCGGCCACCGGTGCCGGCGACTTCGGATCGACGAGACTGCCGGGACGCACTTCGAGCGAGATCAGGCGGAACAAGCCGTCGTTGGTCGGCAGCCGATCCGTGCACAGACAACGCAGCGCGTAGACCGACGCCGCGAGCACGACGCTGCGGTTGCAATTCACACCGCCGCGCGCCTGGTCACTGCAAGATCGCCAGTCGAACGTCGCGTGCTCGCCCGTGAGGCGCAGCTGCAGCGCGATGCGCAGCGGCCCGCTGCCGAAGCCGTCCCCTTCGAGGTGATCCTCGGCCTGGAACACGCCGCGACGCAGTCCGCGCAGCATGCTGCGCCCCGCGCGTTCGGTGTAGTCGAGCAGCTGCGTCGAGGTCTGCCGGACTTCGTTCAACCCAGTCTCGCGCGCAAATCCGACGAGACGCTGCTCGAGCTGCGCGAGGCTCGCCTCCTGCGCGCGCAGATCGACGAGCCGTTCTTGCGCCCCGCGCACGTTGCGTTCGAACAAGCGCAGCAGGTCGGGCTCGAGGCGGCCGCGCCGGCGCAACAACACGGGCGGAATGATCAGGCCTTCGGCGTAGAGGTCGGCCACGATGCCCATCGACCCGGGCGTGCTACCGCCGATGTCGGCGTGGTGCGCGCGGTTGCACAGGAACCACTCGGGCTGGCCGCGATCGCCGAGAAACACGGGACGCACCATCGTCACGTCGGGCAGATGCGTTCCGCCAGCGTAGGGATCGTTGAGGATCGCCACGTCGCCGGGCTGCAGGTCGATCGCGTTGCGCACGGCCGCGACGGAATCGGCGGCGCTGCCGAGGTGCACGGGGATGTGCGCCGCCTGCGCGAGCAACCGCCCATCGCGGTCGAAGAACGCGACCGAGAAATCGCGTCGCTCGCGGATGTTCGGGCTCACGGCACTGCACTGCAGGCGCGCGCCTGCTTCTTCGCAGAAGGCGCTCACGAGGTGATGGAACACCTCGAGCCGCACGGGGTCAGGGCGCTTGGCCACAGGCGCAGTGTTGCCAGCGGGTCCCCGGCGCGGAAGGAACTCGCCGCAAAAACAAACGGCCGCGTGGTAACCCACGCGGCCGCTCGGCTGGTCGTGCAGTCAGCGGGCTTTCGCTCAGCGAATGCCGCCGCCGTTGCCACCACCGCCACCACCACCACCGCCGCCGCCGCGGTCGCGCCGAGCCGGCATCGCGGCACGGACCGCGTCGAGCGCCTTCTGCGCATCTTCGGTCTTGTCGGCGTCGAGCGCCTTCTTGAGGCTCGCGACGTTCTCTTCGAGCTTCTTGGCCACGTCTTCGCCTATGCGCTCGCGCATGCGATCGCTGACCGTGTAGTTCGAAACGGCGTCCTTCAGGGCCGTCTTCTCCTCGGCGGTCATCTCGCTGATCTTCTTGTTGTTGCCGAGCACAGCGAAGAGGCCGCCGCGGCCACCGGCTCCGGCGTTGCCGCCACCAGCGCGCCCGCCTCGCTCGGCCATCTGCTTCGTGCGCGTGATCTGGTCCTCGAGCTTCTTCACTTCTTCGGCGTTGCCCTCTTCCTTGGCCTTCGCGAGTTGCTTCTCGAGGTCCGCCAGGCGCGCCTGCATGTCGCCGCCGCCACCGGCACCGGGGCGACCCTGGCCTTCCCCGCGTCCGCGCGGAGCGTCCGCGCCACCGCCATCAGGCCGGTCGCCCGCAGCCGGCGCCGGGCCCACGTTGCCGAGCAGCTTCTCGTACTTGGCCTTGAAGGCGTTCTGCTCCTTCGTCTTGCCCATGGTGCCGAGCAGGTGGTACTGCTGAGTTGCCGCTTCCTTCGCGTACTTGTGATCGGGCGCGAGGTTAAGGAACTGCTCGTAGAGGACCGACGCACCCTCGCGGTCGCGCGCCCCCTTCTCGAGGTAGTAGGCTTTGTAGAAAATCGCCTCGTGGTTCGCGGCGGGCTCCTGTGCAGCCAGTGGCAGCATCAGGGCAAGCAAGGTGGATGCGATACGGATCTTCATTGGTCTCCTCGAAGAGTGCGGGTTCCTGCGTCGTTGATCTGGTTTGCTCGAACGGCCGAGCACGATAGGCGCCCGTTACGCCCAGCTGCGAACGTCCCCACGTAACGCTTTGGTCGCGCCCGGAACTGGACATGCGCACTTGTCCCCCCATGCCCCACCGCTTGGAGCAACCACCACTGGAGGACCCATGTCGCACCATCCCGACCCTGATGCTCCTGCCGCCACCATCAACCAACAACCACCTCGCCGACGCCGACCACGAGCGAAGCCGCCGGAGGCAAGTCACGTGCGCGAGGAACGCACGCTGCCACCGACACCGCCGTGGCGGATCCCCACCGATCCACCGAAAGTCTAGGCACGGAGCTGCCAGACAGAACCCTCGCAGCGGGCCGACTGCTTTGATTCGCTCCTGCTGATTCCCGCGTAACGACGGTTCTCGGCGATCATGAGCCAAGCCGCCTCTCGGCCGGGTTGGCTCAGTGATGGACGCGAGCGCGTTCGAGCAGCGCGTCGCGCACCATGGTGCCGAGCTCGCTGCAGCGATGATCGCCGGCCTTCAGGCTGCGGACCTTGCCGGTCTGGATCAGCCGCGCCACCGTTGCTTCGAGCGCCTTGCTCGCTTCGGCCTCGCCGACGTGGTCGAGCATCAGCCCCATCGCGAGGATCGTCGCGAGCGGGCTCGCCTTGTCGGTGCCCTTGTATTTCGGCGCCGAACCGTGACTGCCTTCGAACATCGACACCTTGCCGGGATGGATGTTGCCCGACGCGGCGATGCCCATGCCGCCGATCAGCATCGCGCCGAGGTCCGTGATGATGTCGCCGAACAGGTTCGTCGTGACCGCGACGTCGAACCACTCGGGGTTCTTGATCATCCACATGCACGCGGCGTCGATGTAGGCGTGGTCGGTCGCGACGTCCGGATGCTCCTTCGCGACCCTCGCGAAGATGCGTGTCCAGATGTCCTGGGCGCGCACCGCGTTCGCCTTGTCGATCAACGTGACCTGCGGCTTGTCCTTGCCGGGCTTCGGACCGCGCTTGCGCGCGAGCTGGAACGCGTGCCGGATGATGCGCTCGGTGCCGCGCGCCGTGTAGACCATCTGCTGCAGCGCGATCTCGTGCTCGGTGTCCTTCTTGGTCGAGCCGTGGATGCCGGCATAGGCGTCCTCGGTGTTCTCGCGCAGGAACAGCATGTCGATGTCGGCCGGGGTCTTGCCCTTCAACGGGCACAGCGACTCGTGGTAGAGCTTGACGGGGCGCAGGTTCACGTAGAGGTCGAGCCGGTGTCGCATGCCCGCGATGATCGCGAACTCGAGCTTGCCGACCTCGATGCGCGGATCGCCGATCGCGCCGAACAGCACGGCGTGCATTTGACGGACGCGGTCGAACGCCGCGTCGGGCATCGTCTCGCCGGTCTTCAGGAAGTGCTCCGCACCGTAGGGCAGGTGCTCGCGCCGGGTCTGGAAACCGTAGATGGACTGGATCGCGTCGAGGACCTTCAGGGCCTCGTTGACGACCTCGGGCCCGATGCCGTCGCCAGGGAGAACGCCGATGTCGTAGACCTTGCTCATTCCGGGGTGCGGATGTCCTGGCGGCCGATGGGGTGTGCTCGCGCCGCCGACGAGGGCGAAACAGTATGGCGTGCGACCCGGCTGCGACCAAACGGAATGAAGCGTCTGCGCGTCCGATGCAGCGGCGATCGAGCCCCGCTAGACTTCCGCGTCCACCCGCAATGGTTCCCCGCGACTTCATGATTCCACGTTCGGTCCTCTCTGTACTCTGCGTCCTGTCGATCGGCGCCCTGGCCACCGCCCAGGGCGAAGATACTGAACTCAGCACCCGCCAGGCCAAGACCCTCAACGCGTTCGCGAAGAAGGCCTTCGACAAGGGGTTCCCGCGCGTCGCCAAGATCGTCTGGCTGCAGGTGATCAAGCTCTACGACCACGAGAACACGGAAGCCTGGACCGCCCTCGGCTACACGAAGGTCGGTTCGAGCTGGAACCCGGACCCGAAGCGTCCCTTCCCGACGACCGACACCGGCAGCGGCGCGGAGGGACAACCGCTGCAGAAGAGCTACGAGGCGATCAAGAAGGATCTCGCCAACCAACACCGGCAGCAGGCCGAGAAGTACGCCAAGGCCGGCGACAAGGCGCGCGCCGACAAGCACTGGGCGATGGTGCTGCGCTGGGTCGACGACGACGAGCAGGCGCAGAAGGCGCTCGCGCACATCGAGATAGGGGGTGTCACCGGGACCGATCTCGAGAAGACGCTCTACGAACGCAGCAAGTTTATGGAGAGGGCGATCGAGGAGCAGTCGAAGACCGACTACGAGGTCAAGGTCGTCACCGACACGCCGTGTTCGGCGCTCGACAAGGCGCAGTGGAAGTACGTGACGGTGCAGTCCGAGCACTTCACGTTGCACGGCGACATGGAACAAGTCGAACATCTGACGGAGGGCCTGCGCTGGGCCGAGCGCGCGCTGCGCATCTGCAGAGTGGCGTTCCCCTGGCAGTACAAGGACACGAAGTGGCCCATGCAGTGGGCGTGCCTGCCCAGCAAGGAGGCGCACGCGCAGGTGCTGAAGGCGAACCAGGTGAAGGACCTCGACTTCAAACTGGAGCACGGCGTCTCGGCGGTCATCGACAACACGGAAGTCAAGCTCGCGTCGAGCGTGCAGACGATCCACGACGCGTGCGTGCGCAACGTCGCGCAGGGTTATGCCGGTTTCGGCTCGACGGGGTTCCGGGAGGGCATCGGACACACGTTCGTCGGCCAGGTCTTCAACAGCAACCGGCTGTTCGCTGCCGACCGCAAGAAGCAGGAGGGCACCGTCGCCAGCGAAGAGGACCGCGAGTACACGTCACCCGACTTCGACGTCTGGAAGAACCTCAGTCTCGAAATGGCGTGGAAGAGCACCGGCGGCATCCCCGCGAACCGCATCCCGTTCTGTGACGCCGCCGCGTTCCTCGACGCCGAGCGCATCAAGGCCTGGTCGTTCTGCGACTACATGATGCGCCGCGATCCCGAGATGCTGCGCACGATGGACAAGATCGCGCAGACCCTCAAGAAGGGGCAGACCGAGGCGTTCGAGAAGGCGTTCGAAGAGAAGCACGGCCCCGTGACGATCGCCCAGCTCGACAAGGAGTGGGAGGACTTCTGGACCGGTGCATCGCCGGTGATGAAGGCGATCCAGAACAACACGCCGCCGCTCAGCGCGATCAGCAAGGGCGTCGACAAGTGGCTCGAGGCGTTCAACGCCGCGCGCAAGGCATACGGCAAGACTCCCGTGACCTGGTCGGCGAACTACTCCGTGCGCTGCAAGGACCACGCCGAATACCTGAAGAAGAACAAGGACCTGCGCGCACCAAAGGACGTGCACACGGAGTCGGTCGAGCTCGGTGGCAGCTACGTCGGCAGCCTGTTCGCGCAGATGGCGATCGTGCAGTTCGGTGCGAACGCGAGCAACGCCAAGAAGCTGCTCGAACAATGGACCTACCTGCCTGGCTACCGCGACGCCCTGATGAGCACCACGTTGGTGTCGATCGGGATGTATCTCGAAGGCGACATCCTCGTGATCAACGCGACGAGCGGCATGGCCAAGCCGCACCCCAGCAAGGCTGGAGTCTCCTGCTACCCGCCGATCAACGACAAGGACCTGATCTTCGACGGCGAGGTGCCGGTCGCGGATCTCGGTCCAGAAGCCGAAGCGCTGCTCGCGAAGCACGGCCGCGCCGGCAACAAGACGATCGGTTTCCCGCTGACTCTGCACTGCAGCGGCGACGGCGGCGTCGCCATCCGCGGATCCGTGCAATGCAGCGTCACCGATCAGAAGGGCGCGCCGATCGATGGCAAACTCGTCTTCGACGACGGTGACATCCGGACGACCACGGGGCCGGGCATGGTGACGTTCTGGCCGCTCGACCCGCTGCCGAAGGGCAAGATCAACTTTGTGTGGACCTGGATGTCAGGCGACAAGCAGCAGACGGCGAAAGGCGCGTTCTCGTCCAAGTGAGCCATTACTCCCGAGAGGCAGTACCTCGAGGCGCTGTTCACCAGCCGTGACTCCTACCAGAACAAGCGCCTGCTCTTGACCTCGAGCTTGCGCACCTCGTTGCCGCGCGCAATCCAGCACTGCCAGAGCTCGCCCTCGTAGGAACCGAGCTCGCGTTCGTTCCAGATCGTGCGCAGAGCCGCCACGTCGCTCATACGCAACAGCACCGGACTGCCGCCCTCGCGGCTGACCAGTTCGACGGCGAGCATCAGGTCGCCGGCCGCGATGCCGGCACCTTCGGGCTGCTCGCCGGGGAACACCTTGTCGACGACGATGACCTGCTCGGGAATCTGTGTCGGTTCCCCGGTCGCATCACCCGTGAACTGCCGGTGCAGCGCGATGGCCACCACGCGCGAACGCTCGGGATCCTCGGCGTAGGGGAAGTTGCGGCACTGCAGGCCCGACTGTCGGATCACCGACCAGACCTCGGCGGCAAGCGGCGCGATCTTGAACGTGTGCTCGGCGCCCTTGCGGTCGACGCGCAGCTCGATCTCGACGCCGGGTTGGCGCTTGTACAGCTCCATCGCGAAGCCCGGGCTCCACGTGATCGGCACGCCGCCCAGCGCGAGCACGCGGTCGCCGGCCTTCACGCCGGCTCTTGCCGCCGGACCGCGGTCGTCGACCTCCATCACGAACACCTTGCCGTGCTCGTCCATCACGCGCAGGCCGAACTCGGGGCTGCGCAGCTTGTAGGCCGCGAACAAGAGGCCGAGCACCTGCTTGCGCACGTGGTCGACTGCGATCGCATAGCCCTTGTTGTTGAACGTGCCGCCACCGGCGCTGTTGATGCCGACGAGCCGGCCGTTCATGTCGAGCAACGCGCCGCCGCTGTTGCCGCCGTTGATCGCCGCGTCGGTTTCGATCAGGTGCTCGAGCTTGGCCCAACGGTGGCGCACCTTGAGCTCCTGGTTCCTTGCCGTCACGACGCCGAATGTGATCGTGTTCGCGCGCCCGTGCGGATTGCCGACCGCCGCGACGTTCTCGCCGATGGTGAGCGCGTCCGAGTTGCCGAGCTCGATCGCATGGACCTCCTCGCCGGGATCGAGAACTAGCTGCAGCAGCGACAGGTCGTCTTCGCGCGAGATGCTGAGCACCTTGACCTTGTATTCCTTGCCGCCGAACACACGCGCGGTCACGGCGTGGTCGTCCACCATCGAACCATCGGGCCGCGTCGCGTCGTCGACGACGTGCCAGTTGCTGAGCGCGAGACCCGAGCGATCGATGATGACACCCGAACCGAGACTCATCGGTTCCCACTTCGGCGCGGGCGGGAACGGATCCTCCTCGTTGCGCTTCGCGACGTTCTGCGCGATGTAGACGTTGAGCAGCGCCGGGCCGGCCTTCTTGACCATCTGCGTGAGCGGGCTCTCGCGCCGCGCGCGATCGGCGGTCGCGACGGGACCGGGCGCGCGGATCGACTCCGCGGCGTCGGCACCTTCCTCGAGCGCACTCGCAAACGCCTTGCGCACGCTCCCGATGCCGACGAACGTCGACAGGTTGGTCTCGGTCGACACGCGGTCGCCTCGCATCGCGAACGCGATCTCGATCGGGTCGATCTGGCCCGCATCGCAGATGCCGAGCAGGCGACCCGTGACATCGACGACTGCGCCGCCGCCGTTCTGGTTGCCGAGGTTCGCGTCGGCCTGGATGCGCCCACCTTCGCGGTCGCGGCGCGCCGACACGACGCCCGCCGTGACGACGACCTGCGCGCCGGTCGGATTCCCGACCGCGAGCACGCTTTCTCCGAGGACCACGTCGTCGTCGGCATTGCAATCCGCTGCCGGCAATGTCGTGCCGGCCGGCAATTCCAACTGCAGCAAGGCCAGGTTCGTGGTGCCGTGCCGTTTGACCACGAGGGCGTCGAACGTCCTGCCATCGCTCGTGCGGACACGCGGCGGGTTCGAACCACAGAAGTGTGCGTTCGTGACGACGAGCCCTTTCTTGGCAAGCACGACGCCGGAGCCGAGACCCTCGCGCCGCTGCACGCCGCCGGGGTCGTTCACACCGAGTTGCGGCCAGTCGCCTTCGCCACACCAGACCGACACGACCGACGGCTGCACACGCGCCACGGCCGCCGCCGTCGCAGCCGTCGCCTCGGTCTTGTTGGCGGCGGCTGCCGCGAACACCTTCGCGAACGCCTTGCGGATCACACCCGCCGGCATCACGAGACCGAAGCTCGGCTGTTTGAGATCTTCGAGCGTCGGTTCCGCCGCGTCGCGCCGCACGTGCTCGGATGCATAGAGCCCGAGCAGGCGGCCCTGGCCGTCGAGCACCGGTGCGCCGTCGCAGCGTTCGTCGTTGCGCGAGTCCGTCATGAACACGTCGCCCGCCGGCACGTCCGCGCCGTGCAGCCTGACGGCCGCCAGCGCCGGGCTCGCGACCCCGGCGAACGCCAGCATCTCTTTTCCTTCGGGCCGCGCGAGCACGACGACCGGCTCGCCGGCTCGCGGCCGGTCCGGGCGGAGTTCGACGCACGTGAGCCCTCCTTCGGGCGGCAGGACGCGCAACAGCGCGAGTCCGGTCGCCGGGTCCGTTTGCTCGACGACGGCGGGGAGACGCGTGTTCGCGGCGTCGTCGAGCTGCACGAACAGCTTCTTGTCCCGCGCTCCCTGGCTCTCCTGCACGAGATGGTTCCAGGTCACGACGAGGCCCTTCTTGTCGACGAACACACCGGAGCTGGCCCGTTCGATCGCGAACTTGCCGACTGGTCCATCGACCTCGACCAACACGTAGACGACGGAGGCACGCGCTTGCTGCACGACCGTCGCCGGAAGCAGGCGACGCGCCGCGGCGGCAGCCGCATCGTCTACGGGAGCCTCGAGCAGAGAGGCATTGACGACGCCTTGCGCAGGCAGACCGGCAGCGATCGCTGAAGCGATCACCAGTCCCCATCGCCGCGGGGGTCTCCTTCCCTGGTGGTTCGGAGTCATCGCGCGTTCCGGGCTCCTGGCAAGGTCACTTGCCCTTGTTCGCGGCCGCGAGCTTCTCGTTCGCTTCGGCGCGCTTCTTACAGAGTTCCATCATGCGCTTCTGGTACTTGAGGTACCAGGTCGTGTTCTCCTTCACGAGCTTCATCGCTTCCGCGTACTTCTCGTCGTGACCCTGGAACTGCTGCCCGGCGTAGGTCTTGCTCATGTAGTCCTCGAACTGCTTGACCAGACGCTTGATCGCGGGGTGCACGCCCTGCGCGCCCTCGAGGATCTTGACCAGTGCCTTGACCTCCTTGCGGACCATGACGTCGCCGCCCGTCGGCGCGAATGCATCGAGTTCCTTGAGCGCCTGCTCGGTCGGGGTGATGGCCTTGCCCAACGTCGCGGCATTCGCCTCCTTGAGCGACGGCTTGAGGCTGGCGACCTCGACGAGGCGGTCGCCGCCGCAGCCGGCGCACTTGTAACCGCCCTCGCCGCGGCATGCCGGACACGCCGTCCATTGCTTGGCCTCACCGATCCTGAGGCGTCCGCCGCCAGCGCAGATCTGGCAAAGCAGGAACCCGGCTCCGCGACAGCCAGGACAGAGCACCTTCTCGAGCGGATCGGGGAACGACCCGGTCCCTCCACAGGCGCGGCACGGAACCTCGCGCTCCTTGGTGCGCTTGCACTCGATGCAGTGCGTCGCGTCCTCGGCGAAGCGCTCGCAGGTCGCGCACTTCGTCTTGCCCGTACCGGAGCAGGTCGCACATTCGACTTTCGCGTGCTCGGCCCACTGCTCCATGCCCTTGTCGTCGG
>Ga0075428_100000618_pt1 | contig 36366 bp, 37 predicted proteins | sample RhiMetdeltSRZDD2_FD_75291 | JGI IMG/M metagenome (GOLD analysis project Ga0075428, IMG submission 75291) | Populus rhizosphere microbial communities from Tennessee, USA - Rhizosphere MetaG P. deltoides SRZDD2 | ecosystem: Host-associated > Plants > Roots > Rhizosphere > Soil | place: USA... | reverse complement strand
GCCGATGGTTGTGTTCCTGGTTCAGTCTCTGGTGATAGTGGTGGAGTGTCAGATGTTGTTGCGTTGGATGTTGTTGTTGTTGTAGTAGTGGTCTCGTTTGCCGATGGTTGTGTTCCTGGTTCAGTCTGAGCGTCTCCTCTTACGAGGACTTGACCGGTCATCCATGGATGGATTGCACAGAAGTATGGATATATACCAGGTTCTTCAAACGCTACAGTAAATGAGCTAATTGGTGGAAATGGTGGACCCAGTGGCTCTGCTGTTGTGCCTTCTGGTTCTTGGGCTATTCCTTGATCATCCGGTACTGTCAAAGCATCAGTTGGGCTTCCAGTGACATTTGTCGTTTCGGTTGTCAGACTGGTTGGAGAAATTTCAGGAGTTACGGATGGTTCTGCTGCTGTACCTGTATCAGTGTTGTTCATTTGACCTGTGTCCGTAGGGAGCATTGCTGGAAGTATAATACCGGAGTTTAGCACTTTTACAGTGCTGTTAAGAGTAGCCTGAATATCTGCTCCTTCGAGGTAGGTAGTCTGATTGTTTGTATCAACTACTGCAGGATACCATGCTAGCTTGTTCAATGCCACGATTGCTTCTCTGTCTTCAGGAGCCGGTATAATGAGAGGTTCGCCAAGGTTAAACGGTTGAAGCAGCTCAAAGTTTGTGGCATTCGATCCAGCAGGAATAGCAAATGGTAGTAGTATGTCAGATTGAGTGGCTGGATCGAGGACAAAAGTTACTGTATGGATATCTACGAATTCGTCAGGCGAGAACCATGTGACGGTTTCTCCTGCATTGATTTCAATAGTTTGTGGCGTGAATGTAAAGTATTGAACAGTCGCGTTACTTCCTTCGCCGATTGATACTGCTACAACTCCTTCTGAAGATATTCCATCTGTTTCTATCGTCGTATCAGTCAATTGCGTCTGATTAGTCGGGGTCGCGAAACTAGCTGAACCACCTAATAATAAAAGGGTTAAGGCTAGGATCCCAACATAGTACAAATTGGTTTCCATCGAAATGTATGATAATTTTTCGGATTTAAGGGATTCTTTGGCATATACTGTCTATTGTTCTTGATCTCCACGCTATATTCATCTGTACTCAGGTTCGCCCAAACGTATGGTTTGTGCCAAGATTTAAGTGAGTTCATCGTTCTAGGAAAAAAAGGGGATGAAGTGAGTTTGCTGCTCCAGGCTGAGCAAAAAGCGATGAAGATCTCGCGACGAACTGACCCTAATTTCATGATGTCGCTTGGACAGTACTCAAAATTGCATCATGATATTGTATCTTTTTTCCAGTCATTATAACAGTTCTGCAGAGTTTGTCTTTTCGCGATTGCTTTGGTCGTTTTCTAGTCGAAGTCTTGCGCTAGTCTGCGGTACGGAAATCAGTTTAATCCAAAAATGGACAGAAATTGCGAAACAGTATCGTATAAAACAAATATTAACCCATGAATACCCTTTTTTCAGGAGATGATATAAAAAATGGAGATAGTTTATGATTATCCACTTTATCGGCCTCCATCCGAGGCCGATTCCATGATATTTCAAGTTACGCTTGGGTGCTCCTTCAACAAGTGTTCTTTTTGCAACATGTACCGAACCAAGGAATATGCTGAGCGACCTTGGGAGGAAATTGTGTCAGAGATCGACATGGCGGCCAAGTTATACCCAGATACTCGCAGGGTCTTCTTAGCGGATGGTGACGCACTAAACCTCGCCAAGGGTACGATGATAGATATTTTAAAGTACCTCCGGGAGAAGTTTCCTAAACTTCAAAGGATCTCTTGCTACGCTATGCCAAAGAATATTCTGCAGAAGAAGGATGATGAGCTCAGGGAATTAAGAAATGCTGGACTCGACATGTTGTATGTGGGAATCGAAAGCGGAAATGATGTTGTGCTTAAGAAGGTAACCAAAGGCGCCTCTTACAAAACTATTCTTCATGCGTGCCAAAAGGCCAAACATCACGGATACATTATTTCCTGCATGGTAATCCTAGGTCTAGGAGGCAAGACATACACTCAAGAACATGTCTCAGACACTGCTCACATACTGAGCGAAACATCTCCTGACTATGTTGGGGCGCTAACGCTTCACCTAGAAGAGGGCATATATCAAGAATTTATGGACAAATTTGGAGAACCCTTTGTGCCTCTGGATGATTTGGATATTCTAGATGAGCTAGAAAACCTCATCGCTAACCTAAACCCAAGCAGGCCGGTGATCTTCAGAGCAAACCATGCTTCAAATGTCTATTCGATTGGAGGGACAATGCCTGAAGATAAAGAAAAGCTTCTGGATTTGATTAAGAGATTGAAGTCACATCCAGATATGCTCAAGCCTAAGTTCCTCAGGCGGTTTTAGGTGGTTTAGATTAAGCATGTTTCCTATCATTTGACGTGGCTGATTTTGTTATTGCCTATGGCAAGAAATAGACTATCAGCAATCTAATGTGGATTATTATTTATCTAATTTACTTATGGGGATGTTTTGTTTGCTTGCTCTTCAACGATCGCGAGAAGACGGTTTGCTGCCTATCCAGTATGGTCTAATTTTTTCATGTAATAGAAATTTAACCCACCAGGTTTAACTGATCTTTTGCTCACATATTGGATAAAAAAGGGGGATAGACTTTAGACCCACTCTGACATGTGGAGGTCACTATTGTTCCATGAGGCACAGTAGCTAAATTAGTCTGGTCCAATATTGCTTTCGATATGCAGGAACAAAAAATCAATTGAAAAAACAAAAGATAACTATTTAGACGACGACAACAAGCTAGCATTAGCCAATACCTCTTTCCAACTGAAAAACCTTGACTACAGTTCGGATTAAATGCCTTAGCAGCGATAGAATTAATAGCCTGACAGATTATTTTGGTTCTATTGTACCGCGGGGAACTAGAGGTTCAGGCCAAAAGAAAAGCGCTGGCGGTTTTACAGGATGAAATCACAAAAATCCTGAATTCATCAAGGGACTTATCAACTTTGACAGCATCACTCATCAAAGGCGACGAAATGAATAGTCAACAATCTCTTGAACGCATGAGGAAGACAGAAGATGAGGTCGAGAATCTCTGCACGAACATAACCCGCGAGGTTGCTGAGATTGGCAGTCTCATGGCAAACCGGGAAGATATTTTGAGAACGGCTTACATCATTGCCGACATTGCAGGCTACATCAGCGGCGTTGCATTCAGACTTGCAAATGTAAAATCCATTACTCTCAAGAAGGCCTCCTTTGATGAGGACCTAAACCAGCTCGTAGGCATGGTTGTAGACACTATTTTTAAGTTAAACGAAATGGGTCGAGCCCTTTCTATCAATCCTCCAAACGCCATAGTCATTGCGCAAGATGTTCAAACTCTTGAGCGCCAAGTTGACGCAAAGCACAGAGCGGTGATCGTCAAAGTGCTTAACGAAATTTCAAGCAATAAAGATCTACTGCTTCTCAAAGACGCGGTTGAGGGCATTGAGGGCATGGTTGACAAATGTCAAGAAGCGTCTGATTCGTTTACAATACTTGCCTTGAGCATGTAGACTATGATCAGTGGCAGACTGGTTGAAAATCGTATAGTAGTCTGGGACGTTTCATATTCAAAGACACTTTTCGGCAGCGGCTATTATGGGAAGCCGCTTGGAATCCTGAAGCCCAAGGGTACTGAATTTGATGCGCCACTCGTACTTGACCTCATAGAAGGATGCTATCTTGTGGAGAATAAGAAATTAGAAGTATCGCATATTGACGGCAAGCCTGTATCCCTTGCTAAAATAAAGAGAATATGCAAAATGCAATATGTCGACTTTGATGCCGACTACCTAGTTTATCAGAACCTGCGTGACAAAGGTTACGTCGTCACACCCGGCATCAAATTTGGTTGCGATTTTGCAGTATACGAACAGGGACCTGGTATCGACCATGCACCGTATCTGGTACAGGTCTTTAGGGCCACAGATGATCTTGCTGCTACTGGTATAGTTCTGGCTGGCAGGCTTGCGACTACTGTAAAGAAGCAATTCATTTTAGCAATCCCAAAAGTCAAACAGAAAAAAGTAGAATTTGTCGGATTCGATTGGTGGCGTGCCTAATTAGAGACCGTGGGAGGTTGCTCTAGCTTTCCGTTCTGAGAGGGCAGGTCAAATTTTACGAAGTTCTCCCCAGAGATTGTAAGGAGCGCAGTATACTTTTCAGAACCTTGGTCGAGCCACCCTTTATACCGGATGGAGTTCTTTACAATGTCGGCTATACTAGGTTTCTTCTCGTTTACTTCGTCATAGCAGGATAGAATCTCACCAAACCTGATCTCCTGTTGATTATTGAACTTTGTAAGGTAATAAACAAAGACCGTTGTTTTCTCATAATGGTTTGCTGGTTTTTTCTGCGCATAGAATTCACGAAGGCCAATCTTTTTTTCGTTTGCCTTGAGGTCAACAGGTATTGGATGTATTGTTATTGCAGGTCTGGCAGAATGCTTTGTGGTGCTCGTATTTGACTTGTTAGGTTGAGGAAGAGGCTGCTCAATTACGGCTGAGGTTTCTTTGCTTCTTGACAACTCCTCAGGAAGTGCAGATGGGGCAGACTGCGTCTTCAGCTCGAGGCTTTGGTCAACGCTCCTAGTTATCGCTTCTTTCACTGCCATCTTGAAAATTTCCTGAAACTTTTCAAGATGCTTATCTACAAAGCTCTCTTTACCTTCAAGTTCTACCATCCCCTCTCTGACGTTTATCGTAAATCGGGCTTCTGAATCTGTCAAGTCGTTCTATAAGATTCGGAAGTTTTTAATTAAGCTGTTGGTCTTGGGTAAAATCAGAGAGCTACAGAAGACATTTGAGTAGAAAGCTAATCAGAGCCCAAACTGTTGTATTAAATATGCGCTGTATGTAGTAGCATAGTTACACCATGTTTGTAGTCAAGAGGCTTGGCAGGAATGGGTTATGGAGTGCAGTGAGCCTTATAGATAAGAATGGCTCATTCAGAGGAGAGGCTAAGTTTGAGACAAAGAAGGAGGCTGAAGAGTACTTGGCTGATTACCTCAAAAGGATGAGGGACCGTCTGGTTGTAAGTCCCGAAGGAGCAGGGAAAATCAAGATATTTAAAGAAGGCTAGATGGAGAGATATGAAGGATAATCAAATCCAGTTTAATTTGTCATTTTGAGAGAAAGATGTAGAGAAGGTTATAGTAAGACTAGGAATATTGGTTGGATAAGAGTAGACTGTTGTAAAACGCACATCGTTTGCAATCTCTGGATTGATTGAAGCTATTTTAACAAGCCTACTGTTCTAACTGAGGGATGTTTATGCCCAGGCCATCGCAGAGTATGCAGGATATTTAATGAGTATCCTTTAAGTCACATTATATCAGTTTCTGAAATGATGTTTGAAAGACGCATATCAAACCGGAAATAAAATAAATGAAATAGCAAATCCTTTTTCAAAGATCCGCGCTAGTGCGTCCAACCACAAGGACGTGAAGTGACCTTTTTATAGATACCGTCAAATCGGTGTGACCCAAACTATCCGAAGAGACAGGGAAATTAGTCTTTATATAATGTGAACTAGTCATTTTATACAGTATTATACTATATTCTCATAGAACATGACTGAGAGAAACAAAAAAGCTTTATGTTAGGTAGTCGATAATATACATGGTAACGTGAGCTAAGCGGTATGTTTGTTTGCCAGACCTGCAAGGGAACGGCACTAATATTAGCTGTTGAAAGCGACGGTAGGCTTTGCTTTGAGGAATGCCCCGACTGTAACGCTCACCCAGAATCCCGCGTGTCGATTTTCGACGAAAACTAAAGTCAAGCCACTTAGATACACACTCATATGCTATCTTTTGCATTGAAAAACAAAATCCCGATCAAGCCGGGTCATCGTCGATTAATGGAAACCATTCCCACCAGGTTATTTGGAAAATGATCGGCAGACCTTGTACAAGTTCCTCTTAACATATATGGCTAATTCCTGAATTTATTTCTTAATAATAAGCCACAGGAATATTAGAGAAAACCGTCAATCGGACTGCTTCCCAAATTCGCGTACTGCTATATATTCTCTTCTTGTGGTCTCTGCTATTGTTGCTATCGGTTCAATCAATTCAATGAGCTCATCATATCGTTTGAAGAACTGATAACCGTTGTCTGTTGTAGTAAATCTTCGACTAGGCTTATCGTACGCGATAAGATCATTTTCTGCCAGCATTACTAAGTATTCTTTTAATTGGTCCTAGAAGAGCATCGCCCTATACATCATGTTTGTCTTGGTTACACGCGTGTTTGAACCATCCAATAATTGAGTAATCATAATTATTCTATTTCTGTATCTTTGAAAATATTTGAATGTCATTTCTAGTAAAGATAGCGAGAAGATGACAATATAGAACATTTGCCAAATCATAATGCAAGATTATAGGCGCATTTATTGTCCCACAATATTCGATATCGAATATATTTTCCTGAAACCGTTCGGATCCCGTACTGCAATGGATGGAATTTTGAGTTAGATCTCAATTTTTCTATCATACATATCTCGGTATGGGTCGTTAGATAGCGCAGAGTTCAAGATTTTGTTCTGTTCTTTGCTCTCCATGAGAGGCATGTAACTACCAAGCCGTTGCAGCAGAGTTGTCTAACATTCACCCTAACAATTAAGTCTCAGGGATGGTCCTAGCCCCAGCCGACACCTCAATCTGTGCCCAAACCCTCCTCAGCAGAGATGGTGTATTTACAATTATCCAGCTTGCCATTTGCTCCTCTTCTTTTAGGTTTTGATCAATAACAGGGATAGCATCCATAGCACCGACCTTTTTTGCTATTTCCATCAACATCTTATACTTTACAATCTCTCCATATTCTATTATAGCATCACGCTCTGTTTGAATTAGTTCCTTTTCAGGGGCTAGTCGTACATCGTCGGTTTCCCTTACTATTGTTTCTACAGAAGAGTTATTTTGTGACTCTTGAGGTTGCCTGTTCCTAGCTGAATCGCCACTCGACCTAGATGTCAGGTCGTCTCTAACTAGATCAATGGTGTTGGGTTTGAGCAAAGGCAACTCTGCTTTCGCATAGGTAGGCTCACCGCCGTGGCTACTGATGATTTGCTTTAGTCTTTCTTTTTGGTTTCGGGTTTCCTCTAGGTGGTTTTGCAATTGTATCCTTGTATTCTCGACTATGCTCTCCTTGCTCCTTGATTGTAATCGGTCTTCTGACGCATTTTCCATAGCTAAAGCGTCGTTCAAGTATTGTATAATCTTCTGATTTGCATTTGGTGTAAGCTCTGCTGCAGATGACATATCCTTATCAGTTCTCCGACTTTTCCTTAATCTGCCAAGATCCTCTGTCTTTTCCTTCAGTCACTTCGAGTTCTTTTTCCTGTGCGCCTTCCATATGTCTGGCGCTACCAGTTGCAGAATGTCTCCTTGCCTTATCATCGATCATGGAGACAAATTCGTCTCCGACCTTGTGACGCTTGTTCTTGGGAATATCGTCTTGTGAATTTGACATGCTTTAGACTGTGTAGTATAGTATAAAATAATAGTCCATATCACTGATGAAACCTTGATTCTGTTTTGTAAAGCGATAAGAGGCATTTACTATTATTCCACTTGGCTAATACGATGCAAAAGCCGAAAAGAAGGGCTTGATAAATTTGAAGAATTGATTCGAACGTTGGATCCTGAATTTGGAGATTCAGAGGAGCTGAGGAAGAAATCTTGGTTTAGTTACCTGACAAGAGTATAGACCAAAAGGCTTTGGCAAAATACAATAAGATCGGGTCAATGAGCTTAGAAAATGGGCACGTACACTTGAAAATATTAAAAATAAAGGGACGTGTGCGATTGTAGCATCTAACAACCACTGTACGGAATTAGGTATTGCTACGACGAACTCTATTAGAAATTTGAAAGGTATGAAAGAAGCAGAGAAGTAATGAAGCAGGCGGCGCTATTATTTAGAATTGAGATTGAAAATCAGCGTTAAAAGACTAATGCCAGAAGTTTGGTTAGAACTCTATGCCAAGCCTCAGGTAATAAGTCTTTTAATGCTGAGACTAGCAGATTTTCTTCAAAGAAGATATCAGCAAATAATGCTTAAGTTGTGCTTTGCCTGTATAGGCAGCCAATGGCGTCATCATCACCACAAAGATCTTCGTCATCACCATCTTCTAGCATCCTACTGCAAGAACAAAACAAGCAGCTGGTCCGTCAGTTCTTTGAGGCTTTGGATAGACGGGACACAGAAAGGATGGATCAGCTGGTTTCAAGCGCAAATTACTCACTTCACTTTTGCGGAATGCCGCCTTTGGATTGGAACGCAAACAAAAAAGAGTTCCTCGCTCCCTTCAACAAAGCATTTCCAGACCTTACTCGAGATATCGTAGATTTAGTAGCCGAAGGAGATAAAGTAGCTGTCAGTATCAATGTTACTGGCACCTATAAGGGCGAGTTCCAAGGGATACCGGCCTCTGGCAAGCAGGTGTCCTTCACCGCAATGGATATTCTGACTATCGTTGATGGAAAGATAACAGAAGAGTGGGCAACAGCGGACATAATGGGTCTAATGCAGCAGATTGGAGCAATACCTCAGCGTTTAGCTAACAGCAGTAGTAATAATGATGCTGCCAAAGCCCAAGAATGAGGTATCGAGAGCTAGGAGATGCAGCAAGCAATACTTGATGCTATCATAGTACATAAATTCATGATGTGACCACAAGTTTTCGCACTTGTTGCACGTTACATCAAAACAAGTAGAAAGTAGAAAAATGAAACAGTAAATTTCACGATCGGCTAAAAAATTAGAAACAATACCACGGAATATTGAGGCTTTTACCCAAAACATTTCCTTACCACTATAATAGATAAGCCAATTGAATCCCAGAGAACAAGTCAAAAGTTAGTACTAGTTGGCCGAGCCTCTGCCCATGGTCAAATATTGACAGGCGCCTTATGGGATTCACCCCGGTGTTTTTGCAGCTGTTCAGAATTATCAAATTTGCCTGGACACATATCACAACTATAAAGGGTTCGATTGTTTTTGTCACCTGGTTTCAAGACCGCCTGATGCTCACCGGTTACAGGAGGAGAAGATAGACCCCATTTCTTAGATTCCTCTGCAGATTCCACCGGGTCAAAATGTATCAGTTGCTTTTGTGGCCCAAGCTTTGGCTCTGATTCTTTCATACCATGCATAAATTCTGAATTGGGCTTACCTTTTACGATCTCACGACCGTGCTTTAGAGATTCCTCGGTCATACTGAGCCTAATCGGTTCAATATTGCTAGAACCATCCTTTCCAGGCAAAATTGCACTCACAGGAACTCGAATTTCTTCATCTATTAAAAGACCTTTTTTATAGACCACAAAATAATCTTCGTTTTCTATCCTCATTACGTTGCCAATCTTCTTACCATCAGAAGTAATGACTTCAGCATCTTCTTTAAGCGCCATGTGCATCCCTTCGATTAACCTATGAAGTCATTGGTCTTAACTGTTGGTAGATTTGCTTTTATTACTTCTTGACTAGTATTAATGCTCCGTACTTATTGGAGAAAAATAATGCAATTTTCGAACCATTACAATATAAGCTGACGACAAAATATATATACTAGAAAACTATTTAGGCCAAAAGGATTTCAGACCAATTTCAAACAGGAGCCCTACTTTAATTAAAAAATCTTATAGTGCTCTCCTGAATCTACTGCGGAACCCAATCTGGTGAACCATCTCCATCCATATCCTCAGAACTAGTATCTTCAGACCCAACATCCGATTCACTTTCTTCCAAGTTTTCCTCGGGGCGTATTTGCATTTTCGCAGGCCTTTCATCCTCTGGCTTAACTATTGCAGCTTCTGGCACAGGTGGAAATTCTTCTTTTCGAATTTGTTGACTTTCACCGTTAGCGCCATTCTCATTGGCAGTGGACATAACTGTTATTATACGTACATGAAGACTATTTAGAAATTATACAACACGTTACAAACACTAAATTATAAAGAGCCCATCTATTTTGAACTTCAAGAATTAGAAAACCAGAGGTTTTTTCAAATGACTTATCTATTCATTTTTATAACAAAGTCATCATGCATGCTATTTCGATACTATATCAACCAGAGCACTATCAGGTAAAGAATAAACCGTAAACTTGTGACGCATCTGCGCATCCCTTTATATATATTGAATTCTGTCTTACTAAACATGAATGGACTAGTCCTTGCGAGCGTAGCAGCCTTATTTTTATTGCCATGTGGATTGATATTCTCCTCCTCCTTTGCACAGGAACCCAATACTATTGGTTATGCATTTGTTACTGAATGGGGGAGCTCGGGTTCAGGGTTTGGCAGCTTCTCACAACCTTTTGATATTGCGACAGATTCAACAGGCAGTGTGTATGTGGTTGACTTTACTGCCCTGGCGAACCAAGTGCAGAAATTCACGTCTGATGGAACATTTCTGTTAGCATGGGGCTATCTTGGAACAGGTGGCGGCGGATTTGCTAATCCAATCGCCATAGCCATACAAGAGTCGAACAATACTGTTTATGTGACAGATTGGGGAAATGCTGATCAGGCAGTGCAGAAATTCACATCTGATGGAACATTTCTTGACTCATGGGGTTCTACTGGACTGGGGGAAGGTGAGTTCATAAATCCTGCGGGTATTGCTGTTGACTCTCAAGGCTTCGTTTATGTAGGAGACTTTGGGGAGAACAACAACATACAAAAGTTTGATAGCGAGGGTAACTTCATCTTAAACTGGGGCTCGCCTGGCCCAAACGATGGTCAATTCATCAATCCTGCAGATATAGCCATTGATTCTCAAGATATTGTTTATGTGGTAGATGCAGGGAATGATCGAGTCCAAAAGTTTGACAGCAATGGAAACTTCTTAGGGAAATGGGGAACAGCGGGTTCTGGCGATGGACAATTTAATTCTCCAACATCAATAGCAATAGAAGAGACAACTGGCAACATTTTTGTGGTAGATAGAGGCAATGATCGAGTTCAAGTTTTTGACACCAATGGCAATTTCATAACTCAGTTCGGCTCTTCGGGCTCGGCTGAAGGTCAATTTAATAATCCTGTAGGCGTTGCTTTAGGAACGGATGGAAGAGTCTACGTGAGTGATGAAGGAAATGCCAGAATCCAAGTGTTCAGTAGAGGAGCATGAGCAGGGGGCGGAGATTAGATAATTCTTCTAGTTAATAGGGGAATGCGAATAACCTCCGTTATGCCTTTTATTTCAAACATTCATATACAATTTGGCACTATTCTAAATTAGATGAGCAAGAACTTCTTCTCAGGCACTACTATCGTCGCCATCGTATTTACAGGACTCATGATGATAACACCAATATTCCTTGGGGTCAGTTATGTTCATGCACAACAGCAACAGCAAGAGCAATCACCAAGTGCACCTGATGATCAACGACCACCGGGTTACGGTCGTGGTCCACGATTTCCTGTGCCTTTTGATCAACCTCCATCTATGCAAGGAGGCAATTTTTCCTTTGGACCTATCGCTAGTATTCAGAATAATGAGACAGGTCAGCCTGCATGGGTTGTGGTAGGATTTTGGAGAGGCAATTTGCTTTCATTCAACGAGACAACAGCAGCAACAGGAGCGGCGAATGCGACCACTACTCATAACAGTGATGGAAATACTTCAACCCTTGCCGTGTTCAATGCAGACTTTAGAATGATAATGCTCAACGGATCAGCGCCTCATACCCATGTCATTACGAATTTTATATTATCAAATGTTTCATCTAACGAAAATGGTACAACGACCTATACTGGCAATTCTACCGTCAGTTTGCCAGCGGGTCCACTTGTAGGTGTGACCACTACTATCAAGTTATCAGGTGAAGTAATTAGCATATTCCCCAACCCTTCAAGTGTAGATGGCCATTTCGGTGACACTCCAATATATGCAGCGATATCTAATGGTCACGAGAACAACAATAGAGGACCACCACCGAATCCAACTGGAGGACAACAGTAACAGCCCCCACAGCTATAGCAACTCCATTTTTATGGTTTGAAATTTTTCGGACAGCATGAAAGATTCTGTAAGATCTATCCTAGCCCATTAAGTAACTTATAGTTTGGACTTATCCAAATGGCTGGGCGGGCAGGCATGAAGATAAAACATTTGGACACTGGTAGGTAGGATTAGGAGTTGCTTTTGCATTCGCTCTATGCGTTGCTTTTGTATTACCATTTTGCTTTCCTCACCTCAACCAGAACAAGAAATATAGGCCCCTCAAACGCCTCGGTTAACTACTGATACTGAATTAACATTATCAAAGCTATTACAACTAACCCTGCTGCAATTAATGAAGATTTTATCAATTTGTTATCAGTTAAGCTAGAACCATTATACCCCCGTTTCACTATATGTGTTTGCTCCCTGTTTAAAGTTGCACAACCGATGATAAAAAAGTCTCTAGCGAACCTTAGAGCACATGTAAACTAACAAATTGATGAAGGATACCTTTTATTTCATCAGTTATATACGAATATTTCCAACGATAGTACAACTATTGATTGTGGTCAGGAATGGTATTGGCTTTTCAAATGTAACTGGAATGAGAGATATAGCATATTATGCATTGGTAATAGAGTTATCACAAATGTCAGAAGAATATTCCAATCAAGACTAAACGGGCTGAGCAGCAGTGATTACAGAGTCCGGCAAGGGAATCCGAAAAGGTATTGCTCTTGAATTGCAAACAAGGGGCACGAGGTAGTCTTGAATGTGAGGGACGAGCGGGAACTGTCTGAAGCACTAAACGATGTGAGGAAATCCCTCGAAAGTAACGAAAAACGAGTAACTTACTTGGCAGGAGATATATCTCAGGAAAACGTTTGCACATCTCTAATAGATCATACAATCAAAACCTTCGGCAGAATCGATGTCCTTGTCAACAATGCAGGAATTGGAGGTGCCCAGAAACATATGGTTGTGCTCACCACGGGTGAATGGGATTATGTGATAGACGTCAAGCTAAAGGGAGCATTCTTGTGTACCCGTGAAACGTTGAAGAAGATGACTCACGATCCCAAGATCAATAGTACGAGAAATGACTATGCAATTATCAATATCTCCTCAGTTCACGAATCTTTTCCGTAACCGCAGTCAACGCCATACTCCGCCTCAAAAGGGGGTATGGAGATGCTGACAAAGACTGACGCGTTGGAGGTGACAGGTAAAGGGATCAGGGTGAACGAGAATGCTCCGGGAGCAATTGCTGCCGATATGAACATAGAAATGAGTGAAGATGAACAGAAAAAGAAAGATAAAGAGATGAGGATTCCGATGCATTGGATTGGATGGCCTGAGGAATTAGCTAAAGTAGCATTATTTCTAGCCTCAGACGATGCCAGCTACATGACAGGAACAACAGTCTATGTAGATGGCGGCCATACACTTTCATCCTAAGCATTATAGGTCACGAAAGACCGTGGTATATACGGGTATGTCTGAGGAACAACAATTCTCACTTACTCCTGCTGTGAGCACAGAACAAAAACGAAAGGAAGAAAGGAGTGATTTGCTCCAGCGGAAGCATTTTGAAAAGCGTGTTCTAGATCCTAAGAAGCGGGCCGTACTCAAGAATTTGGTCAAAAGAAATACCTCATGTCATCACTCGCAAATTTACACTCAAGCAAATGTAGTATGCAGAAGAATATCCTATTCCTATGAGGAAGGTAAGATCTCTGAAAAACAAGCTATGGAGCTAATGTTTGAAGTCCATGAACAGATGACTCATAAAGGTTTGCTAAAAGATGTCGTGGCAATTGAAATGCACAAGCGCCTCGACAAGGCGGAAAATAATGACAAGACATCTTTTGCCATAATAATGGCAAATACAAATAGCTCAGTCCACACAAGAGAAGCCAAAAATAGGCCATCTAGAATTGACGAAGCTTCAGACATTGACAGCAACGAAGACAAATATTCTGAGAGTTACTGGGCTGAAATAATATAGATAAGCAGAGTTTTTAAAATATCTCTCTCAGATAGTATTAATCATTTGTATAATTAAAGCGTGTCTTTGAGAACGATTTTGGAATGGTTATTCCGTTCCAAATCTTGTCAGATTGCTGACCTAATAAAATCTCATGTGACAGCTTTAACCTCAGTAGACCATCCCAGAATTATAAACTGAACAGTATCAAATTCTGCGTATGACACGACGAATGAAATGCTCAATTTTATGCTTGACTAAACCCAAAGTTAGACCTAGATAAAAAGATGGAAGAAGCAGGATTGAGGAGGAGGTAATTGACCATTTATGCATGATTTTTGCTTTTATACGATAGACAGTGATGCTAACTCCCTTCTGGTTTCTTTACCCCTGCTTTCTCTGCGACTCGTCCTATCCATATGGTTATTACCACAGCAATTATTGTGACCACAACTGCATAGAAAAGTATTGCCCATTTGCCACCCGGGTCTCCAAAAATTAGTCTAAAGATTTCTTGAATTGCCTCGTTCCATGCAAGCGCTGCTGCTATTAGACCAAATGCTGCTGTTATGAGAGCAGCTATTTTTTCAATTACTTCTTTTTGCATGTGAATCTGACCCTGGATTAAGATTTACTACAAAGACAAAAAATGATGTTAGAGATAATTAACAGTGTTTATAACAAGAAGATCGTTTAGAAGAAGTCACATACTCATTGTTTACATGATAAAATGGAAGTAATATGCGCTTAATTACAGGCTGCTAGCGGCAGACAAGACAAGCCTAACTAAAGCTAAGCAAATAATATCAATAACCAAGCGTTTAACAATAGCAATAAATAGACAAAGTTTAGAAAACCGACAGCATAGAGACATTACCACTCCAATAAAATGCAAGAACGATTTTTGAATTTACAGCATAATAATCACCATCAGTTGAAGATACGATATCTTGACTCGCATAACGAGGGTAAGGAGATTCATCGATCACAGCATATGTTATTATTTATTCACGGCCTTGGTTCGTTGGCTGAGAGATGGCTCGATATTCCAGATGCGCTATCATTATATTTTCACACAATTGCTATAGATCTGCCAGGGTTTGGTGGCAGCGACAAGCCCTCTGATATAGAGTACACAATTGAAGCATTCTCAAATATAGTTAGGCAATTTATACAGAAAGTCACAATTGCTGAACAAGCCTGCAGGAATTATGAGGATAAGAAAGTCACCCTGATTGGTCATTCCCTAGGAGGATACATTGCGTCAAGAATAGCTGCGACAGATGAGGGCGGTTTTTTGGATAAATTGGTTTTAGTGGATTCTTCTGGTAATCTGGAGAGACCAACGCCACTACTAGATCAGTACCTCGATGCTGCAATGAATCCCTCAAGAGAAAAGGTAAAAAATGTCTTTGAACAAATGGTTGCTAATCCCCTATTGATAAGTGATGCATTGGTGCAAGGGTTTGTTGACAGGATAAACAATCCACAGTCCAAATTTGCCTTTGAATCCGCACTAAGAAACAGCGCTAATACGCAAATTGGAATTGAAAACCTAAATAAAATTGGCGAAAAAAGCATTCCAACGTTAGTGCTGTGGGGTATGTATGACAAAGTGATACCTGTACATCATTCCGAAATTTTTCGACATGCAATAAAGGACTCTAGTGTTATAATAATACCTCAAACTGGCCATGCGCCATTTACAGAAAAGCCAGCTCTAGCATGTGAATACCTGCATAGGTTCCTTGTTGACAAATAGAGTAAAATATACTTTAGTTTTTTCTCACAAGACGATAAAATCAATTGTCATGTACGTCTTCTGTAAACGGGCGACGAGGAATTGACTAATAAGGACTTAGGCATCAGGTTGAGAATTACTACTACCGTTTTTGTCGAAAAATACAATAAATCGCTAGCCTGTTTTTTCACAGTATTCTTTCAGGAATGAGAAAACTGACCTGGTATCTGCAAACATCAACTCATGTTCAACCAATCCTTCAAAATCTGAAAGTTGGAGAGGCGTGTTGTTTAGAGTGACAATACATTTAATGCGGGCATTATTTGCTGCTCTTATTCCAAGAGGAGCATTTTCGATAACAATTGCGTCGGACTCGGGTAATCCCATTTTTGTAAGTGCAGTTCGAAACGGATCAGGGCTGGGCTTGCCTTCTTCAAGGTCCTCGCCAGATACAACCACATCAAAAGCTTCTTTTCCAAAGTACTTTTCAATAATAGTATTTACTTCTTGCTTGGCAGCACCAGAAACTAACGCCTTTTTGCAGCGTAGACTAGAGACTAACTCCTGCGCGCCATTAATTGGCTTGGACGCATTAATCTGTTGAAAAATTTTTTTCTTACTCTCATGAATTCTATGTGCTAAAGAGTCAAGATTTTTCGAGTCATTGTTGGAGATGTTTTGGATATTTCCACTGTATCTTTTATCTTGTAGCAGCTCCCTGACCATGTCTTCCCCTGGCATACCCTCAAGAAGGTATACGTCCCTCTGAGCGATGTCAATATTTGCTTCATTCTTTGCAGCAGTTTGAATTGCTTTACAGTGAAAGGGCATTGCGTCTACTAAAACGCCGTCCATATCAAAAATAATGCCTTTTTTTCTTTCCATGCTAAATGACTTCAGCAGATCTTGGTGAATTACACACATATGTTCTATTTACTAGTATTACTCTCCCCATGACTAATCTTCCAAAAATAACTCCTAATCCATAAAAAAGAGTTATGATTTAGATTGTAATACAATCCTTGATAATTAGATTTCTTTTCTTGGGATCTTGCAAAATTCTTGCCTTATTTATCGTTCATAATATGGGGATAGTTTGCACCCTCTGCACTCATGGTGGTGCCACCGCTACTACTGCCAGTTGAATTTGAAATAATCCTCCCCGCAACAGGGCTTTCCCTTAGCATGTCGGGTGCTATGATAATTCCGACGTTTACAGTTCCGATGAATATCATAAAGACAACAATTGCTACAAATCCAGCCTTAGCAAGTTTTCTTGCATTTGAAATCTTGTCCTCTAATGCAAAAAAAGACGAAACAGCGAACAAGCCTACAATAGGAACCGCACACGATACAAAGACAGATCTGTTTGGAAATTCAAAAGGCGAAAAAGACGATATCGTTAAAAGTATCAAAATGCCTGAAATTACTGTAGCGTCCACCATAATAATGTCCTTAATGCTTAAGCTGTACGGTGAGCCAGAAAGGTCATTAGGAGGAGCAGACGGCGGTGTGCGGGATAATGGTGGGGGCATTTTTAGCTAGTACACAGTTTCAGCTTTGTTAAGATTATAAATTGTATTGTATCTATCCGTCGTCTGATGCCTTGTTCCGTTAGCTTCTTGACTTGATTCTCTTTTTTTCGTTGACCAAAGGGAAGGGCACATGTAGATATTTGATATGGTAATGGCCCTTGTCCAACTCTTGTAGCCTCCATGAATTTTTGAGTGATCAATTGCAAGCTGGCTTGCTTCAATCAATCTGTCAAGTTCCTCTCTAAAGCTAATCCGTTGCAGATCGGGGGGTTCGTCTCTTGCAGCTTCATTGTCTTGGTTTACTTTCGTAGTAAAGGTAACAGAAATAGTGTGCTTTTGGGATCTCTGGATTTGAGTAAACCCCTAATATTGCAATTGGCTCCAAAACGTGAGATGTTTCTTCTTTAGCCTTCTGCCTCATAGCACCTTCTGCAGTTTCTCCTTCGTTTATGAAACCACCAGGAAATGAAATCATCCCCTTAGAGGGATCATTCTTTCGCATTACAAGGAGCACTTAAAAATATCATGCTGTGGAATCAAGAAATCAACAGCTGGAATGAGTTTTTATGTTTTGCATTTCCCTGTACATTAGTCATAAAACTTTACCTAGACTTCAGTGTAAGACTATGCTTTCAATACTATTTATAATAATTAATCTATGCGTTTTTCTCCAAACACCCCTAAGCCAACTTTGATTACATATCAGGAAATCTTGGAGTCTATAATGCAATATGGAAGCCTTCTGCCGAGCTAGACTTCTAGATTCAAGAGGCAGAGGAGATAACGTACGATGAGAAGACACATGGCCCAAGGATTATGGACAAGATCTTGTCTTATGCTTCGTGAAATATATATGAAACATTACTTTCGATTTGACCCTCGCCGTTGTGGATATAGAAAATCGATTCTTTATCTACTGTTTCTGATTTAGAAGTAATAAGTCTATAGATCTAGCAGGTCAGAATTCGGTGTTTGGATCTTGGATAATTAATATGAGATTAATTGTTATACTTCTTTGCAGCGGGTATTCATTCAACATTGGAACCAACAATATTTAAAGATCTTTTTTCAAATCATTCCAAAGACTATGTACGTTCAAGACCCCTTTATCCAAGATCTCTTTTTGACTTTCTTGTGGGACTAGTACAACGAAGAAATTTGGCTTGGGATTGTGCGACTGGCAATGGCCAGGCAGCAATAATACTTTCTGAATATTTTGACGAAGTAATTGCAAGTGATGCTAGTAAAGAGCAAATTGACAATGCACTGCCTAAGACAAACATTCGCTACGCAGTATTTCCGGCTGAAAGGACAAATCTTGCAGACGATAGTATTGATCTCATCACAGTTGCTCAGGCACTGCACTGGTTTGATGTAAATGACTTCTACAAAGAGGCAAGAAGGGTTCTGAGAAAGAACGATAGCCACAATGCAAATGCAAGCGGGGTAATAGCCGCGTGGGCTTACGGCCTCCATTCCATCTCTGTGGAAATTGACAACATAATACATTCATTATATGAGGACATTCTTGGCCCTTATTGGTCAAAAGAAAGGAAGGTCGTTGAAGATAAATATCAAAGCTTGCCGTTTCCCTTTGAAGAGATAGAGGCCCCAGTTTTCAAGATAGAACTAGATTGGAATCTCTCAGAACTGATGAGGTACCTTTATACGTGGTCAAGTGTTCAAGAATTCATTCACAAGAATAACTCCGATCCTATAAAACAGATCTATAACGATCTGGCTGCTGTATGGGGAAAGAGGAACTCAAGTCATAAGAACAGAGTAATTTGGCCAATCTATTTGAGGGTCGGGAAAGTTTAAGAGAGCATAACCAGGGCTATAGGAAAAACTAGTATATCACATCATCATTGATACTTGTCACTCATTTTTGATCCAATCTCCGCTACGAAGGCCTGACAAGTTCTGAACTGCGGGTTGGTCTCGTGCTGCATCTTAGCGTTGAGAGCTGATTCGTCGATATTTGACGCGATAAATAGTGAAAACTTGCTTTTGTCTATCCTCATTTTTGTCATTGTTCAAATGATATTCACCTGAAATTGTTTATTAAATTCGTCAAGTCCTCTAGATCAGTTCGTAATATTTAGCTACAATTAGATTATTTTGATAAATCTCATTTCCTAAATTGCAAATATCCACACGAATCTCCTTAGATAAATCATGATCTCTTAACATTTGTATCACGCTTGATTGAGCAACTAATTTAGAAGCATTCTGTTTAATTATTATCGATAGTCATGCATGAAACTTCAAAATGTGAACTATTTGCCGAAGAATCTTGCGATTGCGGCTACTGCAATGTTGAAGGCTGATAAGTTTACCTATATTGTTATTCAATAAGGGTAAATGTCTGATTAACACGAATAACCTTACCGCTGCTTTCAGCTGAAAAAAGGGTGGGACTTTTCGTGTCGGTAGTCACTGCAGTTTGGGCTTTGCTGACAAGATCAGTTACAGGAGCCATCATCATTCAGGAACTACCGTAAGTTCCTTGACAAAAAAAGTAAGCAATCGCAACTCTCTTTCTTTTTTGGATAATAATTGATCACCGTTATTGTCGGCCTTAAATAGGCTCATGTCTTCCTACCTACTCCATTTGATTTATATGAAAAGGTATTACAATAGTCACCAATTGTCTCAGCTCGAAGACAATGACAATCACAGTACAGCAGCAATAAACCTCATAATATTTTTGCTAAAATCCATTACAACGATATCTACAAATCATCCTGTCCACTCGGAATAAATAGAAAAGTAGACGGTACGCGCGCAATGTATCTGTAGCTATGTGGTTATTGCATGGAAAATATGCTAATGCTGAATAAACCGAATCACTTTATTTGAAAAATTTAGGTTGGCTAATCTATATATCTTATTTTGACTGTTTGGAGAGGGATTAAGGTTGCATTTGGTTAAATCCACCTAATTCTGTGAAAATACAATGCCATTGCAACTGCTATAGCCGAAGTACTAATCACTATTAGAATGAAATTCGTATATCTACCTAAGAATTCAAAAGACTCGTCTTCGATTGTAGGTATTTCAACATTCATTCCGTATAGGGAGCTCATTATTGTGACAGGCATTGATAGGGTAAATACTATTGTCAGGATTGCCAGTATCTTGTTTGACCTATCTGTCCCATGCATAAAGTCTGTGTCTTTGTATATCTCTATGGTTTCTCTTGATTCTTCAAGTGTGTCTATGACCTTGTCAATGTGGTCAGTAACATCATCAAAATACAACGCCAAATCCTCCTCAGAGAAGCGTCGCATGTCTTTGTTGGCGATCTCATTAACAGTTCTTTTCAGTGGTATAGCAATTCTTCTGAGCGCCGTTATTTGACGCCTTATATATGAGATCTCCCCGGCTGCATCCGACTTTTCATCAAATACGACATCTTCGATATCCTCTATATTACCTACGATCTTTCTAACCAAATTTAAAAGGTCGTCCGTAAGCGCGTCAATAATGGTGTGAAATAGAAAGCCTGCAGATTTGCCCATTAGTTCTTTCCTCGCTTTTTCATTCTTAACACAATGGTGAAATATTTCTGAAATGGGTCCGAGTTCGCCATGATGAATAGTGACCAAGAAACCTGAGCCAATAAATACAGCAAGCTGGCTAGACCTAGGTATTCTTTCTTTTTCCAGAGTAGGAAAGTTTAGTATTACAAAGATATGATCATCATATCGATCAATTTTTGGAATCTGAAACTTGGATAGACAATCTTCAAGGTTAAGCTCATGAAAGGGAAATCTCTCGCCCAGTTTTTTCATTTCATCTCGATTAGGTTTAATAATATCTATCCAAACAAACCCATTATTCTTTAGCTCACGCACACTAACTATCTATCAGAACATCTGACAGAAATTTAAAGTAGAGAACGCGAGTCATGGTGCGTGCAAAAATTCAACACATGAATAATGGCGTCCTTGGTCTAAGCAACGAATATAGCGCTGATTCTATAGGAGCATATACATCCTGTCTTACAGACAAAAGACAGTTAAAACTACACATTAGTGTGAGTCTTCGCTTGCCAACAGCTAAGACAATAATCGCCGTCAATTTGAAATATTTCGGCTCTAGTTTTCTCGCAGACCTGACAAGCGATGGTTGCAACAATTTTGCTATTGGTGTCGTAATGGTTTGTCATTGCTATCAATTTTTTTCTCTTACAGACCTGAGATACATTAAACACAGCGGAAGGAGTGTGTACGAGTGGCCTGACCTGGCTCCCGATGCCTCCAAAGGAATACTACCCCACTCTTCTCCTATGCTGTGAAGTATTTCAAGCAATATCGGAGAAAATTCCTTTTTACCATTAGTAGTAAGAAGTTATGATTTCTCTAAACCGTTTATGAGCATTCAAAATGGATAGTAAGCTGCATAATTTGTGATCATCTGGTTTGGAGTCAGCACTCCTGATATTTTGTCTTAATTAAAGCCAAATTTCTTGTTACCTAGAGTTCAGAACTTTAGGTTGTGCATTTAAGGATCATTTTGATACTACGAAATCCTTCCAACTATCCTCCTTATTGGATACCAGATAGCTGTCAATTTAGTACTAAGGTAGATACCAGATGGTTTTGTGCTTGCCCTCCCTGTTAACCTCCTAGCTTTATCTCCGTATTTGGAGATCTCATTTATTCTTTGTGCAATATTGCTCCACCATTTGGGACGAGCACAAATTCTCGCAAGTATTTCAGGAGAGACTACAATCTTGTACTCCGGTCCACAACCCCGTCTTACTTTAGAACTTGTATATGACATAGCTAATCCTTATTTTCAAGCCGTCAAAAGTTCAGAGAATCGCCTTTATCTAGCTTTTTAGTATCATGTGGCCGTAAGCTGGCAGTATTGATTATACAATTTCGAGATGTAATGTCTAGATTTTTAGGTTACATCGTAAATCCTAGTCGATGTTATATTTGTAAGTTTCAAATGGTAGGACTCAGGTGACAGCGTTGTGTTAATCCTATTTTTCTGTAGCTGTTCTATTGCCCGATCTATATGTGCTTTTGCCATTTTCTCCTTTGATCTACCCGCAAGTTCAGCGGCCAAACAAATATGCAAAGTTTTGAACCAAGCCCGCTGTCAGCTGATACAACATCAATATTCACGACCTGTTAAATGCAACTAACATCTCACTTAAAAATCGAGTTAGGATCTCTTTCTATTCAGGAGCATCCTCTCAAATCATTTCAAGGCGCCTATCTGGTGGAGGTAGAGGAAAGGTCTTCTTTATTTTGGCAATATCCTCCTCGGTGAGCTGCCAGTTTCCCGATCCACCGCTATTCTCCCTGATATGGTCAGGATTAGATGCTTTTGGAATAGTGTACAGATTTGAATCCCCTGTAAGAAAGTTGAGTACTACCTGGCGCACAGTACGACTATGTTTCTTTGAAATTTCGTCAAGCACCTTTCCGCCTCTGCTCTGAGGGGGTGGAAAATTTCCATGGCCAAACGGAGAATATCCTACTATAGCAATCTTGTTCTCTGTGCAATAAGGTAGCAGATCATGTTCAATTCCGCGATAGGCAAGGTGATAGAGGACCTGGTTGCAAGCGAGCCTATATTTCTTTAAAGCTTGCTGTGCTTCTCTTAGTTGCTCTACACTGAAATTACTTACTCCAATAAACTTTATCATCCCTTCATCTACCAGCTTTTCCATGGCTCTCATCGTTTCTTCGATTGTATAATGACTGCTTGGCCAGTGAAGAAGGTATAAATCGATAAAGTCAGTCTTGAGCCTTTTGAGGCTACGCTTGCATGCTTCTAAGGTCCCATCATAAGATGCATTAGTAGGGAGAACCTTGCTAGCGAGAAATACACTTTCACGATGCCCATTGAGCGCTTCTGCTACCAATTCCTCAGCTCGACCGTGCCCATACATTTCTGCAGTATCAATGTGGGTCATGCCGAGATCGATTCCTAATCTCATTGCATCTATTGCCCTTTTGTCTGCATCTTTAGTTCTACCCTCAATCATCCAAGTACCTATTCCAATAACTGGTACATCTAGGCCTGTCCATCCAAATTTGCGCATACGCAATTTAATCCTCATCTATTTGATGGTGTGGATATATTAGTCGTGAGAATGCTTTTCACCTTAAGCGATAAACGGTATGATAGAATTCCAAAAACGCGAATAAGATTTAACTTATTACTTGTAGGCCTTTATTAGCCTAGATAATTTTATATCTTTCACCTCTGCAGAATTATTATGACAAATTATGGGAACTCAGATCAAACTTAACCGGCGTTCCTTTAACAATACCATACTTGCTGGCAAAACCACCAACAGTTTCTAACACATACACGGAATTACCATCAGGCTCGTAAATGGAACATAAGCCTCCTGAATGGCAAGGCTGGAGATTATTTTCTATATCTACTACAATTTTGTCACTGCTTATCCAGATTATGTCAATCGGGAATTTCATATCTTTCATCCAGAATCTATGCTCGCCTTCGACATCAAATACAAATAGCATCGCTTCATCTTCAGCAAGCGCATCTTTCACGCTCAGCCCCTTTGTCCTTAGTTCATTGGTTGCTGAAATATCAGCAATAAGGATCTGGTGATTTACAGTGACGTTTACCTGCGGATAGCTATCACTCCCAGATATGATTTGCTCCTGGTTGAGTGTCTGTTGAAGTTGGCTTTCTTTCCCTCCAAGCATAATCATAACTTCTGGATACAAATACAGCACAGCACCAGCGATAAGCAATACAGCGGCTCCGGCCAAAGCTAAAACAATTAGCCTCGTCATAGGTACATTCGGTACTAGCATGACTGCTAATTAACTGTCTCAACCAAGTGGTTTTGAAAGCCAAAGGTGCATTAACTGCACGTTCTTACCCTGAGCCGGTTGTTGTTGCATAATGCGCGCCTCATTACCTATAAGCTTGAAATAAGAAGCCAAAACAAGAGCCCAAGGCAAGATCTGTTTGGTCTCTACCTTTGATTGTAAGCTGACTATATTATTATTTCTATCGTGCTTTAGGCCTCCTAGGCAACTTATCTTGAGTGCAGAGTCTACAAGGTCCATCATTTCGTTTGCCCTCATTTCGGATATTTTTAGACTGTATCTTTCGTCAATCGCTTGAGCAAGCTCTGACGACATGTCTAAGCGGCTAATTGCGTATTCCAACATCTTGACGGCTAGACCATTCTCTACCACCCTTATCAGCTCTACTGCCTTTGTTGCCATATCAGGCTGCAAATCAAGCAGATATTTCATTTCACTTGCATTGCTCCATGCCTCCTCAAAATTCTTTGCCTGTAACATGGCAAATGCATCAGCTGAGGCAAAAAATGCAGCCTTTCCATTGCTACTATCGATTGAAATTATGTAGCTTGAGTCAATAATTATTAGGTTTGATAACACCTCGGCTGTACGAAGCTCAATGCCCTCTGGAAGCTGAAATACATTTTCGTTACCTATACATTGAGACCCGAGTATCATACGGACTCGGATCCCAGCAGTTAAAGCTTTAAGAACAGATGATTTGCACTGTGAGATTAGCCTTAAGCCCCAGGCATCGAGGCTTGCCGTTAGTGAGGATCGCGACTCTGCGATTAGGCTGCCTATCTTTTCAAGTGTAGAGTTTGCATCCAGTATAAAATATCTCCTTTCCTCAGATCCCTTAGGCCGTTGGCTTTCTTCATTTATTTTCTGTAAAGAGTTCACTATCTTTCTCATGGTCTTTACTCTGCTATCGTGTATGTTGACAATTTCTGTAAAAGCCTCCTCAGGTGGAATTGCGCTGCAAATAAGTGGTTTTTGCTTGGAGATGACGGCAAGCTTCTTTTTCTCTAGTTTTTTTACTGTTTGATAAACCTTAGTTCGTGGTAGGTTGGCGTAATAAGCTATTTCGCTTACCGCTAGTGATCCTTTGCCGATCATGGTAAGGTAAGCCCTTGCCTCATATTTTGACAAACCAAATTCTTCGAGGCTACCTGGAAGATCACTATGAATATCAGTCATCATCTTCTTAGCAAATTAAAAACTAAAGGTAAAGCGGTTGGTCAAATAGATTGCATCAAAGTTCAAAAAAATGCTGAGCTGTCACTATAGGTATATGTTACTGCAGTTACAAAAGGTTACGATACATAGATTGTATTATTATGAAATCAGATGCTTGTTAGTATGAATTCAAAATGGGTAAAGTCTGAATCAGTACTAGATAGCAATGACGTAGACGGTAAAAAAAACAATAATTATCATCAAACGTTTTCTCTACCCAAACCCGGAGGGCCCCTCAAGCCAAGGCTTGACGCAATAGAAAAAAAGATAAAGGTACAGATCGATCGGCTTGAAGAGCTCCGCACCCTAAATAGACAAAAAGACATGGCGATTTTAACAAAGTTGACGGATTCCTTAAATGATAACAATTCACAACATTTGACTCTATTATCATCAGAACTGACAAGGTCAAGACAGCTGGCAAGAGTTCTGCTGTTATCATGTGTTTCGCTAGAAAAATTAATAGTAAAGATTTCATCTGCTTCCGACTTTGGCAATCTAGTATTGGTCTTAAGTCCGGCTATGGCTGTCATGAAGAATCTTAGATCGTCTATCACATCATATGTGCCAGAGATGGAGGAGGAGCTCGGCATTATATCGGAGCTATTGAGTGGTATCTTGGTCGATGCTGGCCAAGTGGGCGGGTTTACTATAAATTTTGAGAAGGCTAACGAACAAGCTGTGCAATACCTAGGAGAGGTTTCAGAAGTGGTGGATCAAAAGATGGAACAGGAGTTTTCAAAAGTACCTGAGCTTCCGGTCATACCCATTAGGTTTTTTTAGGCCGCCTACTCTGCTAATCGTTGATAAGAGCGATAAATGATGCAAATTACGCAACAATTTTTGTCAGTACGGTTTTCTGCTATTTTCGCATCAATATTTGGCAAAGCTATTCCTATTGGTCGCAACTAATTCGAACCCGTGCGGAGGAAGCAAAGAGATCTGCGCTTGCCGTTGTCAATTACTATGCCTCATGAGTCCTCTGCGCTCTAAAACTTGCTTCAAGGATCGGTGTTGTCGTCTGCGTTTATACCTAAAAGACAGCATTTCCGCGTTGGCCTTGATCCTCAAGCTGGTAGGCAAGGGCGAAATGATCATGTGTGCTATCCTATGAGACTTGAAACAGCATATTCGTGCATACAAAACAACAACAATCCCATGAATCTTGCTGTTCAATAGAGCAAGAGTTGCTCTTCCTTTGACATATAACCAAGCTGATTGCGCGATTCAAACTAAAAGACATATTGTCACACCCATCAATCCTACTCTAGTCGAAGTTGGTGAACTACATGCAACACAATCCCAGTTATTGCGAATATATCTATTCAGATGGCAGTAGCCAATAGTAGTTCCATAAATCCGACGAAACCTACAAGGGTAGAAAAGGCGGGGTTAGAGATGCAGGGGGTGTTGGTAGCAAGCAGGGATATAGGCAGTTAGCATAGGTGCAAATTATTTTGTTGGCTAGGCAATATAGATTTACACATAAGTAATTCAAAGCAGAGAATCCAATCTGGCTTGAACTGTATTCATGAGTCTCGCACCACAAGAGTTAGAAAATAGCGCTAGCAGGTATGCAGCAGAGGCAATCAGGCTGGACTCTCAAGGATCACGCGGAATGGCAATTAATTCATACCAACGTGCTATAGAGTCCCTCGTCAAGCTCGTTCAGATATATCCAGATTACAAGCTAAACAAAGTGTACATGGAGAGAGCCAATGCATATCAGAATAGGATCAAGGCTCTTCAGATGTCACATGGTTTAGAAGAAGAAAGGAGGACACCAACGCAAATTGATAGTATAAAACTTGATCCTCCAAATGGCCATGGAAGCAAGCCCACTGCTAGCAGCGTTTCCTTTTCTAACTCTAATAGCAACTCTGCTTCTGCGAGAGCTAGTGGAAACGTAGAAACTCTCAAGGCAGACTTTGACGACTTGGTGATGAAGGAAAAACCAAAGGTTAGCTGGAATGAAGTCATAGGGCTTGAAGATGCGAAGAGGGCTATGCGTGAATCTATCGTGTATCCAACAAAAAGAGCTGACCTGTTCCCGCTTGGCTGGCCTCGGGGCATATTACTTTATGGCCCGCCAGGTTGCGGCAAGACATTACTTGCAGCTGCAGCTGCTGCTGAAATTGACGGTTATTTCATTAATGTTGATGCTGCATCGATGATGAGTAAGTGGCTAGGTGAAGCAGAAAAGAACATCTCCAAGTTATTCAAGATGGCTCGTAACCTAACCGAAAGCGAGGCTGTGCCGGTTCTGCTATTTATAGATGAGATCGATTCGTTGCTTGGGACACGCAACAGCGAAGTTGGAGGCGAGGTCAGAGTCAAGAATCAGTTTTTGACTGAGATGGACGGTATCAATGGTAAAAGTAAAGAATCACAATTGTATGTTATAGGCGCAACAAATAAGCCTTGGAGTCTGGAGGTAGGCTTTCTGCGTAGGTTCCAAAAGAGGATCTATGTCACATTGCCAGCTAACCCATCCAGGACGAACCTTTTTCTGCAGTATACAAGCCCACTGAACGTTGACGGGACGTTGAGGGTTGATGAACTCGCCAAAATAAGTGAGGGGTACAGTGCAAGTGACATCAAAGACATCTGCCAGTCAGTTCAACTGCGTGTTGTAAATGAACTGTTTGAAAGTGGTAAAGCGATGGAAGATGGTACCAACCCAAGGGCCATCAATATGAGTGATTTTAGAGAAATTTTCAGGATCCGCAAACCAAGTGTCAGTGTTGACATGATAAGAGCTTACATGCGTTGGAGCGAGCAATTCAAAGCGCTTTGATGACATATTTTTGTTTTCTTGCTCCTGCGTACGCTAATTATTATCACCTAAATTATATGTATTCTGTAAAGCGAGTTCTCATTCAGACCCAAATGCCTCTTCAATGTAACAGATCTTAGAAAAACTTCCCTGTTTTAGAAAAAATGTTCGTAGTAAGGTAACCTCGTTTTAGCTGTTGCGTTGTAGTCCGTAACCCTTTATATAACGAGACCAATGGATAAAAAAATCGCAAATGGTTTTTGAAGATATACTGCCTATTGGAGCTTCAATTGCCTCTATGGGCGCTGCAGCCGGGCTTGCTGTATGGATTGGAAGGCAGCAAAGCGGAACGGAAAGTATGATGAAGATTTCGTCTGCAGTTAGGACAGGCGCAATGGCCTTCTTAAGAAGAGAATTCAAGATAGTAATACCTGTGGCGATTGTCCTTGCAGTCATTATTGGTTTTGCTTCAAGTTTCTCAAACGGAGTAGCATTTGCAGTGGGAGCAGCACTATCTGGTATTGCAGGGCTTATTTCACTTAGAATCACGGTAAAAGCTGCTTCAAGGGCTGCTCACGCAACGTCGAGGGGTTTAGGTCCGGCGTTTGCCACTGCATTTAGAGGTGGCGCAACAGTTGGGCTCACAGTGCCCGCTATGGCTTTGATAGCAATCACGGCGTTGTACTTTGTATACCGAGATCCGTTGATGATCGCCGGAGTGGGTATCGGCGCTAGCCTCATTGCGTTGTTCATTAGGGCCGGGGGAGGCATATTTACAAAAGCTGCAGACCTAGGCGCTGACCTTGTAGGCAAGGTTGAGGCGGGAATACCTGAGGATGATCCAAGGAACCCTGCTACAATCGCAGATAATGTTGGCGATAATGTTGGCGACGCAGCCGGAATGGGATCCGATGTCTATGAATCTTACATCGTCACAATCCTTGCCGCGATGTTGCTTGGTGCACTGATCGCCCCAGGAAGTCTTGAAGCAATAGGTGGTGAGAGATTTGGACTGACATTTCTTCCTATAGTAGGGATAGAAGTCAATCCATTGGTGCTTTACCCAATGCTTATAGGTGCTTCAGGCCTCATAGCATCAATTATCGGTGCCATGACAATTACTTCAAGAAAAATATCTGACCCCATGAGTCCACTCAATATTGCGTTTATTATAAGTGCTGCAATAGCCATTGGCCTCAACTTTCTTTTCACCACGGTATTTTTGGGCCAAAACGTGTTGTCGTATTCACTCTTTGCAACCACGGTTGTAGGAGTGATTCTTGTCCCAGTAATACAGAGAATCACTGACTATTACACTAACTCAAAATACAAGCCGGTTCGGGAGATTGCGGATTCGACGAAATGGGGATACGCCTCAAACATACTTACAGGTATCACCATGGGGATGCAGTCGACTGGACCCTTCATGTTGTCAATAGTCGTTGTACTTGGAGTCTCATTTGGCATTACTTATGGAATTACTCAAGATCCAGTCATGGGAATTTACGGCACTGCAATGGCAGCCATGGCGATGCTCAGTCTTGCAGGAATCGTTCTTTGTATTGACGCATTTGGACCCATTAGCGATAATGCTGGAGGAATGGTTGAAATGACAGGCATGGGCGAAGACAATCGAACAATTACGGACAAGATAGACGCTGCAGGCAACACCACTAAAGCGATAACAAAAGGGTTTGCAATTGCTAGTGCAGGTCTTGCTGCTCTTGCGATGATTCAAGCATTCCAGCACGAGGCAGATAGAATATTTCCGGCGATGACGTTTGAATACTCCCTCTCGGATGTCGGTCTCGTTATTGGACTCCTAGTCGGTGGCCTTATTCCATTCTTTGTTACAAGCCAGCTTATCGCAGGAGTCAGCAGATCTGCATCGAAGATGGTTGACGAAGTAAGACGCCAGTTCAAAGAACGTCCAGGCATAATGGATGGCAAGGAAACCCCAGATTACGCCAAGTGCGTTGATATTGCAACAACTGCAAGCTTGAGGGAGCTGTGGAAACCAGCGCTCGTCACAATTGCTGCACCAATACTAATAGGAGTGTTGTTGGGTCCAACAGCGGTCGCAGGCGTGCTAATGGGTGCGGTGATTAGTGGTCTATTCCTCGCGTACCATCTTGCAAATAGTGGAGGCGCATGGGACAACGCCAAGAAATACATTGAAATGTTAGGAAAGAAGAAGACTGAAGCTCATGCTATTGCGGTCGTGGGCGATTTGATTGGAGACCCATACAAAGACACAGCTGGGCCAGCACTAAATACGGTAATCAAGCTGCTCAATACTGTGGCAATAGTGTTTGTGCCGGTATTTATCGCAATATTGGCACTTTAACCCCAGTCGAAAATTAGCGCTAGATCAGTCCTCAGTAGGGAGAATTGAGATCCTGAAGTCGGAAGGATTCAGCTGTTGAGTCAGCTATCCCAACGGCTTGGAAAATGAGCATGTTTTGGACCCAGGAACCAAATAGATTATGATAAATGTGCAATCAACGCCCCTATGCCAGAAGACATTCCCATTGTAACGTGCATTATAATAGATGATCTTGACTTCATCTAAACAAAAATATAAACGCAGGCTTCAATATCGACATCTTTAAACAGATGGAGTTTAACACCACATTCGATTCTAAGGCAATCGAAGATGAGGTTCGGAATTACCTAGACAATCTTGATTTAGCAGCTTTGCTCGAAAGTGAGCTAGCAGATAAAGAGCGTATCGGCTACGTTGAGGGCCCGCCTACTATGAATGGGGAGCCACATATGGGCCATATCAGAGGAAGAATTATCAAAGATCTCTGGTACAGGTTTAACACTTTACAAAAAAAGAATGTTGTTTTTCGTGCTGGCTGGGATACTCAGGGCCTGCCTGTCGAGCTTCAGGCAGAAAAGGAGCTGGGGCTTACAGGAAGCAAGACAGAAAACCTGAGTAAAGTAGGAGTCGAAAAAATTGTCGAAACATGCAAAAAAATAGTCCGATTGTACAACCAGAAATGGTTTGCAGTCGACAAGCTACTGGGGATGTCTTTGAATTACGAGAAGGCATACTGGACCTACCATAATGAATACATAGAGCGAGAATGGCAGTATTTGAAGAAGGCGCGGGAAAGCGGAGTACTTAGGGAGTGGTTCAGGGTAGTAGCTTACTGTCCATCATGCCAAACATCCCTAAGCAACGCAGAAGTCAATCAGGGATATGAAACCGTTGAAGACCCTTCCTTTTACTATAAAGTCAAACTTAGGGACGAGGATGCATACCTATTATTGTGGACAACCATGCCTTTCACAATTGTTACAGACGAAATGGTCGGGGTAAACCCGAAGGCGGATTACAATTACGTGCGCATCGAAGATGAGCTTTGGATTGTGGGTGCCGACAGAATGAATGACCTTATGAAAGAATTGCATATAGAAGACTTTAGGGTTGAAAAAACGATCAATGGAAGAGCACTTGACGGCCGTCCTTACATCCATCCGTTACTTCATATAATACCCAGTCTAGCAGAGCTGGCAGCTCAAGGATCGATCCATTTCGTAATAATAGATGATTTTGTTGATACGGTAACAGGCAGTGGTCTTGTGCATCTCTCCCCGGCAAATGGCGAGCAAGACTTTGAGATAGCATCAAAAAAGAATATTCCAATTTTTGTTCCGATCGATGACAGAGTGATATTCACAGAAAAAGCTGGTGCGTTTAGGGATCTTTTTGTCAGAGATGCTGATGCCAAAGTAGTAGAGGCCATGAAGCAAGCAAAGGCGTTAGTCAAGATAGGAAAGATAAAACATCAATATCCTACCTGCTGGAGATCTCATCATAAAGTAGTTTGGTTAGCTCGTCGGGAATACTTCTATATTATTGAAAAGTTGGAGCAGAAACCACTTCAGGCTGCACTCGATGTAGACTATTTTTACGATCCTCCAAAGAATCGGTTCATAGAAATCATCCGAGAACAACACCCCTGGTGTATATCAAGGGAAAGAATTTGGGGTACTCCTCTTCCGATATGGTCGTGTGCTAGTTGCTCTAATAAAGACTTCCTCTTTTCGAGAAAAGAGATTGTGAGTAAGTCAATTGATCTCCCCGATGGCCCTAACTTTGAACTTCATCGCCCTTGGATCGATAGAATCAAAATAAAATGCGATAATTGTGGTGCAGAGATGCAACGTGAACCATTCGTCCTCGACACCTGGCATAATAGTGGCGCTGCTCCCTACGCTTCGTTCACAGATCAGGAATACGCCCAACTTATCCCTGCGACCTTTTTGACAGAAGGTATAGATCAGACTAGAGGATGGGCCTACACTCTATTAATGGAAAATGTCATAATGAATCAATCAGCTGTAGCACCTTTCAGCTCGTTTCTTTTCCAAGGACATGTACTTGATGAAAAGGGTAACAAGATGAGCAAGAGCCTAGGCAACATCATTGAAGCTAGTGCGCTTTTGACAGAAAATTCAGTGGACCTCGTTAGGTTATACTTTATGTGGAAATCATCCCCTATTGAATCGCTTAATTTTAGTATCGATGAGATGAAGACGAGGCCCTACCAGATACTAAGCACGCTGCATAATCTTCACGTATATTTCAAGCAGAATAGTGAATTTGATAGGTTCAATGGAGAAGAGCACACGCTCAATTGGGTAACAGAAAATGGTCTTCTTGGGTTACCGGAAGTTTGGCTCCTCTCAAAGCTTCAAAAGCTGGTGTTGGAGGTAAGCGAAGCATTGACTCGTTGCCGCTTTCATGAAGCTGCCAAAGCGATTGATGCATTTATCATTAACCATATTAGCCAAACATATGTTCCTATAACAAGGAACATAATCTGGGATGATAGTCCAGAGAATCTACGCAAAAGGCTTGCTGTATACTCTGTGATAAGTCATACATTGATGCAAATAGATATAATGCTTCACCCACTGTCTCCTTTCATAACTGAGTCCCTATACATCACGTGCTTTAGTAAAGAAAAAAGTATCCTCCTTGAGAGCTGGCCAAAGCTGGATGAAAAATTGGTCAGCTTGAGTGCTGAGTCAGTATTTGACAAGATAAAAGAGATTGTCTCTGTTGCCAACGCAGCAAGAAACCTTGCTAGCCTTAAGAGGCGATGGCCCATAAAGGAAGTTATCATATGTGGTCAAAATTTGAAATCCCTTGAATTGGAAGGGATATCTTATGTGCTTGAGAACCAGCTTAACACAGATCGCTATAGACTCGTTGAAATACCCAATAGTTCTCAGCTTGAAAAGGTTGCGAGCCTCCTTGATAAATCGATGCCAGTCTCTATCTCAATATCACTCATTAGAAGAAACATTGCTCCAAGAGTAAGGGCAGATATTAATAAGGTTTCAGAAGAATTTGAAAGGGTCAACAAGCTTGAACTTATACACACTTTGCAAAACTCGAACGGCTACCAGCTAGGATATGACGGAAAGACAATTGTTCTATCGTCTTCAGATATTGAGATTTCATATAAAGCGTCAGATGGATATTCAAGCTCTGAAAGAGATGGCCTTGTAGTATTCGTTTCCACCGCGCGCGATAAGGATTTGGTTATTAAAGGACTATTAAGAGATCTTGCAAGGCAGCTCCAGCAGCTTCGTAAAGAGCGACAATATAACCCAACTGACATGATCGAAAGCGCGTACATTGTGGGATTGACACAGGAGGAAAGGATAAACCTGACAATGATGAAAAATGACCTAACCTATCTTGTACGGGTGAAGAATGTCACTTTACTAGAAAATGAAGATACTGCCATGAATATAAGATACAAAGTTGTCGAGATAGATGAAAGAAAATTCAAAATATCTGTTGAATGAGCTCAACGGAATACTTCACATCTATTATTAGATGGTCACTATTTTCGCATCTGGAAATAGGGGTGAGGAAATTAGGCTAGTACATAGTGCTAAAACGGAAAACTTTGGATAATAGGCATTCGCGTTGGACACCTCTAGATCGGCAACAAGCAAGTCACAAGCTATCACCTCGTTAATATCTCGGCTTAGAGAGGGAACAAAACTATCAGCAGATGAATTAAATCTAAATAGAGCCATCTACGCACTATAGCTGATATGGTCAAATTTGATGGTATTAAGGGGCAGGAATTGCTTGACGTAGAGGAAAAGAAGGGGGAAATTACTCTCATCTTCAAGGATAACCGCTTTCTTTTTGTTAAGGTTCAGGATGGCAAGCTAGTAGCAGACTCGGTGCCAGAGTGATAAGAGTTATCTCAGTGCTTCCCAAGATTCAAATACTTTTCATACATTGAAAGGGCGGTTTCCTGAGTCAAGGACTGTACGGAACCAGGCCTCATAATCCTTATCTTTTCTATCGCTTTCTCTGCAGTAAAGTTCTCCTTTTTTATCAAGTATGCAGCAAGCACTGCACCTGTTCTTCCCTTACCTGCAGCACAGTGGACGAGTACCGGCTTGCCACCGCTAATTTTCTTATCTATATAATCTACAGCTTCATCCATAACTTCCACACTGGGGGCTCCATAATCCTCCACCGTCAGATGTAAGTAATCGATTTCGCTACCGTCAAACCATTTGGAAGGAAGTGGGACTTCTCTTACGGTCACAATAGACTTAATGCCTTTATCAATGAGCCATTTGAATTCCTCTTCATTGACAGGTAGTCCCGAACCGGCCAGCTTATCTTCCTTGACCCAGCTAAAGTTTGTGGGTCTGTCAGATATCATGCCATGGAATCGCCTGTAGGCATTACCTATCTTTGTCAAACATCTGTCTAAGGACCTTCACACTTTATTAACGATCTCTTGTATGCTTTGGACCTGTAAGCTTTTAAAAGTGGTCTTAAATCTAGGCCAAATCTAATAGTAGATTCATTTAATATTCCGTCAACACAGAGTGTCACAATAGCAATTGTCTGCAGTAGAAAGAATAAAATCCGTTTTTGCAATTTGATGTCAATAAGCAATATGAGGGCGCAAACTCATGTCTTGCCCTTGCTTTTTGCTTTCTTAAAACCCTCAGATGCAAACAAGTTCTCATTTGGGCTGTATGGGGCTCCTATATGTGGAGCCTACGTGACAAGATGGCTAATGCCTCGCTTCCATTTTAGAAAAATTCAATACGATGTATCAGGGGCGACGATTTTGAAGATAACACTGCAATTATAAAAGATTAGTTCTGACACTTTGCAGGGTCCCCCTTCCAGTTATCTCCATTTGATAAAGAACTGTTTATTAATAATACATAATAATGCAATGCTACACTGAGATATGCTTGAAGCAAAATGCCCAAACTGCGGTAAGAAAGCAGAGGTTAATGATGACATGAGTGAAGTAAAATGCGGGCATTGTGGCTTCTTTGCGTCTTATAATGATTACATAGAAATAATGAAAGGCAGAGCAGTTGATCTCTCAGACAACTTTCAAATAAACTGGGACAGAAACCCTTTTTGATTACCAGGTTAAACCTTTCTCACTGCAATCCATGTGTCCACCACAATTCGTGCATATCATGTGGCAGGCCTGAATATGCTTCATCTGAAACCCGCAGCGGGGGCAATCGGTTGTTTCATGCTCTTCTCCCACTGAAGATCAATTCTCAAGCATCTCTTTTAACTGTTTTTCCCTTAGAGTTAGACGGGTTTGTGACATCTGCAAATCAATAACAGATGATACGGCGCGTAGAAGATATGTTAAGTTAATAGGTGGTGATCCAAAGCGAAAGTGATAGACGTCGCTAAATTGGAGATTAGTAATATATGGGGTCATGAAAAAACCAGCGCCAATTAATATGATTTATAGGAAATAAGAAACGGGCATACATATAGCCAAAGATTAATTAAACCTTAGGTCCGCCTGAATTTTAGTTTGGCTCAGTTCAAGCTGACAATATCGGATAAAAGTGGAAAGACAATTGCTCAAGAGCTCAAAGATAGGACGGCCCAGCCACTTTTGGGCACAAAGGTTGGTAGCATAATCGATTCTTCCATTGTTGGTGTCGCTGGCGGTAAGTTAAAGATAACAGGAGGAAGCGACAAATCAGGTACTCCAATGCGGGCTGATGTCCACGGTGGCGTAAAAAAGTATGTACTGCTTTCAACAGGTGTCGGTAACAGAAGCGAATCTAGAATCAGAAAGCTAGTAAGAGGGAACATGGTCACTGAAGAAATTTATCAACTTAACTCACTGCTTATTGAAGGTGTCTTACCCGATAAGCAAGACGATGTGAAAAGTAGTGGAAGCAAAACAGAGTCAGCAAATAAAAAACAGTAGTTCCGTACCTTAATATCTCCGGAATTTTA
>Ga0075428_100000617_pt1 | contig 36390 bp, 37 predicted proteins | sample RhiMetdeltSRZDD2_FD_75291 | JGI IMG/M metagenome (GOLD analysis project Ga0075428, IMG submission 75291) | Populus rhizosphere microbial communities from Tennessee, USA - Rhizosphere MetaG P. deltoides SRZDD2 | ecosystem: Host-associated > Plants > Roots > Rhizosphere > Soil | place: USA... | reverse complement strand
TGCCAAAGGCGCGTCTTCGACGGGCCTTCGTGCCAAAGGCGCGTCTTCGACGGGCCTTCATGCCAAAGGCGCGTCTTCGACGGGCCTTCATGCCAAAGGCGCGTCTTCGACGGGCCTTCGTGCCAAAGGCGCGTCTTCGACGGGCCTTCATGCCAAAGGCGCGTCTTCGACACGACGCAGGCATGACCCACAATGAGAGACCAGCGAACGACCCGCATCTGGCTCGTTAGGGCTGCTTCCTTCCGGACCTGACCCGGTTGGCGAGGGACACGTCCGCCGCCAGCCTCCCGCGCGGATTATGGGGGCTGGGGCGGCCGATTACAACCCGCCGCTCCAAACCGGCGCGGAGCGCCGCAAGAGCCTGCACAGCAAAGCTATTTCTTGACGGCCGACGATCCCCAATCGTCGTCCTCGAGCGACTTCGTGTTCCTTCTCTGCTGCTCGATGATCTTCTGATACTCCTCGGGAATCTTCTCCGATCGCGCGGCTGCCTGCAGCGTCTCTGGGAACCACAGCGCGATTTGCGGAAATGCGACCAGAAGGCCGATGCATATCACCTGCAGGACCATAAACTGGAACATGCCGCCATAAATGGTGGCGAGGCTCCAGTCCTTGACGACCTGTTTGAGGTAATAGGCCGACATGGCGACCGGCGGCGATAGAAACGCTGTCTGCAGCGTCACGGCCGTCAGCGCCCCGAACCAGACCAGGTCGATATTGAGGGCTTTGACGACCGGATAGAAGATCGGCAGGAACACCAGCACGATGGCCGGCCATTCAAAAGGCCAGCCAAGCAGGAAGATCAGCACCAACACCATCACCAGCATCAGAGTGGGCGGCAGCTGGAAGGAGAGCAGCGTCTCGGTGATCCAGTTGGCGGAACCCAGCCTCGCGAACACGGCACCGAAGATGTTGGAAGTCACGGCCAGCAGCAGCACCATGCTTGAGGTGGCCATGGTCGAGTTGAGAGCGCGCTGCAGGCCCGCAAACGTGAACTTGCCGTATGCCACGGCCAGCAGCAGCGCACCGGCTGTACCGATGCCAGCTGCTTCGGTCGGTGTCGCCATGCCGGCCAAGATCGAGCCGAGCGTTGCCGTGATGAGACCGAGCAGGGGCACCACACCGACCACCACCTCGCGCACCAGCACACCCACCGAATGGACGCGCTCCTCTTTCGGCACCGGGGGTCCGAGCTTTGGATTAATGAAGGAACGGGCCATCAGGTAGACGATGTAGATGCTGGCCAGCAGGAAGCCCGGTCCGAATGCGGCTGCATACAGATCGGCCACCGACACGCCGAGCACGGGTCCCATCACGATCAGCATGACCGATGGCGGGATCAGGATGCCAAGCGTGCCGCCCGCCGTGATCGTACCGGCCGACAGCTTGGGGTCGTAACCAGACTTGACCATGATCGGCGAGGCCATGATGCCGAGCACAGTGACGGCGGCGCCGACGATGCCGGTGGCCATGGCAAATACCGTAGCCGTGAGAACGACGACCAGGTACAGCGCGCCCCGGATAGGCGCGAGCAGCAGGCGGAAGGCGGTGAACAGCCGCTCCATCAAGCCAGCCTGCTCCGTGATGAAGCCCATGAAGATGAAGAGCGGCACTGCTGCCAGCAGCTCCTCCTTCATCATGCCGATGGTCTGGAAATACGCGAGGTCGAAGACCGTGGCGCCCATGCCGATGTAGCCGAAGGTGAAGGCGAGAAACAGCAGCGTGAAGGAAATCGGTACGCCGATAAAGATGGCACCCAGCAATACCCCGAGCATCACCAGCCCGATGAACGCGTCGAACGTCATACCTCGACCTTCTCTTTGTGCTCGAGCTCGATGCCGGTGCGTGCCATGTAGAAGCTCTTGAGGAGCTCGGAAAAGCCCTGGATCATCAGGAGAAGGCAGGCGACGGGCACGACGAATTTGAACGGCCAGAGGATCGGCCGCCATGGCGTCTGGTCGGAGGTTTCGTTGATCTGAAAGGCGTAGGCGGCCTCATGAAAGCTGATGAGGGCAAGCGCGGTGAGGCTGGGAAAGAAGAACACCACGTAGGAGATGGTGTCGATGATCCCTCGGGTGCGCGGCGTAAAACTGTCCCAGAAGAAGTCGGTGCGGATGTGCGCACCCTTGTGCAGCGCGTAGGCCGCACCAAGCATGAACAGCGCGCCGTACAGCATGTAGGTGAGATCGTAAGCCCACACGGTCGGCGCGTGAAACAGATAGCGCGCGAACACCTCGTAGGCGACGCCGGCCACCAGCGGCACGGCCAGCCACGCAAAGATAGATCCGGTGATATCGGTGAAGGTATCGATAATGCGGATCGTCAGCAGCAGCGCCTTGGACGGCTGCATCATAGTCTCCTCCCCCTCGTACGGAGCGGCACGCTGCCCGCTGCTTTGCAGGTTCTTGTGCCGGATCACGTGCCCCAAGATGGAGACTGCGCTGTCAGGCGCAGCCTCCGATGTCGTCAGGCCTCACTTCTTCTCGGGGAAGTAGTAGTTGGCCATGAAGGAGTAGGGCGGGAAGTAGGCCCGCTTGTAGGGCACCACCAGCGAGGCATAGGCGCGCTGGCTGTCATGCACCTTCTTGAAGAAGGGGTTCTTCTGGCTTTCGGCTTCCGCCAGCTCGTCCCACTTCTTGATGAAGGCGATCAGGATCTCGGGTGGGGTGCGCAGGATCTGCACGCCGTGCTTCTCCACCATCTCCTTCAGAGCGTCGGCGTTCTGTCGCTGCCATTTGGCGTGCCAGATCACGTACGTCTCGTTGGCGGCCGACTTGACCCATTCCTGCTGCTGGGGCGTGAGCGAATTCCACACGTCGGCATTGAACAGAATCTCGCCGACCGTGGTGTTCTCGTGCACACCCGGCGAATAGTGGTATTTCCACACGTTGTGGAAACCGAGACGCATGTCCTCGACGCCGCCGACCCACTCCGCGCAATCGATCACGCCGCGCTGGGCCGAGGGAATGATTTCGCCGCCCGGCATGTTGACGACCGTGAAGCCGAGCGCCTGCCACACCTCGCCGGCCATGCCGGTCTGGCGGCACTTCATGCCCTTCATGTCCTCGACGGTCTGGATCGGCTTCTTGAACCAGCCGAACGCTTGCGGACCTGATGGCAGGATCGGGAACACCACAACGTTCAGCTTCAGCTGCTTCTGGTAGAACTCCTGATACAGCTCCCAGCCGCCGCCGAAGTACATCCAACCCATGTAGTCGGTGAAGTCCATACCGAACGTACCGCCAGGGCCGCCGGTGAACAGGATCGAGGTCTTGTCCTTGCCGGTCCAGTAGCCGCCCCAGGCATGGGCACCGTCGAGCACCTTCTTGTGCGTGGCGTCAAGCACCTCGAAGGCCGGCACGACTTGGCCCGCGGGCATCGCCTCGATCTTGAGAGTGCCACCCGACAGCTTGTCGATCCGCTCTGCCCACATCGTGAAGTTCTCATACAGCGTGAGAGACGCAGGCCACGTCGCCTGCATCTTGAGAACCTTCTTTTCCTGGGCATCTGCCGGTTCGACCGCCATCGCCAGGCCGAAACCCAGCGCAGCTGCAACTGCCCAATTCACCAACTTTAGCATCAGCATTCCTCCCACTCGGTTAGAAACGAAACCATTTTTTTGAGGAACTCTAGCAGGGTTCCGCTCGCTGCGCCGCAAGAATGTGCGTATCAGTGACTATCAGCGCGCGCCCGAATCTGGGGGCGCGCCCCGCGGTCTACCGCCGATGCGGCAGGTGCGAAAAACCCGCGTTGCGCCCCCGCGGTGGGTGTGCTCATCTCGCCGCCTCACCACGGAGCCCCTGCATGCCAACGGTCGGCGCGACGACGCTTCTCGATCGACTCGGTCCCAAAAGAAGCGACGCGGAATACATCAAGTTGCAAACCGAGGCGCCGGGTACCCGGTTTCTCGTGCTGGCCGACTTGAAGCCCGTCATCCGCTCCAATGCCGAGCGCACGGTTGCCCAGCTCGCCTGGTTTTCCAGAGCCGAGCTCGATGGGCTGGGTCTACCCACGGCTGACGCCCTGTTCCTGGGCGTGGACGGGGCCGGCAAGGCACACTTTGCGGTTGCCGTCACCGAGCATCGCACCCGGCATGCGCCCGGCGCCATCGAGATGCTACGGCCGATCGTCGATCTGCGATCACTGGCCATGCAGGGCATCCTGGCTCCTGACGAACTGTCGTTGTGCGGGCAGGCACGGGCGCTTGCGCAATGGCACGAGAACGCGCGCTGCTGCGGCCATTGCGGCGGCACCACGCTGATCAAGGACGGCGGCTGGCGGCGCAAGTGCTGGGCGTGCGGGCTGGAGTGGTTCCCGCGCACCGATCCGGTGGTGATCATGCTGATCTCGGATGGACAGCGCTGCCTGCTGGCACACGAGCACCGCTACGGCGACAAGATGTTCTCGGCGCTGGCGGGCTTCATTGAGCCCGGTGAGGACATCGAGCACGCGGTGCGCCGCGAAGTTCTGGAGGAGACCAACATTCGCGTCGGCGAGGTCGCCTATCACTCGAGCCAGCCCTGGCCCTTCCCGCATTCGCTGATGCTGGGGTGCATGGGCAAGGCCGAGACAACCGAGATCACCATCGACAGCGGCGAGATCGCCGAGGCGCGCTGGTTCTCGCGCGAGGACGCGAGGCTGATGCTGGAGCGGCGACACCCTGACGGGCTCACCGTGCCCGGCAAGCATGCGATCGCCAATGCGCTGATCACAACCTTTGTCGACGGCGGCCGGTGACGGTTGCCGATCCACCTGCGCATGCTGCAACTGGAACCCGAGCACGCAGCAGATTGTTGCCAGTTTGCTTCGTCATCAACGGATTGGGCACTGAGCCGGACTTTGGCAGCGGGGATGGAACGTTGATGTCCCTGTGTCGACAGCCGCGCCCCGTTCGAGGTCCCGATGCCACGCACTCCTAACGCCGTTGATTTCTGGCGCGGATATGCGCTCGTATCGATTTTTATCAATCACATCCCGGGCATCTACTACGAGCGCTTCACGCATCGCAATCTGTCCTTCTCGGACTCGGCGGAGCTGTTCGTGTTTCTTGCCGGCTGGTCGCTCGGCTATCTGGTCGGCGGCAGCGATGCGCCGAAAAGCACCTCGCGCCTGATGCTCCGCCTGGGCGGCCGGGCGTTCCAGATCTATGCCGCGCAAATCCTGATCAGCAGCATCGCCATCGCCAGCCTGGCTTCCGCCGCCTTTCTGCTCGACAACCCGCTGATCCTGGAATGGCACAATGCGGCGGCGGTATTTCTCGATCCGGCCCTGACCCACATCGGCCTGGTGCTGCTTACCCATCAGCTCGGCTACTTCGATATCCTGCCGTTGTATGTCGTGCTGATGGTGGTGGCGGCGCCATTGATCGCCCTGCTCTATCGCTTCGCTCGACCTTTGCTGCTGCCGCTGTCGCTCGCCATCTACCTTGCCGCGCTGATCGTGCCGATCACGGTGCCGACCTGGCCGGTGCCGGGTCAGTGGTTCTTCAATCCGTTTGCGTGGCAGGTGCTGTTCGTGCTGGGTTTCACTCTGTCACGGCCCGACGGCGTCGGCGATTTTGTGCAGCGCCACATCGAGGTGATCCGCCTCATTGCTTTGCCGATCACGGTGCTGGGTGCCATCGTCGTCGCGCTCAGCCTGTTCCCCGATCCAACCATCTTTCCGGAACCCAAACTTCTGTTCCTGAACGGCAAGACATTTCTTACGCCAGTGCGCTTATTGCAGTTCTTGGCGTTGGTGGCGGTGGTATCGGTAACCTACCCTTACATTGCGCGTATCGTGCCCTGGCTTGTCACATTTCTCTCGATACTGGGACGCAATTCGCTCAATGTATTCTGTGTTGCCTCAGTGTTGAGTTTGCTTGGACAGATAGTCCGCTACCTTTACTCGGGCTCCTTTGGAGTGGATACTGGCTTTGTTGTTGTCGGCATAGCATTGCTTTGGTTGACAGCTTGGGTGTCCGAATGGAGGCAGCAACTAGCAGGCGGTTGATGACCGCAGCCGGCGTGGCGCTGTTGTTCAGCGCGGCGCTGTCGGTTGCTGCCCGGGCGCAGGCCACCACCGGCGAGGGCACTATGGACCTGCCGCCGCTGGCCAAGGAATGCGGCGAAGCCAACGCCAGCACCATGGCGCTGCCCAATAGCGCCCGCGCTTTGGCGACCACCAAGAAGCTGAAGATCCTGGCGATCGGCGCATCGTCGGCGTCGATCCTGGGCGGCATGCGCGAAGGCAATCCGCCGCTGCTTGAACAGCTGCTCGAGCGTACCATCGCCGGGCTCGATGTGGAGATCATCAACCGCGGCGTGTCCGGCGAACTGGCGGGTGATGCCGCCAAGCGGCTCAAGGTCGAGGTCGCGCTCAATCAGCCCGATGTCGTGCTCTGGCAGGTCGGCACCAACGACGCGTTCGCGCAGGTGCCGGTCGAGGAGTTCCAGGAAACGGTCGGCGAGATGGTGCGCTGGCTCAAGGAGCACAACACCGACGTTATCCTGGTCGGCCTGCACTATATGAAGAACTTGGTGAAAGACCCGCACTACCAGGCCATGCGGGCCAGCCTGCAGCACATCGCCAATACCGAGAATGTGCCGCGCATCGGCCGCTACGAGGCCATGGAAGTTCTGGCGCGTACGCTGCGCGAGAATGGCCGCCGTGATCCGGGTGAGTTTGGTTCTTCGGAAACCGCCTACGACTGCATGGCGCGCTACGTGGCGCGCGTCATCGCCGTCGGCCTGTTCGCCAAGGCTCCGAAGAAGCCGGCCGGCCACTGACGGTTTGGCGTTAGCCTAGCGCGCCTTCGGCTCTGTCTCGGCTTCCTCAACCATCACCTCGACCACGACGCTGCCGGCCTTCTCGAATACGAGCGTCATGGCAAAGCTCTCGTACGCGTCGAGCTGCTTCTTGAAGCCGGTCAGCAGCAGATGTGGTCCGTTGCGCTTGAGCTCGACGCGCTTGCCGGCTCCGATCGTCACCGCGGGCCGCGCCTTGTCCTTGCCGAGCTCGCGGATGTGCACCTCGTCCGCGAGTGGGGAACTGGCGCCCAACAAGCGGTCATTGGCACCACGGTTCCTGATGGTCATCGACACCAGCACCGTGGTCTGCGACTTGTCGACCATCGCCCGCGTCCAGGGATGGATGATCTCGAGCTTCTTCTTTTTGTGGCTATGCGCAGAAACCTGTGCCGGCAGGATCAAAGTCGCCGCCAGCAGCAGCAGTGCGGAACGTGTCATCGTGCACCGGAGGATATCGGACCCAAAACTGCCAGCTGAGTCGCCCAGGCGACCATGCATCAATGCTGTCCGGAGCCCCCAACACCAAGACGCTAAGATGGGATCGACCTTGATGGAAGCACTTCGATCCTCCCTCAGACCGAGAATCGTTCGCCGCCATTAACGGAGACCGGGCAGTTTCCTGGGCCGCAGCGTACGACCGGGGGGGCCGCAAGTGCTCAGGTGCACGGCATCGCACAAGGAGCACGCGCAGCCAAGCCATCACTGATCGTCACACCGCACCAACTCGATGTTGCATGGGACGCCGATCCCCTCTATTGATGCGTTTCGCAGGCACCAATTGATTGTTTTCCATCATGTGAGGGTCAACGTGCGTACGGATGAGGCAGGTGGCGGTAACCAGCCCCTGTTTGAGCGCAGGCCTCGCGTTGCTGAGGTCGCCGCTCGCGCCGGTGTCAGCACCGCCACCGTGGACCGTGTCATCAATGCCCGCGGCGGTGTGCGAAAAAAAACTGTGGCACTGGTCGAGAAGGCGATACGTGAGATCGTTGCCGTCGACCGCGGCCGCCCGTCACAGGCACCCTCGTTTGACATCTTCCTGCCGGCGAACTCGGGTCGCTCGACAGAGCTGCTGGCCGAAGCCGTCTCTCGCGCCGGCGAGGCGCGGGGCGCGCAGGCCAACATCACGTTCGTCGAACGCATGAACCCGAGCGCGCTCGCCCACCAATTGCTGCAGTGCGCTCAAGGCGACGCCGCCGGCGTCGCTTTCCAGGCGCTTGACCATCCGTTGGTCCGCGAAGCCGTCAACGAACTGTCGCGCGCCGGCATCCCGGTCGTCACCTTGTGCTCGGACATCGGCGACGTCGAGCGGCTGGCCTACATCGGTATCGATAACCGCGCTGCAGGCCGCACCGCCGGCTTCCTGATGGGCCGCTTTTGCTGTGGGCCTGGCAAGCTCGCCGTAGTGTGGGGCGGCCAGCTGTATCGCAGCCACGAGGAGCGCGAGATCGGCTTCCGCAGCGTGCTACGCCACGACTATCCCGCTCTGCAGATCATCGAAGCGGTCAACGGCAATGATGATCCCGGCCTGACCTTCGCCTGCGTCAGCGACCTGATCGCCAGGCATCCGGATCTGCTCGGCGTCTACTGCGTGGGCGGCGGCCAGGGCGCCGTGGCAGCCGCGATCGAGACCGCTGGTCTCGCTCAGAAGCTCATCATGATCGGCCACAACTTCAACGACGAGACAAAGCCGTTTGTGCTGTCGGGCACGATCGATGCCATCATCCACCAGGACATGGTGCGCATCGCCGATGCGGCCTTGAGCTGCCTGCTCGGGGCGAAAGGCTCGCCGGTCAGTGCCGGTATCCCCATCGAAATCATCACGCGCGAGAACCTAATGCACCGCTAGGGCTCGCATCGCGCGAGTAACCGGAAAATCGAATGCTTGGAGGAACGCATGAGCAGCAAGATCGATGACCTCGCCAAGAATCTGGCCGAAGCCTGGCGCACGGGCGGGACCACGCCCCTGTCCATCGCCGAGAAGGCACCATCGAGCCGAGCCGAGGCCTACGCGGTGCAAGACCGCATGGCCGAGTTGATCGGCGGCAAGGTGGCCGGCTGGAAAGTCGGCGCCACCGTGCGCGCCGTGCAGATCTTCGAGGGCCACGACGGTCCGCTACCCGGCCGCGTATTCGCCGATCGGTATTTCGACAGCCCGGCCAAGTTCCCGGCCAACAAAGTGCACGGCCCCAAGGTCGAATGCGAGTTCGCCATGCGCCTCATCAAGGACCTGCCGCATTCGTCGACGCCGGTAAAGCCTGCGGACCTCGTCGGCATCCTCACGTTTCATCCCTCCATCGAGCTGGCCGCTGGCCGCTATGCGCCCGGCACCGGCAATCGCGCATCGACGACATTCGACGGCATCGCCGACAATGGCGGGGCAGGTGCCGTCGTGCTAGGTGCAGCGGTCACCAACTGGCGCGACCTGGCATTTGCGGCGATGCCCATCGATGCGCGGATCGATGGCAGCCCGCCGATCCAGATGTACGATCCTCACTATCGGCGCCACCCGCTTGAGGTCACGGCCGAGATTTTCTCCGACCTGCGCGCGCGCGGCGTCGAGTTGCTCGCCGGCACCTTCCTTCTGACTGGCTCGCTCAGCCTGCCGACGCCCATCCGACCCGGTCAGACACTGACCGCCAAGTTCGCCGACTTCCCACCCGTCAGCCTGACGCTGACCTGATCCGCAGCAGCGAGACCAACATGACTACACGACTGGACGGACAGACGGCCATCGTCACCGGGGCTGCGCGCGGCATCGGCCTCGGCATTGCCAAGCGCCTCGCCCAGGAAGGCTGTCGCGTCGTGTCCTGGGACCGTGATGCTGCTGCACTCGCGGCGGCCAAGGCGGAATTCGAGCCGGCCCTCGCCCAGGCCGTCGACGTCACGGATCTCAAGGCCGTCGAGCGCACGTTCGAGGCGGCCGCCAAGGCGTTCGGCAAGATCGACATTCTGGTCAACAACGCTGGGGTGAACGGGCCAACGGTCCCGACCTGGGAGTATCCGCCGGAAGCCTGGGACCGCGTACTCGCCGTCGACCTGACCGGCGTCTTCTACTGCTGCCGGGCCATCGTCCCGCACATGCGCGCCAACCGTTATGGCCGAGTCGTCAACATCGCCTCGATCGCCGGCAAGGAAGGCAACCCGAACAACTCGGCTTACAGCGCCGCCAAGGCCGGCGTGATCGCGCTGACCAAGAGCCTGGCCAACGAGCTGACCGACAGCGGCGTCACCGTCAACTCACTCGCGCCGGCCATCACCGAGACCGACCTCTTCAAGGAGATGACGCAAGAGTTCATCGAGGGCCGTCGCAAACGCATCCCCATGGGCCGCTTCTGCACCGTCGAGGAGATCGCCAACATGGTGGTCTGGGTGGCAAGCCCCGAGTGCAGCTTCACCACCGGCTTCACTTTCGACATCTCCGGCGGCCGCGCCACCTACTGAGCAACTTGTAGTACGAGAGCGTAGCCGTGCCCAACGCTGACACCATGCCGCTGTCGATCGCGCATCTGAGCGCGCTCGATACGCCACCGCTGGACTACATCGAGTTCGCCGCCCGCGCCGGCTTCGCATCGATCGGCCTGCGCACCAATCCGGCGGCGCTGGGCGGCATAGCCTATTCGCTGGCCGCCGCTGCCGAGCAGGCCGAGCTGCGGCGGCGCATCGAGGCAACCGGCGTGTCGGTCATGTACATCGAGCTGATCGGCCTGTCGGAAACAACGCGCGCGGCCGACTACCGGCCGATGCTCGAGGTCGGCGCAGCGATCGGCGCCTCTCGCCTCGGCGTCGGCGGCGACTCCGCCAACTTGGCCGTGGTTGCCGAACGCATGGCCGAGATCTGCGACCTCGCTCGCGAATACAGTATCGCCGTCGACATCGAGTTCATGCCGTTCCGCCCGGTGAAGACCTTTGCCGACGCGCTCCAGGTCGTGCGCATGGCCGATCGGCCCAACGCCCACATCATGGTCGATGCGCTGCACGTGTTCCGTTCGAACAGCTCGCTCGACGACATCAGGCGTGCCGACCGGAAATTTCTCGGCACCTTCCAGATCTGCGACGCCCCGCGCGATCCACCCCCTGCTGACCAGCTCGCTACCGAGGCCCGTACGCGCCGGCTGCTGCCCGGCCACGGCGGCCTGCCCCTGTGGGAGCTGATCGATGCGCTGCCCGCAGACATTCCCGTAGGCGTCGAGCTGCCGATCGCCAGCCAGTTCCCGCAGCTCGATGCGCAGGCTCGCATGCAGCTGATGGCGCGCTCGAGCCGCGAATTCTACGCTTCCCGGAGGAAACCATGAGCAAACCTGTCCTGCTGATCAACGGCCCCAATCTCAACATGCTGGGCACCCGCGAGCCGCACATCTACGGCTCGACCACGCTCGCCGACGTCGAGAAGATGTGCCGCGACCGCGCCAAACAGGTCGGCCTGACGTTGTCGTGCCATCAGTCCAACAGCGAGCAGCAGATCATCGAGTGGATCCACGGCGCCATCAACGGCGCGGACGGCATCATCATCAATCCGGCCGCCTTCACGCACACCTCGGTCGCCATCCTCGATGCGCTCAACATGGTCAAGGCACCGATCATCGAGCTGCACATCTCCAATCCGCACAAGCGCGAGGCGTTCCGCCATCACTCCTACATCACGCTCGCAGCCACCGCCCTGATCTGCGGCCTTGGCGTCAACGGCTATCCGATCGCCGTGGAGGCGATGGCCGGGCTCATCAAGGCGAGACAGGCTGCCAAATGAGCGACTACCAGCACGTCCTGGTCGAGCGCGAGGGGGCGATCCTGTGGATCACCATCAACCGCCCGGCCTCGCTCAATGCGCTGAACCCGCTGGCGCATCACGAGGTGTCGGCGGCGCTCGACACGTTCGCCGCCGAACCTGAGCTGCGCGTTGCGGTGCTGACCGGTGCGGGCGACCGCGCCTTCTGCGTCGGCAGCGACCTCAAGTCGCGCGCCGAACGCAACGCCGATGATCACCCTCCCACAGGCTTTGCCGGCATCAGCCACCGCTTCGATCTGCCGAAGCCCGTCATCGCTGCCGTCAATGGGCTGGCGCTCGGTGGGGGCACGGAGATCGTCGCCGCCTGCGACATGGCGATTGCCGCCGACCATGCTGAGTTCTCGCTTCCCGAGCCGCGCGTCGGCCTTGCTGCTCTAGGGGGCGGCGGCCTGCAGCGGCTGGCGCGCAACATGCCGCTGAAGCATGCCATGGACCTCGTCCTGACCGGCCGGCGCATCGGTGCCGCCGAAGCGAAGGCCATGGGCCTGATCAACGATGCCGTGCCTGCCGCTGAGCTGAAGGCACGCGTCCGCCAGGTTGCCGAGATGATCATCGCGGGCGCTCCGCTGGCCATCGAGGCATCCAAGCAGGTGATGCTCGAGAGCCTGGAGATGGGCAGCCTGCAGGGCTCGCTGCGTGCCATCTACCCCGCTGCCCAGCGCATGCTGGCAAGCGAGGACGCCAAGGAAGGCCAACGCGCCTTCGTCGAGAAACGCAAGCCACGCTGGCAGGGCCGCTGAGCCCCCGCGCCCAAAACATTAGGAGCAACTGAGATGGCTGATTTCTACGTCAAGATCGGAGACGGCGCGCGCTTCTCAAAGACGGTCGGCGAGTACGACGTCTACAGCTTCGCCGGCATCACCGGCGATTTCTCGCCCAACCATGTCGACAAGTCGTACATGGAGAAGTCGAGCTACGGCCAGCTGCAGGCGCACGGCGCCTTGATGGTCGGCTACATGTCGACCGCCTCGACGCTGGCGATCGCCAAGACGCGGGCCGACGCCGACGAGACGCCGGTGTCGCTCGGCTATGACCGCATCCGCTTCCTGGGTCCGGTCTATTTCGGCGATACCATCACCGTCGAGTACCGGGTCACCGAAGTCGACGTCGAACGCCGCCGCTCTAGCGCCACCATCGAGATCAAGAACCAGAAGGGCGAGCTGGTCACGGTCGGCACCCACATCCTGAAGTGGGTCAAGAACGCCAAGACGTAGGCTCAAATCCTGGGAGGCAACCATGAAGTACGGCTGGTGCGCCCCGCTCAAGGACGCCGACCTCATCAAGCAGGCAGGCTTCGACTACATCGAGTACCCGCTCGCTGCGCAGGGGCTTGAAGACCGCGACACGTTCGCGGCCTCCAAGAAGGCCATCGCGGCATTGCCGCTGCCGGCCGCCGCCTGCAACTACTTCATGCCGCAGGACATGCGCGTGGTAGGTCCCGACATCGACACTGGCCGCGTCAAGAACTACCTTGCGCGCGCCTCTGAGCTGATGAACAGCGCCGGAACCCAGTCCTGCGTGTTCGGGTCCGGCTGGTCCAGAAACATTCACGAGGGCTGGGCACGCGACCGAGCCGAGGCGCAGTTCCTCGAAACGCTCGATTGGTGCGCGGATGCGCTCCGGGGCACGAGCGTCACGCTCGTGATCGAACCGCTCAACCGCAAGGAGTCCAACCTCATCAACAGTGTTGCCGAGGGCGCCCGTTTCGCTCGGCTCGTCAATCGGCCCGAAATCCGCGTGCTGGCCGACTTCTTCCACATGGACGAAGAGAGCGAGCCGTTCGACACCCTGGTCGAGCATCGCGAATGGCTGGCGCACGTCCATCTCGCCGACACTGGCCGCAAAAACCCAGGCACCGGCTCCTATCCCTACGATCGATTCTTCGCCGCGCTGCGCGAGGCAGGTTACGACCGCCTGATGTCCTGCGAATGCAGTGTCGACGACCGGTCCACAGGACTGCAGCACAGCGCCAATTTTCTTCGTCAGCGTTGGTCCGAGCAGGCAGCAAGCCGGCCGGCCGTCAGAAGGGAAACAGCACGGCCATGAAAACCAAACTGGACGGCCAAGTGGCCATCGTCACGGGAGCAGCCCGCGGCATCGGCCTTGCCATCGCCAAATTGCTTGCCGAGCGCGGCGCCAAGGTCATCGTCTGGGACCGTGACCTCGCCCCCCTACACAACGCCGCCGGTTTCAAGCCCGACGCGGCCGAAGTGGTGGACGTCGCCAGCTATGCCTCGATCGAGGCCGCTTTCAACAAGGCACTCAAGGCGTTCGACAAGCTTGACATCCTGGTCAACAACGCCGGCATCAATGGCCCTATCAAGCCGACCTGGGAATACCCCCTGGAGGACTGGGACCGCGTCATTGCCATCGACATGAACTCGGTGTTCTACGCCAGCCGCCTCGCTGCCAAGCACATGCGCGACCGCAAGCAGGGGCGCATCATCACGGTCGCCTCGATCGCCGGCAAGGAGGGCGTGCCCAACATCTCGGCCTACTCAGCGGCCAAGGCCGGCGTGATCGGCTTTTCCAAGGCCCTCGCTAAGGAACTCGCCGACAGCGGCGTCACCGTCAATTGCATCGCCCCGGCCATGACCGCCACGGATCTCCTTACCGGCATGACGCAAGAGCACATCCGCAACATGAAGGCGAAGATCCCCATGGGCCGACTGGTGGAGGTGGACGAGGTGGCCGAGCTGGCGGCGTGGATCGCCAGTCCCGCCTGCAGCTTCACCACCGGCTTCGTATTCGACATCACCGGCGGCCGCGCCACCTACTAGCCCGAGAGCACCATCATGAGCCCAGCAGCCAAGTCCAAGCTCGACGAACGCCGGCTCTGCCTGCACCAGGTGACGGTGCTGCAGCAGTGGTCGACGCAGCAGTTCATCGACGGCATGCAACGGCACGGCATCGGCGCCGTCGCCCTGTGGCGCGACAAGCTGCGCGAGGTCGGTGCCGCCGAGGTCGCCCGCATGCTGAAGGGGACGGGCCTGGCCGTCACCAGCCTGTGCGCGGCAGGGCTGATCACCACACCAGACCCGCAGGAGACTGTGGCCGCGATCGATGAGCTGAAGCGCGCCATCGACGACACCGCGGCCGTCGGCGCTGGGTCGCTGATGTTCGTCGCCGGCGGCATCGACCCGCGCGACAAGAACCTCGAGTCGACCCGCAAGCGCGTGCTCGACCGCCTGGCCGGTCTCACGCACTACGCACGAGCAGCCGGCATCAAGATCGCGCTCGAGCCCCTGCATCCCATGACCTGCGGCCTGCGCTCGGTGCTGAACTCAACCAAGACGGCCAACGACTGGTGCGATGTCCTGCGCGCCGACGACGTGTTCGGCATCGCCATCGACACCTATGCCGTCTGGTGGGACCACGACCTCGAGCGCGAGCTGATGCGGGCCGGCAAGCGCATCATCAATTTCCACGTCGACGACTGGCTCTCCGACACCCAGGATCTGCGGCTCGATCGCGGCATGATGGGCGACGGCTTGATCGACATCCCGGGCATCCGCAGCATGGTGGAAGCCGCCGGTTACGACAGCTATGTCGAAGTTGAAATCTTCTCGCAACGCAATTGGTGGAAGCGTGATGCCGACGAGGTGATCCGCATCGTCAAGGAACGCTTCCAGACCGCAGTTTGAGCAAGGACCACAGTAAATGGCATTCGAAAATCCCAACGTCGTCGTGATCGGCGCCGGCGCCATGGGCGGCCTGTTCGGTGGCCTGCTCGCCGAGGGCGGCCTCGACGTCACCCTGGTCGACACCTGGGAAGAGCACATCTCGACCATTGCCTCCAAGGGCCTGCGCATCGTCGGGGTCGGCGGCAATCGCGCCATTCCGATCAAGGCCACCACCGACGCCGGTACGATCAAGCAAGCCGACGTTGTGCTGTTTCAATGTAAGGCCTTCGTCAACGAGAGCGCTGCCAAGGCCGCCAAGCACCTGTTCACCGGCCAGCCTGTTGCCATCAGCTTCCAGAACGGCCTCGGCAACGAGGAGACGCTCAGCAAAATCCTGGGTGCGCAGAACGTCATGGGCGGTCTTACCGCACAGGCCGGTCTCGTCGAGGCGCCCGGTGTGGTGCGCAACTTCGGCGACCTGCCGACCACCATCGGCGAGATGCAAGGCGGCCTGTCGGCGCGCGCCACTGCCGTCGCCGACGCCTTCACCCGACATAGCCTGCCCACCAAGGCCAGCCCCGACATCAGGCGCGATAAGTGGAAGAAGCTACTTGGCAATGTGGGGCTCGGCGCCATCTCCGCCGTGACCGACCTGCGCTCGTTCGAAATCATGCGCGTCGCAGAGCTGCAGGAGGTCGTGTTCCGTTCGGTCGATGAAGCTGCCGCTGTCGCCAAGGCTGAAGGCATCGCGCTCGACGTTACGGAAGCGCGCGAAGTGCTGATGAAGCTGGTCGACACTTCCGGCGGCGGAACCGGCAACTCCAAGTCCTCCATGCGCGAGGACATAATCCGCCGCCGCCGCACGGAGATCGACACCATCCACGGCTCCGTGCAGCGGCTCGCCCGCAAGCACGGCGTCGCCACCCCAACCATCGACACCATGATCGCGCTGGTGAAGGGATTGCAATCCACCTACCTGCAGCAGGCCTGATCGATACACGTCGGAGTACAGCGGTGCCCATCAACAAGTTCATGTCGGCCGAAGCGGCCGTGGCGCTGATCAACGACGGCGACACGGTGGCGCTAATCGGCGGCGGCGGCGGTTTGGTCGAAGCCTCCTGCCTGCACGAGGCGGTCGAGAAGCGCTTCCTGTCGAGCGGCCATCCGCGCGACCTGACCGTCATTCATGCGCTCGGCATCGGCGACCGCAAGACGCGCGGCATGAACCGCTTCGCCCACGAGGGCATGGTCAGGAAGGTGATCGGCGGACATTGGGTGTGGTCGCCGCGCATGCAGCAGCTCGCCAAGGACAACAAGATCGAGGCCTACGTGCTGCCGGGCGGCGTCGCCATGCAGCTGTTCCGCGAGATCGGCGCGGGCAGGCCCGGCCTCCTCACGCATGTGGGCCTCGGCACATTCCTCGATCCGCGCATCGACGGCGGCCGCATGAACAAGGCCGCCAAGACCGACCTCGCCGAAGTCGTGACAATCGATGGCCAGGAACTGCTGCGCTACAAGCCGTTCCCTGTGAACGTGGCCTTGATCCGCGGCTCGTTCGCCGATGCACATGGCAACATCAGCCTCGACCAGGAACCGGCCAACGTCGACATCTATGCCACGGCGCTGGCTGCGCATAACTGCGGCGGCAAGGTGATCGTGCAGGTGCGCACGGCCGTCGAGGTCGGCGCGCTGCCAGCTCGCGCGGTGCGCGTACCAGGCGCGCTGGTTGATGCGGTGGTGGTCGATCCGTCCCAGTCGATGGGCTACGACGTCGTCTACGACCCCACCATGTCGGGCGAGATCAAGGGACCGCCCACTCCGCCGTCGGCCGCCCCATTCACGGTGCGCCAGGTCATTGCCCGACGCGCCGCCGAGGAGCTGCGCGACGGCGCCGTTCTCAACTACGGCTTTGGTATCCCGGACGGTGTCGCCAAGATCGTCGCCGAGCGCGGCCACCTCGACCGCTACTACCAGACCATCGAGCACGGCACCTATGGCGGCGAGCTGCTGGAGGGCACGCTGTTCGGCTACGCGCGCAACGCCACTGCCATGATCGACGGGCCCTCGCAATTCGACTTCTATTGCGGTGGCGGCCTCGACATCGCCTTCCTCGGCTTCGGCGAGATCGATGCCGTCGGCAACGTCAATGTCTCCAAGCTCGGCGGCATGACGGTCGGGCCCGGCGGCTTCATCGACATCGCGCAAAACGCCAAGAAGGTAGTGTTCTGCGGCACCTTCGACGCCAAGGGCACGGACCTGGAGATCGGCGGCGGTCGCCTGACCATCAAGCGCAACGGCGAGGTCGGCAAGCTCGTCAAGGAGGTCGAGCAGATCACCTACTCCGGCCGCGAGGCGCTCAAACGATCGCAGGAGGTCATCTACGTCACGGAGCGGGCCGTGTTCCGCCTGACCGATATGGGCGTTACGCTCATCGAGGTCGCGCCGGGCATCAACCTCAAGAAAGACGTGCTCGCGCGCATGCAGTTCGAGCCGCACATACCACGCGAACCGGCCGTCATGGCCGCCGCACACTTCAAGGCCTAACGGGAGACCATCATGGCGCCAGTGCGTATCGCCGTCATCGGGGCGGGCCTGATCGGCCGCACCCACATCCAGGTGCTGCGCGCGGGCAATCCCGACTACACGCTCGCAGCCGTCGCTGATCCGTCGCCGGCTGCTGCCGCGGAGGCCAACAAGCTCGGCTACAGCATTTTTGCCGGCATCGAGGAAATGCTCGACACGGCCAAGCCCGACGGCGCCATCGTTGCCGTACCGAACCAGATGCACGTCGCGGTCGGTAAGGCCTGCATCGCCCGGCAGGTCCCGATCATCATCGAGAAGCCGATCGCTGACGACGTAGCCTCCGCCCTCGACTTGGTGGAGGCCGCGGAGAAAGCCGGCGTGGCCACCATGGTCGGCCATCATCGCCGCCATAACCCCATCATGCGCAAGGCGGCCGAGATCATAGCCGGCGGCGGCATCGGCCGTGTGGTGGCCGCCAACGGCCTGTGGCTCAGCCACAAGCCCACCCCCTACTTCGACATCACATGGCGCAAGGAGCGGGGCGGAGGCCCGGTGCTGATCAATGCCATCCACGACATCGACTGCATGCGCATGCTGTGCGGCGATGTCGAGACGGTCAATGCGGCCACCGGCAACGCGGTCCGCAAGTTCGACGTTGAGGACACCGCCGCTGCCGTGTTGCAGTTCAAGAGCGGCGCGCTCGGAACCTTGCTTGTATCGGACACAGTCTCGGCACCCTGGACGTGGGAATGGGGATCGCGCGAGAACCCCAACCGCCCGATCGAGCCCGAAAACTGCTACATCGTCGCCGGCACGCAGGGATGCCTGACGGTGCCGACGCTCCAGCACCGCTGGCACAAACCGGGAGAGGAGAGCTGGGACAACCCGCTGCTGCAGATGCGCGTTCACTTCCGGCCCGCCGATGCCTATCATGAACAGATGCGCAATTTCGCCGGCGTCATCCGCGGCACGGAAAAGCCTGTGCTTAGCGGCCGCGACGGCACCAACACGCTGGCAACGACGCTGGCCATTACGGAGTCTGCGCGCACAGGGCGGCCGGTCCGGGTCGACGAAATGCTGGAGCGCAAACGGTGAGGAGACGTGCAAGTGAGTGAAGCAACCCGCGTGGCCTGCGTGATGGGCTGGCCGGCCAAACAGTCGCGCTCGCCGAAGCTGCATGGCTACTGGATCAAGCGCTACAACATCGACGGCGACTATCGCGTGGCCGAGATTGCGCCCGCGGACTTCCCGGCGTTCGTGCAAGGCCTGGCCAAGAACGGCTTTGTCGGCGGCAATGTCACCATGCCGCACAAGGATGTGGCGTTTTCGCTATCTGAACCCGACGAGCGTGCCCGCGCCGTGGGGGCCGCCAATACGTTGTGGCTCGACAACGGCAAGCTGCGCGCGACCAACACCGACGTGGAAGGTTTCATCGGCGCCCTCGATGTCAATGCGCCAGGCTGGGACCGCAGCACCGATACGGCGGTCGTGCTGGGTGCCGGCGGCGCGAGCCGCGCCGTGATCTGCGGGTTGATCGAACGCGGCGTCAAGACCATCCACGTCGTCAATCGCACCGCCGCCAAGGCCGCCGCCGCCAAGGAGCGATTCGGCTCGGCCGTGTCTCCCGCCACCTGGGAAGAGGTGCCGCGCCTCCTCAATGGTGCGAAGCTGCTGATCAACGCTAGTTCGCTTGGCATGAAGGGACAGCCGGAGCTCAAAATCGACCTGTCGCCGATGGCCAAGGATGCCGTGGTGGCCGATATCGTTTATGTGCCACTCAAAACCAAGCTCCTAGAAGCGGCCCAACAGCGCGGCTTCAAGACCTCCGACGGCCTCGACATGCTGCTCTACCAAGCCGTGCGCGGCTTCACTTTGTGGTTCGGCAAGAAGCCGGAAGTCACCAAAGAGTTGCGCGATATGCTGGCAGCCGACGTCCTCAAGTCGACCTGACGCCGGCCATTCCGGCACGCGCGAATGCGCCTATTCGGGAGCCAGGACCGCAAAGTCTCTGATGCTGGATCGCGGATATTCGCTGCTGCGAATTGCGCGATGCCGGCAAGCTACCCGTCCCACGCGCCCGCATTGGCACGCATCCAGTCGGCATAGGCACCGATCGCCGCCTCCAGCGAATGCGTCGGCGCGTAGCCCGTATCCGACAGCAGCTTGTCGCCGGCCAACGCTCCGCGCATGCTGGTGTAGCGTGTCCACGGCTCGGTGCCCCGTCCCAGCTCGAAGATTGCGCCCGGCACCGCCTTCTGCACCGCCGCCGCCACCTGCCCGAGCGTGAAGTTGACGCCCGGCCCGAGGTGATAGGTCGCAGACCGCAGGCCAGGTGCGCTCGCCGCGGCCAGCAGGCCCTCGGCCACATCGCTGACGAACGTAAAGCTCGCGGCAAAGTCGGCCCCGCCTTCGCGGATCGCCTGGCCGCGCAATGCGCGCAGCAGGTAGGAGGGGATCGGCCCCCGCGTCGGCTGCTCAGAAATGACGGGCGGACCGTACACCCACGAGATGCGCACCGTGGAGGCCGCTAGCCCGTACTGCGTGCGATACATGCGCGTGAGCTGCTCGGCGCACACCTTGGTGGTGCTGTAGACATTGGCCGGGGCTGTCGTCTCGTCCTCAAGGATCGGGCTCTTGGTGTCGGCCCGCATCTGGAACACCGAGCCGGTGCTGACCAGCAGGAAGCGCCGCCACGACTTGGTGCGTGCGCATTCCAGAATGTTGGCCGTTGCAGCAACGTTGCCGGCAACGGCCAGCAGCGGTGCCGGCCGCGCATAGGCCTCGTTGGAAATGGCAGCGGAGTGGATGCAGGCATCGATGCGATGCGCATCGGCGAGAGCACTCACGGCTGCGGCATCGGTGAGGTCGCATTGCACCCACTGCACGTCAGCGCCGGCTGCACGCGCCCGAGCTTCATCGAACGTGCCGCGATAGAGCGCGAGGACAGGCATGCCGCGCTGCGCCCCCTGGCGCACGACCTCGTAGCCAACGTGGCCCATCGCACCGGTGACGAGCAGCGTCATGTTCGTCCCTATCCCTACTGTACGCCGAACCCGAACCACCGGCGCGGGGTGTCCCATAAGATTTTGCCGCGCTCGGCCGGGTCGGGGACCAGGCCTTCGAACAGCTTCAGCAGCGGCCCGTAGTCGATGCGCTCGGTCGCCTTCACAAACGGCCAGTCGGATGCCCACACGCAATTGTCAGAAGTGAACGCATCGAGCAGCGCCGCAACGAAGGGCTGCACATCCTCGTGCGGATGCGGCCGGCGCGAAAACTTGGCGTAACCCGAGAGCTTCACGCAGGCTCGTCGCGAACGCCCCAGATCGAGCAGCGTTTGGAAGCCCGGCTGCTGCAGGCCCGCGGAGATATCCGGTCGTCCGCAATGATCGATCGCCAACTTCACCTGCGACTTGTCGAGAAGGGGGCGGAAGTCCACCAGCTGATCCTTCTCGGCCTGGATCTGCAGGATCATGTCGAGGTCGGCTAGCCGCGCCAGCAGGTCGTGAGCGCCGAGATAATAGTCGACGCCGTCGAGCGTCGAATTGAAGGCAATGCCGACGATGCCCTGCGCCTTCAGTGCGGCGAGGTCCTTGGTGGCGATGTCGAGCGCAACCACGGCGATGCCCTTGCAGCGACCGTTGCTGCGCGCGATCGCGTCGAGCACCGGGCGGCTGTCCGTGCTGTAGCCGGAGTTCGGCCCCACCACCAGGCCATAGCGCACGCCGTAGCAGTCCATCACGTGGCGAAACTGCCGTGCGGTTGCGACTTCCTGGCCGCCGGGCCGATATGGCGTGTCGGGCTGATAGGGAAAGCCTGCCGGATCGAAGACGTGGTTGTGACAGTCAATTTTCGGCTCGTCGAAAATCGACATCGCGCACACTCAGGTCAGAGGCAGCATCACGTGCTGGGCAAACGCCGGCCGCTGCTTCAGGCGATCGTACCAGGCGCGCAGGTTGGGCAGATTGGCATGCTCGACAGGCAGCGCGTACCAGCGGTAGGTCGCGACGCCGACCGGGATGTCGGCAACGGTGATGGCATCACCCAGCACATATGCTTGCTTGGCAAGATGTGCATCGAGCGTGCGCAGCGCTGCCTGCGTAGCTTCGGCCGCCTTGCGCAGGGCCTGCGCATCGCGCTTCTCGGCTGGGGTGCGGATCAGGCCGAGAAACAGCGGAGTCAGCGCGCCCGGCATGACGGTGCTCTGCTGCCAATCCATCCACATCTCGGCTTTGGCGCGCAGGACGGGATCGGTCGGCATTAGCGTGCCCGCCGCGTGCTTGGCCGCCAGATAGCGCACGATCACGTTCGACTCCCACAGCACGGCGCCGTCATCGTCGATGGTGGGCACCAGCCGATTGGGATTTACGGTCGCGTACCAGGGCTCGCCGACCACGCCGTGCGCCATGCCGGCGTCGATGCGCTCGGGCTTGAGCCCAAGCTCGCCGACGGTCCACATCACCTTTTGCACGTTGATGGAGTTGGTGCGGCCCCAGATCTTCAGCATTGCTGCGCGGCTCCTACGCCTTGACCTTGGCCTCGACACCGAGGATGCCGGACGGCTTCACCATCAGGACGAAAATCAGCAGGATGAAGGCGTAGACGTCCTTGTAGGTACCAGAGATGAAGCCGGCGCCGAGGCTCTCCACCACGCCCACCAGCAGCCCGCCCAGAATGGCGCCCGGCAGGCTGCCGAAGCCGCCGACCACCGCCGCCGCGAACGCCTTGATCAGCACGCCGATGCCCATCTGCACCTGCACGTAATTGATGGGGCCGATCAATACGCCAGCCGCCGCCCCCAGCGCGCAGCCGATGCCGAACGTCAGCGAAATCATCAAGGGCACGTTGACCCCGCTCAGGTAGGCGATGTCCTTGTTGTAGGCGACCGCGCGCATGGCCAGACCAAGCATCGTCTTGCGCAGCAGAAGATGTAGGCCAAACATCAGTACGATCGCGGCCACCACGATCCACACGTATGACATCGGCAAGGCCAGATTGCCGATCTCGACCGGCATGCCGAACGGCACCGGGAACGGCAGCGGCTTGGCGCCCCAGACCAGATAGGCCACGTTCTGCAGCACGATCGACATGCCGAAGCCTGCAATGATCATGCCCATGCCGGCCACCGTGTAGCCGCCACCGGAACGCGTCAGCCGACGGTAGAACAGCCGCTCGATCAGCACGCCCAGCAGCCCCGTCAGCACGATTGCCAAGAGCAGGGTCGGCACATAGGGCAGCGCCAGCTTCTGGAACAGCATGAGCCCGATGAAGGCGCCCAGCATGTAGATCTCGCCGTGCGCGAAGTGCACGATGTCGAGGCCGGAGAAGATAAGCGAAATGCCGAGCGCCACCAGGGCGTACACCATGCCGACCGACAGGCCGATGATGATGAGATCGATAACGTAGTCCACGGCCTATTGTCCCGATTGCGAAGTTCGCCTGCCTTCGCCGCCAAGGTCCCGAACCAGGCCGCAAATTCTGGCGAATGTCTCGACTATCACACTGGTTACCTAGAGTTGCGCTTCACGGTTGGCGACCGTACCGCCGAGGTACGAAAGCCTGACATTGTCGTCGTACATGAGCTTCTCAGCCGGGCCCTCGATGTGGATGACGCCGTCCTTGATGACGTAGCCGTACTGGGCCAGCAGCAGCGCCATGCGCACGTTCTGCTCTACCATCAGCACCGTCATGCCGTCGCGTGTGATGCGGTGAATGGTGCGGAAGATATCCATCACCACCTGCGGAGCGAGCGCCGCACTCGGCTCGTCGAGCATGATCATCTTCGGGCTCGACATCAGGCCGCGGCCGATGCACACCATCTGCAGCTGACCACCGGACAGCGTTCCAGACAACTGTTTGCGCTTTTCCTTCAGGATGGGAAAGTAGCCGTACACCCGCTCGAGTGCGCTGGCCGTCTTGGCGCGATCGCCCACCGTGTAGGCACCGAGCCGCAGATTCTCCTCCACCGTCATGCCGGGGAAGGCCTCCTTGCCCTGCGTGACCTGCACCAGGCCGCGCTTCACGATCTTGTCGGGCCGCAAGCCGTCAATGCGCTCTCCGTCGAAGGTGATGGAGCCGCTCCAGGGCCTGATCAGCCCCGAAGTCGCCTTGAGCAGGGTTGACTTGCCGGTACCGTTGCCGCCGAGCAGCGCGACGATCTGGCCGCGAGCAACCTTGAGGCTGGCACCGTTCAGGATCTGCACGGTGCCGTAGCCGCCAACCAGGTCCTTGATATCCAGCATGCGCGTATCTCTAGACCTTCAACCTTCGCTTGCGAGCTTGCTCATGCAGACTGCAGGAAGGCGCGAACTTCTTCGTCCTTCATTTCCTTGCCGAGGTAAGCCTCGATCACACGGTGGTCGTCCTTGATCTGGGCCGGCGAACCTTCAGCGATCTTCTCGCCGTGCTCGAGCACGCTCACCGTCTCACAGGTTTCCATCACCACCTTCAGGATGTGCTCGATGATGACGACGGTGAGCCCGAAGCGGTTCTTGAGGGCCAGCACCGTGTCGAGCAGGATGTCGACGTTGACCGGCGACAGGCCAGCGGCGGGCTCGTCCAACATCAGCAGCTTCGGCTGCATGGCCATGGCGCGGCCAAGCGCAAGCAGCCGCCGCTGGCCGCCCGACAGCTCGCCGGCCGGCATGTCGGCGAAGTCGGCCAGCCCGATGAAGGCGAGCAGCTCCATCATCTCCTCGCGCACGCGCCGCTCCTCCGCCCATACCTTGCGCGACCCGACCACGGCGGAGGCCGATCCGTAGCGGATCAGGCCGTGATGGCCGATCAGCATGTTCTCGAGCACGCTCATCCCAGAGAAGATGCGCAGCAGCTGAAAGGTGCGCGCCACGCCGCGGCGGGCGATCTCGTGCGATTCCCAGTCGGTGATGTTCTCGCCGTCGAACACGATGCTGGCGCCGGGCTCGGGCTTGTAGACGCCGGAAATCAGGTTGAAGAGCGTGGACTTGCCTGAGCCGTTGGGGCCAATAATGCCGCGCACCTCGCCCTGCTGCACGGACAGATCAACCTTCGACACGGCCGTCATGCCGCCGAAACGCTTCGTTAAGTTTTTGACCTCGAGCAGCGTGGGCATGGCTAGGGTCCCTTGCCCTCGGCCGCCGCGCGCTCGTCGGCTCTGCGTTTGCGGATGGCGTTGAAGCGCCGGCGCACGAGGAAGTGGTCGATGATGCCGCCGATACCCTTTGGCATGAACATGACCGTCAGCACGATTACCGAGCCGAACATCGCCATGCGGTACTGATAGTAGTCGCGCGTCAGGTCGTCGATGATGGTGACGATGATGGCGCCGATCACGCCACCCCAGATGTGGCCGATGCCGCCGAACACCACCATCAGCAGCAGGGTGACCATCTCGGTGATGGTGTAGCTGTTGGGGTGCAGGAAGCCCGGCGCCATGTGCGCTTGCAGGCTGCCCGCGGCACCTGCATAGAGCGCGCTCAGCACAAACGCGATCACTTTGTATTTGCGCACATTGACGCCACTGGCGGCCGCAGCGAGTGGGTCTTCGCGCAGCGCCTTGAAGGCGCGGCCGATGTCGGAGCTCAGGATGCTGAAGGAGAAGTACAGCCCCAGCAGGGCGAATGGCATGGCGATGTAGTAGTAGGACCGGTGATCTCCGAATGAGAAGTTGCCGATGTACGGTGGCGGGATGCCTTCGTAGCCGATCGCGGCACCGAGCCAATCGGTGCCGGAAATGATAATGCGCACGGATTCGGCGAGGCCGAGCGTGGCGAGGGCCAGATAGGCGCCCTCCAGGCGGAAGGACGGGATGCCGACGATCGCGCCTGCGCAGGCAGTCACGAGCATGGCCGCCGGCAGTGCAAACCAGAAGGGCAGCCCGACCTTGGTCGCGAACACTGCTGACGCGTACGCGCCGATGGCCGTCAGCGCGATATGGCCGACCGTCACCTGGCCGGCGAAGCCTTTGACGATGTTAAGACCTACCGCCAGGATGATGTTGATACAGATGACATTGACAACGAACTGCGTATAGGCGTTCGCCAGGAAGAACGGCAGCGGCAGAAGCAGCACCCAGGCGACGATCCATGGCACGATGGGATGCATCGAGCCGAGCAACGACCGCGACGCGGGTGCGTCAGCTGCTGCGCTTTGCTCGGCGCTCTTGGCAATGTCTGCTGTCACGGCGTAGCCATGCGTTGCTAGCGGGCGTTCATGCCGGAAGTGACCGAGGCCGGCGGCCAGCATAGGCGGGCCGCCGGCCGTCGACGATCAGATCAGGCGCTCAAAGGCCGAAGCCCGGCTCGAATGACACGCGGGCCAGCACGCGCATGTCGTAGTCCTTGCCGCCCTTCGTGTACTCCACAAGGATACCCGTGCGATTGCCATCGCGGCACTGCGGCGTGGGATCTGCGCAGAAGTTGATCGGGCCGGACGCCAGGCCGCTGTAGTCCTTAATGTTGGTAAGAGCATCGCGGATCGCAGCGCGATCAGCCTTCAGCGAGGCGTCCGTCAGCTCGAGCTTGGCGTTCTTGAGAGCGAGCTTGATGAGCTGCGCGGTCTCGTAGGCCTGACTGAAGTCGTGATCAGGGCAGCGCACGTTGTACTTGGTCTGCACCATCTTCACGAATTCCTGCGCCACCGGCCGCTCGTCCTTGCAGGAGAACGCGGCCGCGAACGTCAGGCCCACGGCGGTGTCGCCAGCCAGCTCCGGCACCGGCGCGTTCGACGCGGCGGAAGCCGCCACGCGCCGCACCTTCTTCGGGATGCCGACCTCATAGGACTGCTGCGTGATGCGCGCAATCGCGTCGAGCTGTCCGCCGATCGCCAGCACATCCGGGTTCAGAGACTTGATCTTGAGCAGATGCGCGCGGAAATCGAGATCCGTCTCCTGCATCTGCGCCTCGTAGACCGGCTTCTCGCCGTAGGTCTTCTCCATGAAGGACATGTAGTCCTTGGCGAAGCCGATGCCCGCGCCGTCGGTCGTGTACAGGAAGGCAACCTTCTTGCCGACGTTCTCCGACAGGTACTTGGCGTGCACCGAAGCGTAGAACCGCTCGGACACCGACGTGCGGAAGGTCCAGGCACTGCCCTTCTTGGTGATGTTGGCGTTGGTTGAGTGCGGCACGATTTGCGGCACTTCCTCCTTGGTCGTGACATCGACCATCGGCATGGTGACGGAGCTGCAGGTCGAACCCATCACCAGATGCACCTTGTGCTGGTGAATGAAGCGATTGACGTTGGCAATGCCCTTGTCCGGCTTGCACTCGTCGTCGAGCAGAATGACCTCGATCTTCTTGCCGTTGATGCCGCCCGCGGCGTTCGCCGCCTCCAGCTCGTCCTTCGACATCTGGCCGTACTTCAGACCGTTCTCGACGATCATGCGCAGCGTAATGCCGATGCGGATCACGCCATCCTGGGCTTGCGCCGGTGCAGAGACGGGTCCCGTCGCGAGCATGGCCGCCGGCAACAGGGCCAGCAACGTTCTATTTCCGTAGTGCATCATAGGCGTTCCTCCAGTGTCGTCTCTGACGGACGTGCTTCACAGTAGTTCTGCTCTCGGCAATCGCCAATCTCCGACTGGCATCGTTGTTTGAGGGACAATGTCGCGGGGCCAAGCCGTTGAACGGCCACTCCCGGATCTGGTCGCCGAGGTCAAAACTGATGTCGAAAGGTCCCCCTGTCGTCGGCCGGTAGACCCTGCTTCCGACCCCCGATGAGGTCAATGATCAAGGTTTGCGATCAACTTAACCTAATGTTATCTCGGCACAATAGGAATTGCCTGCGTCCCGGACAGGTTAAGACGCCTATTCCCAAACGGCATCAATATGTTGGCGCAAACTGGTGCGCCGCAGGGCCTACGGGGGCACGCATTGGCCCGCCGCAGCGAACCCGTCCTATGCTTGCATGGCTGTCTGCCCGCGTTCATGCGGCTTCTTCGAGCGCAAGCGCTCAATAGCGCGAACCACCCCCATAGCCGCCACCGCCGTAGCCGCCGCCCCCATAGGAGTCGGGCGAACGCGGCCCGCCACCGGTGTTGGCCGCACACGCGCCGATGCCAAGACACACGATGATTGTGAGCAAAGTGATGATGCTGCGCATGCTCCCCTCAATTGCTGGCCTCAGCTCGCCGATCGATGGGGCATCCCCGCTGCTCGCATCATGGCAACAAAGATCATTGGCCCGAAATCCGGCAGCGTGAAGGCTTGCTAGAAGGCGTGCACGTCCTATGCCTCTCCTAACGCCACTTTTTGTGAAGCGCGTCTTGACTGAGTGCGGCGCGCGGGCTGCTCGCTCGGCGCGCCGGCGCGGCTTTCCATGTGGCCGCGCAACGAAGCGATGAAATGCTCGCAATAACTAGAAAGGGTCGCATCCTTGCGGTAGGCAATATAGGTTTGGAACGTGGTCGGCTCGATGATCTCGAGCGCGCGCAGCTTCGGCCAGTTGTCTGCCGCCAGCGTAAATTCGTCGATGATGGCGACGCCCAGGCCGTTGGTGACCATTGCGCACACGGTCGAACCAAAGCGCGCCCGGATCGTCATCTCGTAGGCCAGGGCATGGCTCGAGAATATGCCGGCGATGATGCGACCGTAGGGATCGTTGGGATCGATGCCGATCAGCGGATACTTGACGATCTGCCCGGCGCGGACGCGCTCGTGCCGGGCGAGCGGATGTCCGTCCGGGACGATGCATTTGAGGCGCCCCTTGGCCAGCGGCTCGAAGGTGAGCATAGGGTGCTCGACTTTGTGGCTAACCGCCACCACCTCGCCTTTGCCGAGCAGAAGATAGTTGATGGCCTCCTCGATCTTAAGGATGTCGATGTCGATCAGCAGGCTCGGATACTTGCGCCGCACATCGGTGATGGCGCGCGGCACCATGACGTTGGAGATGCTCGGCACCGAGCCGATCTTGAGCTCCGCGTCCGCCCCTCGCTTCAGGCGCGTGACCAGGAACTGCAGGTCTTCGACCTTGTCGTACACACCGTTGATCTGGCTGAAGAGGTCGGTGGCCTCGCGCGTCGGCGTATAGCGTCCGGCCTTGCGGCTGAACAGCTTCAGCCCGAGCAGGCCCTCAGCGTGCTTCATGACGCGGCTGATGCCGGGTGAAGACACGTTGAGTAGGCGAGCGGCGCCGCCAACGCTGCCGGTCACCATAATGGCCCGGATGACCTCGATCTGGCGAAGCGTAAGCATGTGCACTGCGGTGAGATTTTGCGGCGGCCGGAGGCTAACCGGCCCACTCGACAAATGTAACATGAAGTTTAGGGCAGCCGAAATCTTGGTTATTGACGGCAACAGCGCGCGCGCGATGATTTGGCAAAAGGATGCGAGCCGGCTGCCAGCGCGTGATGGCCAAGTTCGACATGGGCACCACCAAGCTGAGTGGGCGTTCAGCTATGCGTGCCTCTCATGGCCAAGCACTTTGTAGCGGCCTGCGCGGCGCCGGCACACCTGTCCTCTGCGGCACCTGAGGAAAACCTAGCAGGGAGTGTCGCCTTGCATGCCTGAGGAGAGCATCTTCGCAGCCAGGCGCGCGCTCGCAATTCGCAGACAAGCGACCCGGCCGGCTCATGTCATCTGGAGCGCGCGGTCGCTGGAGGAGGCCCTATGAGACTTGCCATTGCCACCGTGTGTTTGAGCGGAGGGCTCGTCGAGAAGCTTGAGGCGATTGCCGCCGCAGGCTTCAAGGATGTCGAGATTTTCGAGAACGACTTGCTGTCCTTCAACGGCACGCCTGCCGACGTGCGCAGGATGGTGGCGGACCTGGGCATGCACATCATCACGTTTCAGCCGTTCCGCGACTTCGAGGGCATGCCCGGCGACAAGCGAACCCGCGCCTTCGCCCGTGCGGAGCGCAAGTTCGACCTCATGCAGGAGCTTGGCTGCGACCTCCTGCTGGTGTGCTCCAACATCTCGCCGGACAGCGTTGGTGGCATCGATCGCGCCGCGGCCGACCTTGCCGAACTCGGCGAGCGGGCCAGCAAGCGCGGCCTGCGCATCGGCTTTGAGGCGCTCGCCTGGGGACGCCACATCAACGACTATCGCGACGCCTGGGAGGCGGTGCGCCGCGCCGACCACAAGTCGGTCGGCCTGGTGCTTGATAGCTTCCATACCCTGGCACGCAAGACCGACCTGAAGGCGATCCGCTCGATCCCGCGCGACCGCATCTTCCTGGTACAGGTGGCGGATGCGCCCGTGCTGGACATGGACCCGCTGTCGTGGAGCCGGCACTTCCGCAATTTTCCGGGCCAGGGCGACCTGCCCGTCCTCGATTTCATGGAGGCGCTGCAGGCCACGGAGTTCGACGGCATCCTGTCGTTGGAGATCTTCAACGACCAGTTTAGAGCCGGCTCCGCCCACAGCGTCGCCATCGACGGCCGCCGTTCTCTCCTCTACCTCATGGACGAATTGCGTGTCCGCACCGGCGTCACGCATAAATCGCTGCCGGCGCTGCCGACGCGGTCGAAGACCCTCGGCACCGAGTTCATCGAGTTCACCCTCGACGAGGACAGCGAGCCCCGCTTCGAAGCGCTGCTGCGCAGCCTGGGTTTCATCAAGGCAGGCGTGCACAAGTCGAAGGCAGTGACGCGATGGGCGCAGGGCACCATCAACCTCGTCATCAACACCGACAAGGAAGGCTTTGCGCATTCCTACAACATCACGCACGGCACATCCGTGTGCGCCATCGGTTTCATGGTCGATGATGCCGGCAAGACGCTCGACCGCGCGCAGCGCCTGCTCGACCAGCCCTTCCGGCAGGCGGTCGGCCCCGGCGAGCTGGAGATCCCGGCCGTGCGCGGCGTGGGCGGCAGCCTGCTATACTTTATCGATCCCAACAGCGACCTCGCCCGCGTCTGGGACGTCGAGTTCGAACCGACCGGCGAGGATGCCAAGAAACAAGGCGCCGGCCTCACCACCGTCGACCACATCTCGCAGTCGATGCACTACGAGGAAATGCTGACCTGGCTGCTGTTCTACACATCGCTTCTCGATCTATCCAAGACGCCGGAGCAGGACGTGCTGGACCCCGGCGGCCTCGTCAAGAGCCAGGTCGTGCAAGCCGGCGACGGCGCGCTTCGGCTGGTGCTCAACGCCTCGCAGTCCAAGCACGCAATGTCCTCGCGCTTCCTGTCGGAGGCGTTCGGCTCGGGCGTGCAGCACATCGCCTTGGCCACAGCCGACATCTTCGCTACCGTCAAGCGGCTGAAGGCCAACGGCGTTGCCCTTCTGTCGGTGCCCGAGAACTACTACGACGACGTCGAGAGCAAAACCGACCTCACCGCCGAGCAGATCGACGCGCTCAGAGAACACAACCTGTTGTATGACCGCGACGCGAGCGGCGAGTACCTGCAGGTCTACACACAGACGTTTGAGGACCGCTTCTTCTTCGAGATCGTCGAGCGGCGCGGCTACAAGGGCTTCGGCGCCGGCAACGCGCCCATCCGGCTTGCCGCTCAATCGCGCCTTGCCAGCAGCTCGACGCTATAAGCGGCATAGTCAAAGAACCCCGAGGAGATGGCCAAGTGGACTTTTCCCTGTCCGATGAGCAGCGCCTGCTCATCGATACTGTGCGCAAGTTCATCGCCGAACAGCTGGCGCCGCTGGAGGACGAGGTCGAGCGCACCGGTACGCTTACCCCGGCCCAGGCGCGCTCGATCTTCGAGAAGGCGAAGGCTCTCGGCCTCTACGGCATGAACATCCCAACCTCGCTCGGGGGTGGGGGCCTTTCGGCGGTTGACACCATGCTGGTCGAGGAGCAGTTCGGGCACACGACGGACATCCTCATTCGCCGCGCCTTCGGCAATGTCTACGAGGTCCTGCTCGCCTGCGAAGGAACGCAGAAGGAGCGTTGGCTGCTGCCGGCCGTGCAGGGCGAAAGGATCTGCTGCATTGCCATCACCGAGCCTGGAGCAGGATCGGACGCGGCCGGCATCACGACACGCGCCGTGCGCGATGCATCGGGTTGGCGCCTGACCGGCCAGAAGCACTTCATCAGCGATGCCGTGTGGTCCGACTTCTTCGTCGTTTCGGCCAAGACCGATACCAGCCGGGCGTTCTCGCTGTTCCTGGTCGACAAGAACCTGCCCGGCATTACGGTAGGACGCGACCAGCCGATGATGGGCATCCGCGGCACCGGTCACGTCGAGCTGGTGTTCGACAACGTGAAGCTCGACGGCCAAGCCCTGCTCGGCGGCGAAGGTAACGGCATGAAGCTGATCCTGGAGACGCTGGGCCGCGTGCGCCTCGCCCAGGTAGCGGCGCGTGCCGTCGGCAAGTCCGCCAAGGTGCTGGCTCTCGCTACCGACTACGCCAATGAACGCAAGCAGTTCGGCAAGGCAATAGGCGATTTTCAGTTCATCCAGCAGTTTATCGCTGACAGCGTCATCGAGATCAACGCAGCCCGCTACATGGTGCTGCGCGCGGCCTGGGAGATCGACCAGGGCAACGACGCCCGGGACTGGATCTCGATGGTTAAAGTGCAGGCAGCCGAGACGCTTGGACGCGTGGTCGACCGGGCCGTCCAGGTGTTCGGCGGCATGGGCTTCTGCAAGGACCTGCCGATCGAGCGCTACTACCGGGACGCGCGCATCTACCGGATTTTCGATGGCACCTCCGAGATCCATCGCGGCCTGGTGGCGCGCGCGGCGCTCAAGAAAGGTGCTCCGCTGTTCGACATCGGTGCCTGATCTGGTGGCCGCGCCGACCCGGCCGTGGCAAACGGTCCACAACATCTGTGGCCATTTGCGCGCCATGGGCGGATAAGACGCGACAGCCTGTCTTGACCAGGTGCGCCGGGTCCAGGTTGAATGAGCGTTTGCGAGAGTGGCAACCTGGAACCACCAGACAGATGTTCGATTTCGACCGCGTGATCGAGCGCCGCGGCACGCATGCGCAGAAATGGGACGGCATGACGCGGTTCTCGGGCATCGCGACGCCCGACGCCATCCCGATGTGGGTGGCGGATATGGACTTCGCCGCCCCGCAGGGCGTTACGCAAGCCATCGAGGAAATGGCCAGGCGCGGGGTGTTCGGCTACTACGCCGACACCGGCAGCTGGACGGAGGCCCTTGCCGACTGGATGGCGCGCCGGCATGGCATGCGCATCGAGCCCGCATGGGTCAGCCCGGCGCCCGGCGTGGTGTCCGCGCTCGGTCTCATCCTGCAGGCCGTCAGCGCCCCCGGCGATGAGGTGGTCGCCTTCTCGCCCGTGTATCACGCCTTTCGCAGAATCATCCTGGCCAACGAGCGGCGAATCATCGATGCACGCCTCGTCGAGGCCAACGGCCGCTACGCCATGGATCTCGATGCACTGCGCGGTCAACTGACCCCGCGCACCAAAGTCGTGTTCTTCTGCAGCCCACACAATCCCGGCGGTACGGTGTGGACACCGGCTGAAATCCGCGCCCTCGCCGCCTTTTGCACCGCGCACGACCTAATTCTCGTTTCCGACGAGATTCACTACGATCTGGTATTCCAGGGCGCCAAGCACACGCCCACTTTGGTCGCCGCACCCGAGATCGCCGACCGCCTCATTACCACTGTCGCCGCCACCAAGACATTCAACCTCGCTGGTGCACACGTGGGCGCGTGCATCACCTCGAATGCAACCTTCAAGCGCGCCATCGATGCGCGCGTCATGGCCGGCGGGCTTAGTTCCTACAACAGCTTCGGCATGATCGCCACCGAAGCCGCCTGGCGCACCGGCGAAGCCTGGCTCGACGCCCTCGTCCCCTATCTCGCCAAAAGCCGCGATCTGTTCGATCGGCGCATCGAGGCGGCCGCGCCGGGTGCGCGCTCCATGCGGCTTGCCGCCACTTACCTCGCCTGGGTCGACTTCTCCGGCACGGGGCTACCGGCCGATCAGGTGGCCGCCCGGGTGAAGGAGCGCGCGCGCATCGCCGTCAGCCCCGGCCCGCAGTTCGGGCCCGGTGGCGAGACCTGGCTGCGTTTCAATTTCGCAACGCCGCGCCCGATCCTCGAAGAGGCACTCGGTCGCCTGGATGAAGCGTTCTATGATCTGCGCAAGAAATAGCGAGCGCTGAGCGATGAAAAGACCCGTGGTCGGCGTGATCGGCAATGCGCACCGCATCGAGAACCGGTTCAACGTACAGGGCGTCGGCGAACGCAGCATGCGCGCGGTGGCCGAGGTGGCGGACGCGCTCCCCCTAATGTTCGCCAGCGCGGTCGAGATCACGGATATCAGCGCGCTGCTCGAGGTGGTCGATGGCATCGTGCTGACGGGCGCCCGCGCCAACGTCCACCCGACCCGCTTCCGCACCGACCCGCATCCCAAGCACGAGCCCTATGACGAGAACCGCGATGCGCTGGCGCTGGCCTTGGTCGAGGCCTGCGTGGCGCGCGGCATGCCGATCTTCGGCATCTGCCGCGGTCTGCAGGAGATGAACGTCGCCTACGGCGGCACGCTGCATCCCGAGATCCGCGAGCTGCCGGGCCGCATCAACCACCGCATGCCGCGCCTGCCGACCGGCGAGATCCATCCCGATCCAGCCGTCGTGTTTGCCGACCGCCACGACGTCAAGCTCGTCCCGGACGGGGTGTTTGCCCGCTTGCTCGGCCGCGAAACCATCCGCGTCAACTCCCTGCACGGCCAGGGCATCCTCGAGCCCGGCGAGCGCATCGTCGTGGAGGGCATCGCGGAGGACGGCACCATCGAAGCCATTCGCATCGCCGATGCTCCCGATTTCGCACTGGGCGTGCAGTGGCATGCCGAGCATGATCCGCAGCACAATGCCGTCAACCGCGCCCTGTTCAAGGCGTTCGGGCAGGCGCTCAAGGCCCGCAAGGGGCATTGACGCACACCGACCCCTCAACGGCGGCCATACTGCGATCGAGAACTCGATGCGCAGGCTCTGCGCAAGTGAAAGGCTTGTAACCCTCGGCGCAATCGGCAAGAAGGTGGACAAACACACCTTGGCCAAGCGCATCCAGCACCATGCCATCGATAGCTCAAAGGAAAGCCCGTAGTGCGCAGCCGGCGAAGGGCAAGTCGCGTGCGCGCGCCCCGACCGAACCTCAATCCGGCGATCCGCTCTATCTCCAGGTCGTCCGAGCGTTGAGGGACGAGATCATCAGAGGCGTTTTTCCGGTAGGCTCGCAGCTTCCACCCGAAGACGAGCTGCGCAAGCGCTTCTCGGTCAGCCGCTATACGGTGCGCGAAGCTTTGAGGCGACTACGCGAGGACAGCCTCGTCTCGTCGCGCCAAGGGTCGGGCACGACCGTTGTTTCACCACGCCCTTCCGATTCTTACGTCCATGAAGTGACCTCGATTAACGACCTGGTGACATATGCGACCGGCGTGCGCTTCGCTATCGAGAGCATCGATCTGATCGAAGTCGATCGCCAGCTGGCAGCCCGCATCGGCGTGAAGAGCGGCGAACAATGGCTCGCCGTACACGGCCTTCGCAATACTGAGGGCGGCGGTGAGCTGCCGGTCTGCTGGACCGACGTCTACATCAATCGCGAATTTGCGGCGGTCGGCCGACTGCTGCAACGCCACACCGGACCCATTTTTCATCTCATCGAGGACATGTTCGCGCAGCGTGTCGTCGAAGTGCACCAGGAAATCACCGCTGCGCTGATGTCGCCGACGATGGCACAAAGGCTCCGTGTCAAGGACGAGAAGATGGGGCTCGAAGTGCGTCGCATCTACAGACTCGGCTCGGGAAAAGTCGGCCTGATTGCCATCAACACCCATGCAGCGTCGCGTTTCCGTCATTCGATGATCATGCGCCGCGTCAAGGGGTGAGCGGCTGCGCGCGCGCCTCAGCTCGACTTGAGCGCTGCCGGCGCGAACCCGAAGGCGCTCTCGAACCGCTGCCGATATTTCGGCCAGGCTTCCGGATTGACGAGCCGCGGCGGCACACCGCCCTTCTTGATCACGATCCACTGCTCCGCCGCGGCAATCGCCATGCTGCGCATGGCCTCGTCCGTCATGCCGGCAATGTGCGGCGTCGCGATCACATTCTCGAACTTCAGTAGCGGATGGTCCGCCTTGGCTGGCTCCGACAAAAAGACGTCGACACCCGCACCGGCGATAATGCCTTCGGCAAGCGCGATCGCAAGGTCCTCCTCGACGTGTATCCCGCCGCGCGCGGTGTTGATGAAGTTCGCAGACGGTTTCATTTGCTTGAAGAGCGCAAGGGTGAACATCCCGAGCGTCTCCTCGGTGCGGGGACAATGCACCGAAACGAAATCCGATCGCGCAAGCAGCTCCTCGATGCTCACCTTGGTGGCGCCCTTTGCCTCTATCTGGGCGGCACTCAGGTAAGGATCATAGGCAAGAACGCTCATGCCAAGGAGGTCCTTGCACAGCGTCGCGGTGCGCGCGCCGATCTTTCCTATCCCGACGATACCAAGCGTCTTGCCACCCAGATCGGTCCCCTTGACGACGAACCGGTCGAGGTTGCCGCCACGCCGCATGATCTTGTCCGTCTGCGCTATCCGCTTGGCGAGCGACAGCATCATGCCCAGCGCATGCTCGGCGACGGCATTCGCGTTGGTCCCCGACTGGCTGCACACAATGACGCCTGCTGCCGTGCACGCCGCGACGTCGACCATATCGTAGCCAGCTCCGGTCGAGCTAATCGCCAGGATACCTTGGCACCGGTCGAGCAGATGGGCATCGCCAAGGTACGGCCCCAGCAGCTCGGTGCGCGGCGAGATCTGATAGGCCCGGGCCA
>Ga0075428_100000616_pt1 | contig 36391 bp, 23 predicted proteins | sample RhiMetdeltSRZDD2_FD_75291 | JGI IMG/M metagenome (GOLD analysis project Ga0075428, IMG submission 75291) | Populus rhizosphere microbial communities from Tennessee, USA - Rhizosphere MetaG P. deltoides SRZDD2 | ecosystem: Host-associated > Plants > Roots > Rhizosphere > Soil | place: USA... | reverse complement strand
TTGGCCTCGAAATCGAGCGTGGTGACCACACCGACGTTCCCGCAGCCGCCGCGCACCGCCCAGAACAGGTCCGGGTTGTCCTGCTCGGAGGCCTTCAGCACCCGGCCGTCCGCGGTCACCACGGTGGCGCCGACCAGGCTGTCGATCGCGAGACCGTACTTGCGCACCATCCAGCCGAGCCCGCCGCCCTGGGTCAGGCCACCGACACCGACCGAGGTGGTGTCGCCCGAGGTTATCGCCAGGCCCGGCCCGCGCAGCGCCTCGGCGACCTCGCCCCAGGTGGCGCCGGAGCCGATCCGGACCAGGCCGCGGTCCGCGTCCAGCACCTCGATGTCGCGGAACCCGGCGAGGTCGATCACCACCCCGCCGGTGTTCGTGCCGAACCCGGACCCGCTGTGCCCGCCGCTCTTCACCGACAGCACCAGCTGGTTCTCCGCGGCGTACCGGATCGCGGCCGCGACCCCTGCCTCGTCCCGCGGGCGCACCGCGACGGCCGGCTCGCCGGTCCCCGTGAACGTCGTACTGGCCTCGGCGTACAGCTCGTCGCCCGCTACCAGTACGTCGCCGTCGACCTCGTCCCGCAGCTGCTCGAGATCCATCCCTACAACCTCTCCTCGTTCTCTCCTCGTTCTGAACGCATCGAGGCCGAGCCTCGCACCCGGGTCGGACAATTACGAGCGGATTAGTGCTGAATCAGTGGCCGGAGGAGTGGCAGGGCCTGGATCGGATCGCGGCGACGTAGTCGTCGGGCGCGCCGGCGGCCTCCGCGGCCTCGGCCAGGATGCCCAGGTAGCGGGCCGAGGGCAGGCCGCCCTCGTATGCGTTCAGCACGTACAGCCAGGCCAGCCGCTCGCCGTCCAGGGTCTGCACCCGGACGTGGATCTTGCGGTAGATGCCCTGGTCGACCGACTCCCACTCGTCCAGCTGCTTCACGTCGTGCGGGCTGACGTCGTACAGCGCCACGAACACCTGGCTGGTCGGGTCCTCGACGATGGTCGCCATCGAGCCCTCCCAGCCGAGGTCCTCGCCGCCGAAGGTGAGCCGCCAGCCGATGATCCAGCCGGTACCGCGCAGCGGCGAGTGCGGGCAGCGCACGGCCATCTGGTCAGGGTCGAGATTCGACGCGAACGCGGCGTACAGGTTCACGCCGGACCACGATACGGAAGAATCACCCCTTGTGGCGCGAGTTGTGATCATCGGAGGCGGCCCCGGCGGGTACGAGGCGGCGCATGCCGCGGTTCAGCTCGGGGCGGAGGTGACAGTCGTCGACTCCGACGGGATCGGAGGTTCGGCGGTGCTCACGGACTGTGTCCCGAGCAAGACCCTGATCGCGACCGCCGAAGTGATGACCGAGGTCGAGAACGCAGGCGAGCTGGGCGTCCGGGTCGATGACGCTGACGACGACCCGGCCAACTCCGTGCATGTCGACCTGCCCGTCGTCAACGGTCGGGTGAAGCGGCTCGCGAAGGCTCAGTCCGAGGGCATCAGCCGCCGGCTGGAGCGGGACAAGGTCCGGGTGATCGCCGGCCGCGGCCGGCTGGACGGACCCGAGACAGTCGTGGTCGGCGACGAGCGGCTGGATGCCGATGTGGTCTTGATCGCAACGGGTGCGCGGCCGCGGATCCTGCCCGGGTCCGAGCCGGACGGCGAGCGGATCCTCACCTGGGAGCAGGTGTACGACCTGGACGAGCTGCCGGAGCGGCTGATCGTCGTCGGGTCCGGTGTCACCGGGGCGGAGTTCGCGAGCGCTTACGACGCGCTGGGCAGCGACGTCGTCCTGGTGTCCAGCCGGGACCGGGTGCTGCCGGGCGAGGACGCGGACGCGGCCGAGGTGCTGGAGGACGTGTTCACCCGGCGCGGGATGACCGTGCTGGGCAAGTCCCGGGCCGAGTCGGTACGACGCTCCGGTGACGGCGTCCTCGTCACGCTGACCGACGGCCGCATCGTGGAGGGCTCGCACGCGCTGCTGGCCGTCGGCTCGCTGCCGAACACCGAAGATCTCGGTATGGAGGAGTCGGGCGTGTCGCTCGGCGACGGCGGCTTCATCGCAGTCGACCGGGTGTCGCGGACCACCGCACGCGGGGTCTACGCCGCCGGCGACTGCACCGGTGTCCTCATGCTTGCTTCCGTGGCAGCGATGCAGGGCAGGATCGCGATTTCGCACGCGCTCGGCGATGCGGTCCAGCCGCTGGACCTGCAGATGGTCTCGTCGAACGTGTTCACCGCACCGGAGATCGCCACCGTCGGCCTGTCACAGAAGGCGGTCGACGCCGGCGAGAGTACGGCGATCATGGTGAAGGTGCCGCTCGCGGACAACGCCCGCGCGAAGATGCAGAACGTCCGCGACGGGTTCGTGAAGCTGTTCTGCCTGCCCGCGACCGGCATCGTGGTGGGTGGTGTCGTGGTGGCGCCGCGGGCCAGCGAGCTGATCCACCCGATCGCGATCGCGGTCGGCGAGCGGCTGAACGTGGACCAGCTGGCCCACGCGTTCACCGTCTACCCGTCGGTCTCCGGCTCGGTCGCCGAAGCCGCCCGCAGGCTTCACCTGCGCAACTGACGCTGCGCAACTGACTGCGCAGGTGGCCTACGGGGGTGGGCTACTCGAAGCCGCCGAAGTCGAAGCCGCCGCCGTCGCCGCCACCGAAGTCCCAGCCGCCGCCGTCCCCGCCGCCGTCGAAGCCGCCACCGTCGCCGCCGTCGCCACCGCCGCCGTCCCCGCCACCGTCGCCGCCTTCACCGCCGCCGTCGTACGACTGGCCGTCGGCGAAGCCCGCGCCGTACCCGCCGCCGGAGAACATGCCGCCGAGCATGGTGCCGACGAACATGCCGGTCATCACGCCGCCGAGGCCGCCGAACAGGCCTTGCGCGTACGGCGCGTAGGCCGGGCCGGCCTGCCAGTACGGCACCCGCTGCGGGCCCACCATCACCTTGCGGACGTCCGGGTCTGCACCGGCCTTGACCCGCTCGGCGTCGGCGGCACAGGCGGGCACCTCGCGCGGCGCCCCACCGGGTGGCGACCAGGTGACGTCCTCGACCGACGGGCCGTGCTGCGGGTTGAAGAAGCACATCGGCCGGCGCTGCGGCAGCGGCTCGTCGTTCACCCGGGCGCGCACGCACGCCATCGCGTACCGGCCGTCGTCCAGGATCTCCATCACGTGCTTGATCTGGTCGGCCTGCGTCACCGCGCCGATCGCTTCCTTGGCGGACTCGTAGCTGTCGAGCGCACGCTGGTAGTCCTGATGGGCGCCCTCCCCGAGGTCCTTGCCGACCATGTCCAGGTCGAGGGCCTGCAGCTCCTCACCGAACTTGGTGATGTCCTCGTCCGCGGTCCGCTTCACCGACTCGAGCTCTGCCGCGGTGACCTCGTCACGCTTCCTGGTCTCGAGCTTCGTCCGCTGGTACGACCTCATCACCATCACGCCGATGACGACAACGGCGATCAACAGGATCCATTCCATGTACTGAGCGTACGTGGCGGTTATGGTCGAAGCACGAGCGCATGTCACTCAGCCCGCCCCCCTCGTCCGCATTTTCCCGAAATTCGGAACGAGAAAGGTCGCCGCCCATGACCCGACCGCGCCGTACGACCGTCAAGTCCACGACAGCCGTGTTTCTGGCAGTCATCGCGAGCCCGCTGCCACGCGGCGAAGCGAGTGTCACCGTCCAGCAGCCGGAGCCGATCCGCACCCGGGTCTCGGAGGTCCGGATGCCCGACGCGGGTTCGGCCCGCCCCGCGCGGCTCATCGCCCGTACCAGTGCCGAGTTCGCACTACTCGGCGTGACCTGGGAACGCCGTACCGGCGTCGGCGTCCTCGTCCAGGTCCGGGTCCGCTCCGGCGGCCGCTGGACCGGCTGGCAGACCTTGGCTGCCGACGACGGGCACGCGCCGCAGGACGCGGAACCCGCGGGCCGGGACGGCAGCGAGCCGCTCTGGGTCGGCCGGGCCGACGGCGTCGAGGCACACGTCGCCAGCACGGACGGCATGCCGGTACGTGACGTTCGCGTGTCCCTGATCGATCCTGGCACCGCACCCGCGGACTCTGCGGTCGCCACCGCAGCGGCGTCAGCGGACCCGCCGCCGATCGTCGACCGGGCCGGCTGGGGTGCCGACGAGTCGCTGCGCCTGGTCAACCCGGACTGCGCGGTGCCGCGCTACAGCGCGACGATCAGGGCCGCGTTCGTGCACCACACCGCCGGCTCGAACAGCTATACCTCGGCCCAGTCGGCGTCGCTGGTCCGCGGGATCTACGCGTTCCATGTCCGCAGCCGCGGCTGGTGCGACATCGGCTACAGCTTCCTGGTGGACCGTTTCGGCCGGATCTTCGAGGGCCGGTACGGCGGCACAACGCTGCCGGTGATCGGTGCGCACACCGGCGGTTACAACGGCGACTCGTTCGGCGTCTCGCTGATGGGCACGTTCACCAGCAGCACCCCCAGTGCGGCGATGATGGAGGCGACCGCGCGGGTGATCGCCTGGAAGCTCGACGGCAACTACCGCAGCCCCTACGCGACCACGGTGCTGGCCGGCAAGCAGTTCAACGTGATCTCCGGGCACCGTGACGCGACGGCGACCGACTGTCCCGGCGCAAGTGTGTACGCGAGACTGCCCTGGCTGCGGTCGCGGGTGTGGGCGTTGATGGGCTCGTCCGTCCGCTCACCGATCTACGACCAGGCGGTCAGGCTCGGTGGCTTCGCACGGGTCGGGCAGCCGTACTACCTCGAACACCCGGTCGCGGGCGGCCGCGGCACCTGGTTCACCTATCGCGACATCTACTGGTCCTCGGGAACCGGGGCCTACTCGGTGTTCGGCAGCTTCCGCACCCTGCACCGCCGGCTCGGCACCGCGAACGGCATCCTCGGCCTGCCCGCCGGTGAGCAGCGGGCGGGCCGGCTGACCGGGTCGCAGGTCCAGGACTTCCGCCGTTCCGGCGTACGGCGCGCGCTGTACTGGAGCTCGGCGACCGGCGCGCACGAGGTGGTGGACGCGATCTTCGCCAAGTACGCCGCGATGAACTCCGAACTGTCCGCACTCGGCCTGCCGATCACCGGCCAGGTCGGTACCCACGTCGTCGGCGGACGGGCGAACCTGTTCCGGCACGGCCGGATGTACTACGGCCCGTCCACCGGCACGCACCCGATCATCGGTGCGTTCAACGTCGCCTACGTGCGGCCAGGTGTCTACACCCGGCTCGGCCTCCCGCGGACGGACCACTTCGCCGTGAGCGGCGGCCTGGCCCAGGACTTCACCGGCGGCCGCATCACCTGGAACGCCTCCACCGGCCGGACCACCGTCACCTACCCCTGACCGCGCCGGCCTTCCCCGCCGACTGGACCCAAGTTCCAGGGCGTGTCGGCGCCGATTGGCCGCAAGTTTCAGCGTGTGTCCGCGCCGACTGGACGCGAGTTTCAGCGTGTGTCGGCGCCGACTGGACGCGAGTTTCAGGTGCCGCGACTGGACCTGTGCCGCCACCCACGGGCGTCTCCTTCCTGAGGGATGTGACGCTCCCAACGCTCGGCGAACCGTCATCCCGCTCAGGAAGACATCCGGGCGGTGTGCGGATGAGCTCGTGGAACTTGGGTCCAGTCGACGCCGACACGCCTTGGAACTTGGGTCCAGCGAGCAGGTGGTGGGGTGGTCACGATACGCAGACGGGTGGCCGGAGAGAGTTGTGCTGGAGTTACTGACGTCACTACAGTCACTTCAGTAACAGCAGCAGCAAACGAGGCGTTCCACATGAACAAGTCGCTGCCACTCCTCCTGACCGTTGCGCTTGCCGGCACGCTCGCGGCCGCCGCGCCGGACCTCGCGAACAGCGAGCTGTACGCCGGCCGGCGGGACGGCTTGCGGGTGCAGAGCTTCCGCTATGCCCGTGGCCGCAGGGCAGCGATCTACTGGTCCCGCAGTACTGGTGTGCGGGAGCTGTACGGGGCGATCATGAAGAGGTACGCCGGATTCGGTGCCGAGCTGTCCCGGCTACGGCTGCCGTCGAGCTACCCGTTCCCGATCGCCGGCGGTCTCGCGCAGGAGTTCCAGGGTGGGGTCATCAGCTGGAACGCCTCGCTGAACAAGACGACGGTCACGTATTGGTGAGGGGAACGGCAATGGGGGGCTTCAAGCGATCGGTCGCGTCCAGCGCGGCAATCCTGCTCGTGTCCGCGGGACTCCTGGCGGTGACGCCGCTGACGGCGTCGGCGGCGGAGTCGTACTGGGTCGAGCCGACCGGCAACCTGACCGTCTCCGGCCGCGGCTTCGGCCATGGCCGCGGGATGTCGCAGTACGGCGCGCAGGGTGCGGCGCTGGCCGGGCGGACCTCGACGCAGATCCTGGACTTCTACTACCCGGGGACGCAGAACAAGGCGCTCGGGGCAACGATCGTCCGGGTGCACGTCACCGCGGACACGACGGCGGGGGTCAAGGTGCTGGCGACCACCGGTCTGCGGGCCCGCGACCTGGGCTCGAACGCGGTCTGGACGTTGCCGGTCCAGTCCACGATCTCGCAGTGGGAGATCCGACCACACCTGAGCAGCCAGACGCGTCTGTACTACTACCGCACTGGCTCCAGCACAGGCGTGCTGTGGCGCACGCTCAGCGGGATGGCGCAGTTCGAGGGGCCGGCGGTGACCCGGCTGGTGATGCCGAGTGGCAGCTCGGTGCCGTACCGCGGCACGCTGCGTGCGGCGGACCGGTCCGGTGCCGACCTGGACACCATCAACGTGGTCTCGATCGACTACTACCTGCGCGGCGTGGTGCCGAAGGAGGCGATCACGTCCTGGCGGCCGGCCGCGCTACAGGCCCAGGCCGTTGCCGCGCGCACCTTCGCGGCGTCGAAGCTCGGCTCGCACTCGGACTACGACCTGTGCGACACGATCTCCTGCCAGGTGTACGGCGGGTACGCCGCCGAGGTGGCCTCGACGAACGCCGCGGTCGTTGCCACCAGCAACCGGATCCGGACCTACAACGGAAATCCGATCCTGGCCGAGTTCTCGTCCTCGAACGGCGGCTACACCACGCCGTCGTCGGTTCCGTACCAGGTCGGCAAGGCGGACCCGTACGACGGCTACTCCGGCAACGGCAACCCCAACACCAGCTGGACGGCCTCGGTCAGCCGCACCACGGCGCAGGCGCGGTTCGCGGTCGGCACGATCAAGCAGCTCTCGGTGCTGTCCCGCAACGGCCTGGGCACCTGGGGCGGCCGGGTACTCACCCTGCGAGTGGTCGGCACGTCGTCGACAAAGACGTTCACCGGCGACCAGGTCCGTTCGCTGCTCGGGCTGAAGTCGACCTGGATCCGGTTCAACCAGTCCCGGATCATGCAGCGCTGGGTCGCGATCGGCGGCGCCACGTCGCCGGTCGGGGTGTCGCTCGGGTACGAGTGGCCGGTCCGCGGCGGTACCGGCCAGACCTTCTCTAAGGGCCACATCTACCGCACCGCGTCGTACGGGGCGGTGGAGATCTATCCGGGGTTCGAGACCCGGTACCAGGCGATCGGCGGGCCGAACCACACACTCGGGCTGCCGATCGCGCCTCGGTCCGCGGGCGCACGGCCGGGCTCGCAGCTGCAGCGGTTCGGCAACGGGCGGATGTGGTACTCGGCTGCGACCGGCGTCCGGGAGGTGTCCGGCCGGATCTACACGGCCTACTACGGCGCCGGGCTGGAGGGCGGACGGCTCGGGCTGCCGGTGTCGTACCAGTACTCGGTGACGTTCAGCACCACCGCGGGTGCCCAGCAGCGGTTCCAGGGCGGCTACATCAACTGGTACGCCTCGAACAACACGACCGCAGTCGTCTACACCTGACGATCTCCCGTTCTTGCGTCCGCCGAAGTGACCCCAAGCTGACCCCACTTCGGCGGACGCAGGGCGTTCCCTACGACGAAACCTTGGCGGTCTTGATCTGGACCGGGGTGACGGGCTTGCCGTCGCCGGTGCCGGGCTGTTCGACGGTGACACCCTTGCGGGCCAGCGCGTCCAGCACGGCGAGGCTGGCGGCGTCGACGGTGCCGAACGCGGTGTACTTCGGCTCCAGCACGGACGCGTCGCCGTACACGATGAAGAACTGGCTGCCGTTCGTGTTCGGCCCCGAGTTCGCCATCGCCAGCACGCCGCGGCCGTACCTCAGGGTCGGGAAGACCTCGTCGGCGAAGCTGTAACCGGGACCGCCGCTGCCCGTGCCGCTCGGGTCACCGCACTGCAGCACCTGCAGGCCGGTGACCGTCATCCGGTGACAGGTGGTGTTGTCGAAGTACTTCTGCCCGGTGAGGCTGAGGAAGCTGTTCACCGCGCACGGAGCCAGGGCCCGGTCCAGCTTCAGGTTCAGGTTGCCGGCCGTGGTGGCGAGGGTGACGTTCTCGGTGCCGCGGGCGGTGACCTTGCCGTTCGCGGGCGGGTTCACCTTCTTGCTGGCGGGCTCGGTCGACTTCGGGTACTTGCAGTCCATCTGCGCCGCGAGCGGGGTGGCGCGCTTCGGCGCGGGTGCGATCGCGGTCGGGATGCTGGCGGGCGTCTCCGGGCCGGCCGGCGTCTCCGCGGCGGACGGGCTCTCGGACGGCTGACTGGCGACGTTGCTGTCGTCACCGCCGCGGAGCGCGAGCACCACCACGACCCCGACCACCAGCAGGACCGACAGCGCTGCCGCGATCACCACCCCACGTTGCTGGCGTCGCTGCGCGAGCTGTGCCTCGCGTTCGGCCTGACGCTGTCGCTCGGCCCGCTGGTACGGCTTCTTCTTCGCCACCCGGAGTACCCTCTCAGTCCTTCAGCTCACAGATCACCGCACCCGCCGTGACGGTCGCACCGACCTCCGCGGTCAGACCGGTCACGGTCCCCGCCTTGTGCGCGTTCAGCGGTTGCTCCATCTTCATCGCCTCGAGGACCACGACCAGGTCGCCCTCCGCGACCGTAGCGCCCTCCTCGACGGCGATCTTCACGATCGTGCCCTGCATCGGCGAGGTGAGCGCGTCACCCGACGCGGCCGCACGCCCGCCGCCGGCAGCCCGGCGGGCCGGCTTCTTCTTCGCCGCACCACCGGCCGCAGCCGCGGACGCGCCGAGACCCGCGGGCAGCACGACCTCGAGCCGCTTGCCGCCGACCTCGACCGTCACCCGCTCGCGTTCCCCGGCCTCCGCGGTCTCGGCGGTGCCCTGGTACGGCGCGAGCCGGTTGTCGAACTCGGTCTCGATCCACCGGGTGTGCACGCCGAAGCCGTCGGACCCGACGAAGGCCGGGTCGCTGACCACCGCGGCGTGGAACGGGATCACCGTCGGCATCCCTTCGACCACGAACTCCTTGAGCGCCCGGCGCGAGCGCTCCAGCGCCTGGGTCCGGTCCCGGCCGGAGACGACGAGCTTCGCGACCAGCGAGTCGAACGCCCCCGGCACCGTCTCGCCCTGGTCGTAACCGCCGTCCAGCCGTACGCCGGGGCCGGACGGCGCGTGCCAGCGAGTCAGCGTGCCCGGTGCGGGCAGGAACCCGCGACCCGGGTCCTCGGCGTTGATCCGGAACTCGATCGAGTGCCCGCGCACCTCCGGGTCGTCGTACCCGAGCTCCGCACCGGCCGCGACCCGGAACATCTCCCGGACCAGGTCGATCCCGGTGACCTCCTCGGTGACCGGGTGCTCGACCTGCAGGCGGGTGTTCACCTCGAGGAAGGAGATCGTGCCGTCCTGGCCGACCAGGAACTCGCAGGTGCCGGCGCCGACGTACCCGGCCTCGCGCAGGATCGCCTTCGACGCCGAGTACAGCGTCTCGACCTGCTCGTCGGAGAGGAACGGCGCAGGGGCCTCCTCGACCAGTTTCTGGTGCCGGCGCTGCAGCGAGCAGTCCCGGGTCGAGACCACCACGACGTTGCCGTGGGCATCGGCCAGGCACTGGGTCTCCACGTGCCGCGGCTTGTCCAGGTACCGCTCCACGAAGCACTCGCCGCGGCCGAACGCCGACACCGCCTCGCGCACCGCGGACTCGAACATCTCCGGCACCTCATCCATGGTCCGGGCCACCTTGAGCCCGCGACCACCACCGCCGTACGCGGCCTTGATCGCGATCGGCAGCCCGTTCGCCTCGGCGAAGGCGACCACCTCGTCCGCGTCCGCGACCGGGTCCGGCGTACCGGCGACCAGCGGGGCGCCGACCTTCTCGGCGATGTGCCGGGCCTTGACCTTGTCGCCCAGCGAGTCGATCGCCGACGGTGGCGGGCCGATCCAGGTCAGCCCGGCATCGATAACGGCCTGGGCGAAACCGGCGTTCTCGGCCAGGAAGCCGTACCCGGGGTGCACCGCGTCGGCGCCGGAGCGACGGGCCACGCCGAGGATCTTCTCGATGTTCAGGTAGGAGTCCGCCGGGGTGGCGCCGTCGAGGGAGTATGCCTCGTCGGCCAGCCGGACGAACAGCGCGTCCCGGTCGGGCTCGGCGTACACCGCCACGCTGCCGATGCCGTCGTCGGCCGCGGCGCGGATGACCCGGACGGCGATCTCGCCCCGGTTCGCGACCAGGACCTTGCTGATCCGTGACACGGTGTGCTCCCTTCGGCTGCGCCGAGTCTAGGACCAGCGTCCACAGCGCGGGACGCGGCGTTCCTCACAGTGCAGGCCCGACTCCCCGTAGCGACACGCCGTCGCGAGAGCGGCCGGACGGCGTGTCTGTACGGGAAGAGCGACTGAACCGTAAGGGGCGCTGTCTCGTTTGATCGGTGACCGATGCTTCAGGATGAAGGAGAACGGAAGGAGGCGGTGTGGAGGAACCTGCCGCACTCCTGCGTGCGCTGCACGACCGGCACGCGCCGGCGCTGTGGCGGTACGTGGTCCGGCTGACCGGTGACGACCGGCTGGCCGAGGACGTGGTCCAGGAGACACTTCTGCGGGCGTGGCGCCGTCCGCACATCCTGCGGCAGGACGAGCCGGCGGCACGGGCCTGGCTGTTCACGGTGGCCCGGAACCTGGTGATCGACCAGCAGCGCAGCGCCCGCGCCAAGCGGGAGCTGAGCAGCGACGAGGTCCCGGAACGGCCCACCGGCGACCAGACCAACGAGGTGCTGGACGAGTGGCTGGTGACGGACTCGCTGGCCCAGCTGTCCGACGAGCATCGCGTCGTACTGGTGCATGCGTACTACGGCCGTCGGTCGGTGGCCGACATCGCGGCAGAGCTCGACATACCGCAGGGAACGGTGAAGTCGAGGCTGCACTACGGGTTGCGAGCACTGAAGCTCGCGTTGCAGGAGAGAGGGGTGACGAGCCAATGACAGGTACCGCGGATCCGTACCGGGAGTGGGACGCCGCCTATCTCCTGGGTGCGCTGTCGCCCGCCGAGCGACGTGAGTACGAGCAGCACCTTGCCGGGTGTGCGGAGTGCTCGGCCGAGATCAGCTCGATGGCCGGGATGCCGGGCATCCTGTCCGTCGTACCGAACGACCGCGCGATGGAGCTGGCCACGCCCGCGATCGGTGAGACCCCGGACCTGATGCCCGGCCTGGTGGTCGCGACCGACCGGGTACGACGCCGGGCCCGGCTCCGGGTCGCGGCGCTGGTCGCCACGGCGGCCGCGGTGGTCGGCATCGCCGTCTGGGAGGTGCCGCGGATCGCCGACGAGGGCGCGCCGGAGGAGCCGGGTCTCAGCGTGACACTGACCCGGACGGTGGCGCGGCCGCTGAGCGCGAACGCCCGGCTGATCGCCGAGCCGTGGGGCACGAAGATCGAGGCGACGTGCCGGTACGACGCGGTGCCACCGTCCCCGGGGCAGCGGCCTCCCCGGTCGGTCGAGTACGCGATGTACGTGACCGACCGCGCCGGGACGAGCGTCCAGGTGGCGACCTGGCTGGCGTCACCGGGTGCCGAGGCCGCGCCGTACGCGACCACCACGCTGCCGCTGGACCAGATCGCCGCGATCGACATCCGCTCGGTCCGGACCGGCACCGTACTGCTGCAGGCCCGCCTCTAGCGCCGGATGCCGGGAGCACTGACCAACACGCCGGCGGCGGCCGCCGCGAGCGGTACCAGCAGCGCGGACCGGAACGCGTCCAGGTCCTGCTCGGCGTGCCCCGAGATCACCAGCGTCACCACCGCCAGGCCGAGCGCGGCGCCGAACTGGAACGACGAGGTCAGCAGTCCGCTCGCCAGGCCCTGCTCGCGCTCGGCCACACCGTCGGTGGCCGCGATGGTGAGCGGTCCGTAGGCGAGCGCGAAGGCACCACCGAGCAGCAGGAACGCGGGCAGCATCGCGGCATATGTCCAGTCCGGGCCGAGCGGCAGGAACAGCGCGTACGCCGCGGCGGCGAGCACCAGCCCGCCGAAGACCACCCGGTGGTTGCCGAACCGGTTGACCAGCACGGGCGTGAGGGTCGGCGCCAGGATCGCGTCGATCCCGATCACCGCGAGCGCCAGGCCGGTCTCGATCTCGGACCAGCCACGCAGCTCCTGCAGGTAGAGCACGGTGACGAACTGGAAGCCCATGAACGAGCCGACCAGCAGCAGCGCGCCCAGGTTCGCCCGGACCAGTGCGGCCGAGCGCAGGATGCCGAGCCGGACCAGCGGCGCCGCCGACCGGCGTTCGATCGCGACGAACGCGGCGAGCAGCAGCAGCCCGGCCGCCAGGGTCACGGCGGTCCGCGCGACCGGGACGTCGGGCGCCGACACCACGGCGTACACCAGCAGCACCATCGCGACGGTGAGGACGGCGGCTCCGGTGACGTCGAACCCGGCCGCCGTGCGCTCCGGCCGCCCGTCCCGCGGGATCAGCCGGACCGCCAGCGCCAGGATCACCGACGCCATCAGCACCGGCGCGAAGAACACCCAGCGCCAGTCGGCCGCGGTGAGCAGCCCGCCGGTGACCATGCCGAGGGAGAAGCCGCCGGCGGCGGTGCCGGCGTACACCAGCAGGGCCTTGTTCCGCTGCCTGCCCTCGGCGAACGTCGTGGTGATGATGGAGAGCCCGGCCGGGGTGAGGAACGCGGCGGCGACCCCGGTGACGAACCGGGCCAGCACCAGGACCCAGCCGTCGGTCGCCAGCCCGCCGAGCCCGGAGAACGCGACGAACACGACCAACCAGCCGAGGAACATCCGGCGCCGCCCGAGCAGGTCCGCGGCCCGGCCGCCGAGCAGCACGAAGCCGCCGTACCCGAGCACGTAGGCGCTGACCACCCACTGCAGCTCGGCGGTGGTCAGGCCGAGCTCGGCGCGGATCGAGGGCAGCGCGACGCCCATCATCGAGATGTCGATGCCCTCCAGGAAGATCGCGCCGCACAGCACGAGCAGCAGGCCCCAGTCGCGGCCGCCGAGCCGCTCGGGTCGAGAGGTGGTTACGGGGGACAGCTGTGACACGCCGGGCTCCTCAATGGTTGGTTACTTCTTGTAACTAGGACCATCGTCCGGAACTATGGGGGATTGTGGAAGAAGGCACTTTCGAGGAACCGGGTTCCCGCTGCGACACCGACTTCGAGGGCGACCCGTTCCAGTGGGACTCACGCGAGGACTGCGAGGTCCGGCAGATCCTGGACCGGGTCGCGGACAAGTGGTCGCTGCTGGTGATCGCCCTGCTCGAGCAGCGCACGCTGCGGTTCACCGAGCTGCGCCGCACCATCGACGGCATCAGCCAGCGGATGCTGACCGTCACGCTGCGCCAGCTGGAGCGCGACGGACTGGTCGAGCGGACCGTCTACCCGGTGGTGCCGCCGCGGGTCGAGTACGCGCTGACGCCGCTCGGCGCGACCCTGCACGACACGATCAAGTCCCTGGTCGACTGGACCGAGAAGCACCAGAACGAGATCGCCGCAGCCCGCGCCGCGTACGACGCCCGGACGGACGCGGCGTCACCGGTCCCGGCCGATCAGCCCGCACCTGCCTAGTCTCGGTCACGGGAGCCGGCTCAGCGCAGCGGTTCGCGGTCCGCGCTCCCCGGTCCAGGTGAGCGTCGCGAAGGCGGTGTCGAGCGCGGCGTCGAGGACCACACGCTCCTCCTGGTGGGTCCAGGTGATGGTCAGCCGGGGGCCACCGCCGGCGACTACGCACGTTCCCTCGAAGGCGGGATGGAAGTTCCGGAAGCGGATCAGCCGCAGCAGTGCCCGCACCACGGGGCGCCGAAGCTCCTGCTCGATCTCCCCGCGGGTGTAGTAGTGACGGTTGACGTCGCGGCCGACGTTGCTGTGCGACAGCAGCTGCATGTCGTTGGATCCGGCGAGCAGCCCGACGTAGTAGACCTGCGGCACCCCGGGCGTGAGGAGCTGCACGGCCCGGGCCAGCAGGTAGCGGTCGTCGTCGCGTCCGAGGGCGTCGTAGATGGTGCAGTTCACCTGGTACAGGTCGACGTTGGACGCGGCCGCGCCGGTCGCCCGCCGCGAGGTCCCCAGGCTGCCGTCGTGGATCGCCTCGACGAGTCGGTCGATCTGCGCCGGCGTGAGCAGGCCGGGGCGGGACCGGTCGGTGGCGTCGGCGCCGACGTCGATGACACCGATGCCGTCGTGGGTGTCGAGCACGGTGACCGCGTTGGCCGGCCGTATCTCCATCCAGGCCAGCAGCGGGTCGGCGTCCGCGGCGGTGAGCGCGTGCAGCACCAGCGGCGGGAGAGCGAAGTCGTAGACGCGGTCGACCTGCTTCGCGATCTCGATCTGCTGGCGGTAGTAGGAGTGCACCTCGACGAGCACCTCGAGCCCGCGCTCGCGGCACCACGCTGTGACGTCGTCGATGAACCGGAAGGTCTCCGGGGTCATGAACGAGGTCTGACCTGGTGTCTTCACGGCATACCCCACCGCGTCCAGGCGAACCCGCCGCACCCGCGCCGTGGCGAGCCGGTCGAGCACCCTGACGAGGTAGTCGTGCGTGACCGGATGCCGCACGTCGACGTCGATCTGCCGGGATGTGAAGGTCGTCCAGACCAGTCGCCGCGTGCCGTCCGCGAGCTGGTAGGGCGTGAACGGCAGCCCGGGACGCGGCCGGTACAGACGCATGAGCATGTCCTCGGTCGCACCCTCGGGAAAGACGCCCGCGAAGGTGAGGAACATGCCGTCGTACGCCGACCGCTCACCGTTCGCGAGCCAGTCGAGGAAAGGCTTGGAGCCGGCCGAGACGTGGTTGACGATGACGTCGACCATCAGGTCGAACTCCTCCGCCAGTCGCGCGACGTCCTCCCAGGTGCCGAGCCGCTTGTCGACCGCGGCATGGTCCTCCGGGTCGAAGCCGGCGTCGGCGCCGTCATAGGGCTGGAAGAACGGCAGCACGTGGACCCCGCCGAACAGGCCCGCCAGCGGCCCGCGCAGGACATCGTGCAGACCGCGGATGTCTCCTCCGAGACGGTCCGCGTAGGTGATCAGCTCTACTTTGTCGGCAATGGCGGTATGCTCCCGTCCGCTCGGCACCCCTGGGCGTCGTGCCACCCCGGCGACGCGATGGTCCGCCGCGGTGGCATCAGACCCGTGGTGCGTCCTCGGGCACCTCGCGCTCGCCGGCGCGCGGCTCGTCAGATTTCGCCGTCATGACCCGCCTCACTGTGGCGCGGCGCTCCCATCAGCGTTGTCCGCGCGGTAGGCGTGCTCCGGGGCGCCCGGAATCGCCCCGACACCCGCTGGTAAAACGTTTGCATCATGGAGTGTGTCATAGGTCCCACCGCTTGCCAAGGCGCAATCGGCGACACGCGGATCTGCTATGTGTCGTGAGTATTCGACGGATGATACTGTCAGCGAGACTGATGAAAACGTGTTCACCTATCCGGTGACTCGCTGGTCGAGGCGGTCATGCCGGGCTTGGGGCGTCCTGAGGTGAGTCGTGAGTGCTGACCCGGGCCGGGAGTCGTCTGCACACCGGTCCAGCATTCTCGACGTCGCTGCCCTGGCCGGCGTCTCGCCCGCCACTGTCTCCCGGTCCCTGCGCGGACTGTCCAAGGTCGCTCCGCAGACCCGCCAGCGCGTGCAGGACGCGGCGCGAGAGCTGTCCTACGTCGTCTCGCCACAAGCATCCGGCCTGGCGTCGGGCCGGACCCGTGCCGTCGCGGTCGTCGTCCCGTTCATCACCCGCTGGTTCTTCAGCACCGTCGTCGCCGGCGTAACCGACGTCCTGCGCGAGTCCGGCTACGACGTCATCCTCCATCATCTCGGCGGCGCGAACGATCGTGACCGCTTCTTCGCGCGGATGCCACTCGCCCGCAGGGTCGACGGCGTCCTCAGCCTGTCGATGCCGCTCACCGACGAGCACACTCTGGCGCTCCGTGCCCTCGACATCCCGCTCGTGAGCGTCGGATCACCCATGCCTGGCGTGCCGTCGGTGGGTATCGACGAGGTGGCCGCGGCGCAGACCGCGGTCAACCACCTGCTGCACCAGGGACACGAGCAGATCGGGTTCATCGCCGGCATACCGGACGACCCTCGCTTCGGCTTCGTCTCCTCGCAGCTTCGTCGCCGCGGTTACGAGCTCGCCCTGACGGCGGCCGGGGTCTCGGTCAACCCCGAGCTCACCGTCGCGGGGAGCTACGGCCTGGAAGGCGGTGCGGCCGCGATGGCGCAGCTGCTGTCCGGACCGGTGCTGCCGACCGCAGTCTTCGCCGAGTACGACGAGCTGGCCATCGGTGCGCTGTGGGCCCTGCGCCGGGCCGGGCTCCCAGTACCTCAGAAGATGTCGGTCGTGGGCATCGACGACCATGAGATGGCTCAGGTATTCGAGCTGACCAGTGTGGCGCAGAACGTCCATGAGCAAGGCGCGGCAGCCGCGCGCCTGCTGCTGCAAGCCCTGGAGACGCCGTCGGCTCACCAGGCCGACACCGACATCGTCCTCCCCACGCGGCTCGTGCTCCGAGGCACCACGTCGCCGCCGTCCGGCCGCAGCCGGACAGCTCGCAAACGCCGCGGGGGCTGAAGGGCGCGCCGGACACAGCCGAACCCGTAAAGTCCGGCCTACCTGTGAAGTCGAGGAGGCTGGCGTGACGGTCGTACCCGGACCCGCGGTGGAGACGATCCCGGCCGAGCGGGTGCAGCTCGACGACCGGTTCAAGGCCGTCGACGGCGACGAACGCGTCGAGCGGCTCTGGTCGGGTGGCCGCTGGCTGGAGGGTCCCGTGTACGTCCCGGCGTACCGAAGCCTGCTGTTCAGTGACATCCCGAACGACCGGATCCTGCGGTACGACGAGGTGTCCGGCGCGATCTCGATCTTCCGCCAGCCGGCCGGGAACACCAACGGACACACGCTGGACGAACAGGGCCGGCTGGTCAGCTGCCAGCACGGCCACCGCCAGGTGGTCCGCACCGAGCACGACGGCAGCATCACCGTGCTGGCCGGCAGCTACGACGGGAAGCGGCTTAACAGCCCGAACGACGTCGTGGTCCGCCGGGACGGGTCGGTCTGGTTCACCGACCCGCCGTACGGGCGGATGAGCGACTACGAGGGCAACAAGGGCGACGGCGAGGTGGACGGCAACTACGTCTACCGGGTCGACCCGGCGACCGGCGACGTCCGCGTCGTCGCCGACGACTTCACCCGGCCGAACGGGCTGGCGTTCTCCCTCGACGAGTCGAAGCTGTACATCGTGGACACCCCGGAGAAGCACATCCGGGTCTTCGACGTGGACGGCGACAAGCTCACCGGCGGCGACGTGTTCGCGCCGTGCACGGCCGGGATGTTCGACGGCATCCGGCTGGATACCGAGGGCCGGGTCTGGGCCGCGACCCACGAGGGCGTGCACTGCTTCGACCCGGACGGCACGCTGATCGGCAAGCTGGTTCTGCCCGAGGCCACCTCGAACATCTGCTTCGGCGGTCCGAAGCGAAACCGCCTCTTCATGACCGCCACCAGCTCGGTCTACTCCTGGCTCACCACCACCAACGGCGCCCCCCAGCCCTACGACCCGCCCCGCTAGCCCCGGCACCACCCGCCCCTGTGGCTCGGGCGGCGCCCCGGCCCCTCCCTCTGCAATTCGCGTGGTCAACCACGCGAATGGAGGGTTCGCCACGGCTATGACCGGGGTGAACCCTCCACCCCTGTGGTTAACCACGCGAATTGCGCGGTGATCGTTGCCGGTCCGCCCAATCAGCTGATCCCTTCTCCCGGTGTGTCCGAGGTGCGGAGGGCACCTCGAGTGGTCAATGGGCCAGATACACGGAAGACAGCCCTCTCACTAGCAGAGGGCGCCTCTCGCGGGCGACCGGCGAGGGACCTCGGCACGAAGCCCGCCGCGGCACCCGCCACCGGTGCCTTACGCGCCCGGGCAATTCGCGTGGTTAGCCACGCGAAGGTGGACTTCGCCACGGGTATGACCGGGGCGAACCCACCAGCCGGGTGGTTAACCACGCGAATTGCGGCACCCAACCCAACCCGCTTCGGACAGCGGCCAGCGGGCAGCGGGTTGGGTGCCGGGGGTGTGCTGGGTCAGAAGAGCTTGGCGAACTGTTCTTGGATGGTGAGGACGGCGAGGAAGCCGAACGCGAGACCGGCGGCGATCAGTACGGCGCTGCGCAGCGGCGTGATCTTGATTGCCTTCGGCAACGCGCGGGAGTTCATCCACCACAGCAGGAACGAGTAGACGAACATCATCGTGCCGGCGGTGCAGGCCGAGATCACGAGCAGCACGAGCGGCTGGTCCAGCCCGATCATCAGGATCAGCACGCCGAAGGCGACCAGGCCCCAGACCAGCCCGAAGTACAGCTTGGACTCGGTGATCGCGGAGGTCCGCAGGTACCGGGCCTTGATCATGTCCGCGGCCAGCCGCGAGGTGTAGTCGACGATGCCGGTCGCGGCGGCGAAGAGCGCGAACGCGCCGATCGCCCAGAACAGGTACCCGAACCAGTCGCCGACCAGAGACTGCAGCGTGAGGCCCTCGATCTTCAGGAAGCTGATGTTGTTCTCGACCGCCGGGTTACCGAACAGGGTCGCGTACGCCAGCATCGAGGTGAACGTGATCGTGATGACGGTGATGCCGACGAAGGTCATCGCCTGCTCGACGTTCGCGAACTTCCACCACTTGCGCCAGCGGGAGAGGTTCGCGTCGTCGACCGGGAACACGTAGCCGTTCGCGGTCGGGTCCGCCTCCTTCTCACCCGTCACCGGCGAGGTCAGCCGCGGCACGTGCAGGCCCATGCCGAAACCCTTGTCCCGGATCCAGTTGCTCTGGCACAGGTTCTGGCCGCCGCCGGCACCGGCGTACGCGATCGCACCCATCAGCAGCGCGAAGCCGAGCTCGTCAGCGGGGAAGGCGGGCGCGGTGACGGCGTCGCCCAGCCCGTCCCAGGTGCTGCCGCGGATCGCGAAGATCAGGGCCAGTACGACGAGCAGCCCGATCGCGGCGACCTTGACGAAGATCAGCCGCTCGAGCATCACGTACACCACCGGGGCGAGCGTGAGGATGATGCCGATCACGACCAGGATTCCGACCGCGATCCAGCGCGGGTTGCCGCCGCCGAACAGGTAGGTCAGCATCGTCGCCGAGCTGGTCGCCCAGCCGGGCCACAGGTTCGCGAAGTAGGTCATGACCGCGAAGAAGATGCCCCAGTGTTTCCAGTACCGGTTGAACCCGGTCAGCGCGGTCTCGCCGGTGGCCAGCGTGTACCGCTCGATCTCCATGTTCAGGAACCACTGGATGCCGACCCCGACGAAGGCGCCCCAGAGGAACACCAGGCCCACCTGCGAGGAGATGTAGGGCCACAGGATGAACTCGCCCGAGGCCAGGCCGACCCCCGCGCCGACCAGTCCCGGGCCGATGATCCGCCAGGTCTTCGCCGGTGCCTCCGGCAGGTCGGCTGTCTTCGGTGCGGGCAGGTTCTTGGTCGGCAGGCTGAACCTGTCGGTCACCTGTCGTTGCGTCGTTCCGGACATGCCCAGTCCCTTCCACTCGGGCGTGTTCAGGCGGTCAGTGGTCACGTACCCACAGTTGCCGGGATAGAACGTTCGAATCAGCTCGAGAAGATGCCCGCGGTGACATTCACGAACGTTCCGGTGATCGAGGCTGCCCCATCCGAGGCGAGGAACGCCAGCGTCGCCACCACCTCGGCGAGCCGCGGAGCCCGCTTCAGCACGGACAGGCCGCCGATGATCTCGTCGATCTGCTCGGGGCCGAGCCCGGTCGCGTCCAGGAGCGGGTTCCGCCCGGCATACTCGGGCGCGAACGTCTCCGGCACCCCGGCGGTCCAGACCCCGGCGGCCCGGACGCCGTACGGGCCGAGCTCGGTGGCCAGGTTGCGGATCAGCGTGTCGATCGCGGCGTCGGCCGGGCCGGTGCCGCCCATCATCGGGCTGCCGTGCGCCGAACCGCTGTCCAGCGCCAGGATCACCCCCGACCCCTGCTCGGCCATCTGCCGGCCGGCTGCTCGCGCGGTGACGAAGTTCGCGGTGAGCCCGGCGGTGACCGGCCGCAGGAAGTCGGCCGTGGTCATCTGCACCAGCGGGATGCCCTGGACGTCGCCGCGGGAGACCAGGTTCAGCGAGATGTCGACGCCGCCGGCCCGGTCGACCACCGACCGGACCTGGTCGTCGACCGCCTGCTCGTCCAGCGCATCCAGTACGGCGACCTCGGCGCGGCCACCCGCCCGGCCGATCCCGGCGGCCACGGCCTCGAGGTGCTGCCGGGTCCGCCCGGCCAGGAAGACGGTGGCACCCTCGGCCGCGAAGACCCGGGCGACCGCGCCACCGATCGCGCCGCCGGCGCCGTACACGATCGCGGTCTTGTCCTCCAGCAGCATCGCGGTCACCGCCGGCCCATCGGTGGCACGTGCCGCAGCGTCGCCAGCGCGAGCGCGGCCAGTGCTGTGAACGCGACCACTCCGACCACCGCGGCCACGTTGAGGCCGGAGGTGAAGGCCTGCCGGGCGGAGTCGACGAGGGTGTCTGCCAGTGACGGCGGCAGCGACTGCGCGGTCTGCAACGCGCCGGCCAGGGTCTCGCGGGCGGTCGCCTCGGCCGGGGTACCGGCGAGCTCGGCCGGGATCGCGACGCTGTGCCGGTACGCCGCCGTACCCACGCTGCCGAGCAGCGCGATCCCGAGCGCGACTCCGAGCTCACCGCTGGTGGACTGCAGGCCGGAGGCCGATCCCGCCTTCTCCGGCGGTGCCGCTGGTACCACCAGCTGACCGACCAGCGGGCCGACCGGGCTCACGCCGAGGTACACCACGGTGAAGCCGGCGAGTAGCAGTGCCAGGCTGGATCCGGCGTCGACCTGGGTCAGGACGATCATCCCGGCGGCGGCGAGTGCCAGCCCGGCGGCGATGACCCGCGCCGGCGGCACCCACTGCGCCATCCCCTGGCTGACGAAGATCCCGGCGACCAGCACGACCGTGGGCAGCAGGATCCACAGCCCGGCGCCGAGCGGGCTCAGCCCCTTCACGAGCTGCAGGTGCTGGGCGACGAAGAACCCGGTGCCGGCCTGTACCGCGGCGACCAGCAGCGAGACCACCAACGCACCGCGCACCGTGCGCAGCCCGAAGAGCCGCAGGTCCAGCAGCGGGTGCTCGAGCCGGCGCTGCCGGGCGACGAACAGCATCCCGAGTACGACGCCGGCCGCGGCGGACAGCGTGGCGCCGGCCGACCAGCCGGTGCGGGCGGTCTCCTTGAGGCCGTGGACGAACGGCAGCAGCGCGCCGAGCGACAGCGCCACGCTGAGTGGGTCCAGCCGGCCGGGTGCCGGGTTGCGGAACGCGGGCAGCAGCCGCGGCCCCGCGAACACCACGACCGCGCATACCGGTACTGCGACCAGGAACACCGAGCCCCACCAGAACCAGTTCAGCAGCACGCCGCCGACCACCGGCCCGAGCGCGACCCCGGCGGTGAGCGATGACGCCCACAACGCGATCGCGGCACCGAGCTGCTTCGGGTCCCGGAACATGCCCATGATCAGCGCCAGCGCGGACGGCATGATCGTGGCGCCGGCGATCCCGAGCAGGGCCCGGCAGGCGATCAGCATCTCCGGTGACGACGAGAACGCCGCGACCAGCGAGACCAGCCCGAAGGCTGCCGAGCCGGCGACCAGGACTTGGGTCCGCCCGACCCGGTCCCCGAGCGTGCCCATCGTGACCAGGAAGCCCGCGATCGCGAACCCGTACGAGTCCGAGATCCACAGCTGCTGGGTCGCGCTCGCGCTCAGGTCCGCGGTCAGCTGCGGCAGCGCCAGGAACAGTACGCCGATGTCCAGCATCGTCAGCATCGTCGGAAGGGCCAGGATGCCGAGACCCAGCCACTCCCTGCGACCGGCCCGGGGGACCGCCACGCTCTCCGTCACACTCATGCTCAGCTCCTTGGCTCGAACCCGGCCCGGGTGGCCGGCGTGGATCGAGCGTCGTACGACGGGTGGGTGCGGAAGATCGGCCAGGTGGCCGAGATACCGGCAGTGGCAGACTGATCCGGCGATGACCACTGACCTCTCAGGCGCAACCGGTGAGCGCTCGATCGGACCCGCGGGCACCGTGACGGTTCTCGTCGCCTCGCACGCGCCCGGCGCCGGCCCGGCGGCCGCGAGCTCATACGCCCAGCTCGACCAGGTCGCCGCCGCCGTGTTCCGCGAGCACGGCGCCCGGCCGGCGGTACGGCGCCAGGAGGGTACGGCGACGGGTGTCTTCAGCTCCGCCGCGTCCGCGGTCGCCGTGGCCGGTGCGCTGCGCGCCGCGGTGCCGGACGGGTCCACGCTGTCCCGGCTGCTCCGGATCGCGGTGCACACCGGTGCGGCCCGGATGGACGAGTCCGGCCGGTACGGCGGGCCCGCCGTGCGGCACGCCGAGCGGCTGGGCGAGATCGCGAACCCGGGCCAGACGTTGCTCTCGGCAACGGTCGAGGCGGAGACGGTGCCGGACGGCGGGCAGCTGCATGATCTCGGCATGCACCGGCTGCGCGACCTCGGCTCGCCGGAGCGGGTCTTCGCGCTGACCGGCACCGGGGCGCCGCGGTCGCTGGATGCCGTACCCAACAACCTGCCGGTGCACCTGACCAGCTTCGTCGGCCGATCGGCCGAGCTCGCCGCGGTGCGGTCGTTGCTGACCGGCGACCGGCTGGTCACGCTCACCGGTACCGGCGGCAGCGGCAAGACCCGGCTGGCGGGGCGTGCCGCGGCGGAGCTCGCCGACCGCTGGCCGGCCGGCGTCTGGTGGGTTGAGCTCGCGCCGGTCACCGACCCGGGCCGCGTGTCGGACCAGGTCGCGGCGGGTGTCGGCATCCTGGCCGAGCCGGGCGGCGACCAGCTGCGGTCGCTGACCGCGCAGCTGCGGGGCCGCCGCGCGCTGGTCTGCCTGGACAACTGTGAGCACGTGCTGGACGGCGCCGCGGAGGTGGTCGAGGCGCTGCTGCGGTCATGTCCCGAGCTGGGCGTGCTGACCACCAGCCGGGAGCCGCTCGGCCTGCCCGGCGAGGCGGTGTGGCGGGTGCCGTCGCTGGCCGAGGAGGACGCCCTGTCGCTGTTCGTCGAACGCGCCGCGGCGGTCCGGCCGTCGTTCACCGCGGACCAGGCCGGTGAGGCGGCGATCCGCGCGCTCTGTACCCGGCTGGACGGCATCCCGCTGGCACTGGAGCTGGCCGCCGCCTGGCTACGGACCCTGAGCCCGGCGCAGATCGAGGCCGGGCTGGACGACCGGTTCGGGCTGCTGGTCCGCGGACCGCGTGGGGCTGCGGCGCGGCAGCAGACGCTGGTGGCCTCGATCGACTGGAGCTACGACCTGCTCGACGAGGTCGATCGTGCGGTGTTCCGCCGGCTCGCCGTGTTCGGCGGCACGTTCACACTCGAGGCCGCCCGCGACGTGTGCGCCGACGGTGCCGCCGGGCGCGGCGCCGTACTGGACTCGTTGGGGCGGTTGGTGGACAAGTCCCTGGTGGTCGCCGACGAGGCGCGGTTCCGGTTGCTGGAGACGCTGAGGGAGTACGCCGGGGTCCGGCTGGACGAGGCCCGCGAGACCGCGGCGACCCGGGACCGGCACCTGGACCACTACCTGGCCGCGGCGGAGTCGGCCGAGCCCGGACTGGACCACGACAAGGACGCCTGGCGGGCCCGGTTCGAGCCCGACCGGGACAACCTCCGGGCCGCGCTGGACTGGGGCCTGGCCGCACCCGACCCGGATCGTGGCCGCCGGCTCGCCGCCGCACTGGCCTGGCTGTGGAACCTGCGAGCGACCTCCCGCGAGGGGATGCGGTACCTGCGCCGGGCGATCGACCGGGCGCCCGAGGACCGGACGCTGCTGCAGGCCCGGCTGATGTACGGGTTCGCGCAGGTCGCCGACACCGCGGCGCCGTTCGAGCTCGACGGGGCGCAGCGCGGGCTGGAGATCGCCACCGAGGTGGGCGACGACCGGCTGCGCGGCCGCTGCCTGGCTTTGATCGGGCTGGGCCGGTTCTACGTGGACTTCGACGAGGCCCGGGAGCTGTGCGAGGAGGCGGAGCGGATCGCCGTTGGGATCGGCGACGAGTTCGGCCGCGACGCCGCCCGCGCGCTCCCGGCGTTGATGCTGGCGACGCGTGACCGGCACGCCGAGGCTGCGCCGCTGCTCGAGGACGTCGCCGCCTCGCTGGTCCGGCGTGGCGACCGCGGGATCGGCGCCACCCTGCTCGCGGTCCGGTCGGACAGTGCGCTGGTCACCGGGGACCTCGCGCTGGCCCGGCAGCTGGCCGAGCAGGCCGTCGAGGTGGCCGAGCCGCTCGGCGACTACGACCGGGTCGGCGCCGCTCGCTGCCAGCTCGCGCTGATGCTCGGCTGGACCGGCGACATCGAGGCGGGGTTCGCCCAGCTCGAACCGTTTCGCAGGCTGGTCGGGGAGGGACCGGAGGCGTTCGTCCCCGGACTCGGTCGCGCGATGGGTGAGCTGCACCGCTGGCGGGGCGAGTACGAGGAGGCGATCAGCTGGCTTCAGCGGGACGTGCCGATCGCCGGCCCGGCCGCCGACAGCTTCATCGCCGCGCTGATGCGACCGGGCCTGGGCGCGGCGCTGCGAGCCGCCGGCCGCGACGACGAGGCGGCGGTGGTACTGGACCGCGCCGGTGAGCTCTGCCGACGGTTCGACCTGCCGCGGGCGCTGGCCGATGTGCACGAGCAGCGCGGGCACCTGGCCGAGGACCCGGACCGAGCGGCGGACCTGTACCACGACGCGCTCGTCCTGCGGGTCGAGCACGGCCTGCGGACGCTGTACGTGGACAGCCTGGAGGCACTGGGTGCGCTGGCGGCGCGGACCGGCCGGCCACTGGACGCGGCCCGCACGCTGGCCGCCGCCGACGCCGGCCGGACCTTGCTCGGGTACGCCCGCCGGCCCGCCGACCGGCCGGGGTACGACGAGGTGCTGGCCGGGTTGCGGTCCGACCCGGGCTTCGACGCCGCCTGGTCCGAGGGCCGCGCGCTGACTCTGGACGACGCGGTCGCCTACATAAGGCGCAGCAGGGGGACTCGCGGCCGCCCGGCGACCGGGTGGGCCAGCCTGACGCCGACCGAGCTGGACGTCGTACGGCTGGCTGTCGAGGGGCTGAACAACCCGCAGATCGCCGCCCGCCTGTTCATGAGCCGCGGCACCGTGAAGACCCACCTCGCCCACGTGTACGCCAAGCTCGGAGTCGCCAACCGCACCGAGCTCGCCGCCACCGCGTCCGGCCGCCTCTAGCCCTCAGCAACCTCTTCCCGTACCGAAACGCCGTCCCACTGCCCGCGGGACGGCGTGTTCTTGCGGGAGGTGAGAGTTCTCAGGGTTGGGAGCGGGTGCGGTCGGCAACATCGGCCCGATGAACGACGACACGCCGCGTCACAAGGGCCCGACGATCGCAGGTGTGGAGTCAGGTGGGTTGCTTTGCGCGGGCGAGCTTGCTGGGCCACCAGACGCGGGGGCCGATGTCGTAGGACAGGGCCGGGACCAGTAGCGAGCGGACGACCATCGTGTCCAGCAGCACGCCGAACGCGACCATGAACGCGATCTGCACCAGGAACAGGATGGGCAGCACGGCGAGCGCGGAGAACGTCGCCGCGAGGACGATCCCGGCCGAGGTGATCACGCCGCCGGTTACCGCAAGCCCGACCAGGATGCCCGGTCTGGTGCCGCGTTCGATCGACTCCTCGCGCACCCTGGTCATCAGGAAGATCGAGTAGTCGATGCCGAGAGCAACGAGGAACACGAACGCGTAGAGCGGGATCGACGGGTCCGCACCGGGGAAGTCGAACACGTAGTTGAACACGATCGCGCTGACTCCGACGGTTGCGCCGAACGAGAGCACGTTCGCGGCCACCAGCAGCACCGCCGCCGTGACCGAACGGAGCAGCAGCATCAGCACCACGAAGATCACTCCGAGAATCGCCGGGATGATCACCCTGAGGTCCCGCTTGCTGGCGTTCATGATGTCCAGATTGATCGCGGTCGAGCCGCCGACCAGCACGTCGGACCCGATCGGGTCCAGCGCGACCCGCAGCGACTCGATCACCTCGGTCGCCTCCGGCGAGTCGGCGGCCGGCTCCAACGTTGCCTGCAGCAACACTCTGCCGTCGACGACCTTCGGCGGCTGGCCGGGTACGACGGAGGCGGTGACCGACGAGATGCCGTCCAGCTGCCGGGTGGTGTTCAGTACCGCGGTGGCCTCGGCCGCGGGCGCGATGATCTGCACCGGCGTACCCGAGCCGGCCGGGAAGTGCCGGGCCAGCACCTCCTGACCGGTGACCGACTCGACCTCGTTCAGGAACAGGTCCTCCTGCGAGTTGCCCTCTGCCTTGAACGTCGGCAGGAACGCGCCGGCCGCGAGCAGCGCCAGCGCGGTCACCACCCAGACCCGGCGCGCGTGCCGGCCGACCAGCCCGGACACCCGGCCCCACAGCTTCCGGCCACCGATCACGTCCGCGGCGTGCACGTGGTCGACCCGCGGGATCATCGGCCAGAAGATCCGGCGGCCGAACAGCAGCAGCACCGCCGGCAGGAACGTCATACCGGCGACCAGCGCGCCGGCGATGCCGATCGCGCCGACCGGGCCGAGGCCCTTGGTGCTGCCGAGCTGGGACAACAGCAGGCAGAGCAGCCCGAGGATCACGGTCGCTGCGCTGGCCGCGATCGGCTCGATCGCCGCCCGCCAGGCGTTCGCCATCGCGCGGTACTTGCTCTCGTGGTCGTGCAGTTCCTCCTTGTACCGCGAGACCAGGAGCAGCGCGTAGTCCGTCGCCGCGCCGACCACCAGGATCGACAAGATGCCCTGGCTCTGGCCGTTCAGCTCGATCACGTCGTTCTTCGCCAGCGGGTAGATCACCAGCGCCGCGAGCGCGAGCCCGAACACCGCCGTGAGCAGTACCGCTATCGGCAGGATCGGGCTGCGGTACACGATCAGCAGGATGACGAACACCACGCTCAGCGCGACCCCGAGCAGGATCCCGTCGATCCCGCCGAACGCGACCACGAAGTCCGCGAAGACCCCGCCGGGACCGGTCACGTACGCGGCCAGCCCGGTCGGTTTCACGCTCTCGGACAGCTCGGTCCGCATCGCCTCCGCGATCGCGTAGAGCACGGTCTCGCCCTCGCGTACCACGTCCTGGAGTCGCTCGCCGTCGGCCTCGACCATCAGCAGCAGGGCCTTGCCGTCCTGGCTCGGCACCGTCGTCACCGGACTGGTCAGGTAGTCGCCGACCTTCTTGTCCGGCGACAGCTCCAGTCCGGGCACCGCGGCCGCGAACTCGGCCGCCGTCGCCCGGTCCTGCGCGGTGATGCCGGAGTCTCGCTCGAGTACCACGAAGTACGGCAGCGCGGTGGCGTCGACGAACTGCGAGGCCAGCTCGTTCACCCGGGTCGACTCGGCGTCCTCGGGCAGGAAGTTCGCGTTGTCGTTCTCCTGCACCTCGGCCAGCCGGCCCACCATCGGGCCACCGGCGCCGGCCAGTGCCAGCCAGCCGGCCAGTACGACCAGCACCCCGAGCCGCAGCAGCCAGCGTCGCTTGCCTGGCCGCTGCGCCCGGTGCGCCCCGGTGCCGCCCCCCGGGCCGTTGTTGTCCCTCGCAACCGGTGCCGCCTGCTCCTCGATCGTGTTCGGCCCGTCCGCCACTGTCATCCCCTGTCCTCGCCCCTGGCGCCTCGGCGCCAACCCTATCGAGACCGGGAGGTTCACCTCCTAGGCCGCGTCGGATGGGGGCCGTTCTCTCCGTACGACGCGGGGCAGCCGTTTCGTCCGCGTAACAACGGGATGACCGCCCCGAAACACCACCGCCATAGCGTCATGGGTCCAGCACCCACGGTGTCCGGGTGCGTCAGGAGGTGTGCGCGGTGGACGGGCCGGGTCCGCTCAGTGGCTGCACCGTGGTCGTCACCGCGCAGCCGGGTGCCACCGACCTGGTGGACACGCTGACCTGGCGCGGGGCGACGGTGCTGCACGCGCCGACCATGCAGCTGCAGCCGGTGCTGGACGAGGAGGCGCTGGTCGACACCACCAAGCGGGTGCTGGCGAACCCTCCGGACGACGTGCTGGTGACCACCGCCAGCGGGTTCCGGTCCTGGCTGCGGGCGGCCGGGGCAGCGGGCCTGGCCGGCGACCTGCTGACCACGCTGGACGAGGCCCGGCTGGCGGCCCGCGGACCGAAGGCGCGTGCGGCGGTTCGTGCCTGCGGGCTGGTGCCGGTCCGCACCGCGCCGGCCGGGCACGCATCGGCGCCCGGCACATCGCCGGCGCCGGGCACATCGCCGGACACCACCGCCGGGCTGGTCCGCTGGCTGGTCGCGCAGGGCGTCGCCGGTCGCAAGGTCGTCGTCCAGCTGCCGGCCCGGCCCGACCACGGTCCGCTGGAGGAGCTGCGGGCGGCCGGAGCGTCGGTGCGCGGGATCGAGGTGAACCGGTGCGGACCGGCACCGGACCCGGCCGCGGTGGACCGGGCGATCGGGCAGATCTGTGCCGGGGTCGCGGACGCGGTGGTGCACACCTCGGCGGCCGGCGCACAGGCGTTGCTGGACGCGGCCGCGCTGTCGGACCGGCTGCCACGGCTGCTGGTGGCAATGCGCGGGCCACGGCTGCTGAACGCGTGCGTGGGACCGGCCGCCGCGGCACCGCTGCGGGCGGTCGGGCTGGACCCGCTGCTGCCGGAGCGGCCACGGCTGGGTGCGCTGGTCCGGGCGGTGGTCGAGCGGCTGGCGCACGACCGGGCTCCGTCGCTGGACACCGCGTTCGGTCCGCTGGTGCTACGCGGCGGCGGGGTGACTCTCGACGGGGTCGCAGTACCGCTCGGGCCCGGGCCACGCGCCGTACTGGCGTCGCTGATGGCGGCCCGCGGCGAAGTGGTGTCGCGGCCGGAGCTGCTGGCCGCGCTGCCGGGTGCCGAGGACGCGCACACAGTCGAGGTGACCGTGAACCGGTTGCGCCGGGCGCTCGGGCGGCCCGAGCTGGTGCGCACCGTCGTACGGCGTGGCTACCGGCTGGCCCTGCCGGAGCCCTCGGCATGACCTCTCACGAGGTCGCCGAGGGTGTGCGCGGACCGTTTCGACCGTGTAACAGCGGGCTGACTGCGAGGAAACACCGCCGACATAGCGTCCTGGCCTAATGGACGGGCGGTCCCCGATGACGTGGGCAGGCCCTGATGCGGCCCCTTGCGACCGATCGGAGACGCCATGCCGGACTTCAGGACAGACGCCATCACCCGGGAAGCGGTCGAACCGCACGGAGCGGTCGGCACCGTCGATGCTCCTCGACGTGGCCGCTGGATCGACGTCTGGGACCCCGAGGACGCGACGTTCTGGGAGCAGACCGGACAGCGGGTGGCGCGGCGGAACCTGTGGCCGTCGATCTTCGCGGAGTTCCTCGGATTCTCGGTCTGGCAGCTGTGGAGCATCGTGGTGGTCTCGCTGCCGGCCGCCGGGTTCGGCTACTCGACGGACCAGCTGTTCTGGCTGGTGGCGGTGCCGAGCCTGGTCGGGGCGACGCTGCGGCTGCCATACACGTTCGCGGTGCCGAGGTTCGGTGGCCGGAACTGGACCGTGGTCTCGGCGCTGCTGCTACTGATACCGACCAGCGGGCTCGCGTACTTCGTCACCCGGCCGGACACGCCGTTCTGGCTGATGGCGCTGGTAGCCGCGACCGCCGGGTTCGGCGGCGGCAACTTCGCCAGCAGCATGACGAACATCTCGTTCTTCTACCCGGAACGCTCGAAGGGTGCGGCGCTGGGTATCAACGCGGCCGGCGGGAACCTCGGCGTCGCGATCGTCCAGCTGCTGGTGCCGCTGGTGATCGTGGCCGGCGCCGGGCTGTCGCTGGAGCGCGCCGGGCTGATGTGGATCCCGCTGATCGTGATCTCGGCTGCGCTGGCCTGGCGGCTGATGGACAACCTGTCCGGCGCGACGTCGTCGTTCAGGACCTCGATAGTGGCCGCCAAGCGGGCGCACACCTGGGTGATCTCGTTCCTCTACATCGGCACGTTCGGGTCCTTCATCGGCTTCTCGGCCGCGTTCCCGCTGCTGATCAAGACCAGCTTCCCGGACGTGCCCGCGGTGCGGATCGCGTTCATCGGCGCGCTGGTCGGCTCGCTGGCCCGGCCGCTCGGCGGCAAGCTGTCCGACCGGCTCGGCGGGGCGCGGATCACGGTGGCGGTCTTCGTGGTGATGGGCGGCGGCATCCTGGCCGCGATCGCGTCGCTGAACGCGGGCAGCTTCTGGGCGTTCCTGGCCAGCTTCGTGGTGCTGTTCATCGCCAGCGGCGCCGGCAACGGGTCGACCTACCGGATGATCCCGGCGGTGTTCCGCAGCATCACCGGGAACGACCTGCCGCGGGCCCGGCGGGAGGCCGCGGCCTGCATCGGGATCGCGTCCGCGATCGGCGCGTACGGTGGGTTCCTGGTGCCGCGCGGGTTCGCGATGTCGACCGAGCGGTACGGGTCGCTGGTGCCGGCGCTGTACACGTTCTGCGCCTTCTACGCGGTCTGCCTGGTGGTCACGTACCTGTGCTACATCCGCGGTCCGCTGGGCCGGGAACGCGTATGACCGACACCCACTGCCCGTACTGCGCGCTGCAGTGTGCCACCATTCTGGTGCCGTCGTCCGGGACGGTCGAGGTACGGCCGCGGGACTTCCCGACGAACCGCGGTGGGCTGTGCCAGAAGGGCTGGACCGCACCCGAGGTGCTGTCCGCGCCGGACCGGCTCACCACGCCGCTGGTCCGCGACACCGGTGGTGTACTCCGCGAGGCCGGGTGGGACGAGACGCTCGACCTGGTGGCCGGCCGGCTGCGGGAGCTGATGGTTGCCTATGGCAACGAGGCGGTGGCGGTGTTCGGCGGTGGCGGGCTGACGAACGAGAAGGCGTACGCGCTGGGCAAGCTTGCCCGGGCAGTGCTGCGGACGCCGAACGTGGACTACAACGGCCGGTTCTGCATGTCCTCGGCCGCGGCGGCCGCAAACCGGACCTTCGGGATCGACCGCGGGCTGCCGTTCCCGCTCGCGGACGTCGGCGGCGCGGACGCCGTGCTGCTGGTCGGCAGCAACCTGGCCGAGACGATGCCGCCGGCCGTGCAGCACCTCGCGGCCGCGCGAGCGGCGGGCGGCCTCGTCGTGGTCGACCCCCGCCGGTCCGCGACCGCGGAGCTGACCGCCGACGGTGCCGGCATACACCTCCAGGCCACGCCGGGCACCGACCTGGCGCTGGTGCTGTCGCTCACCCACGTGGTGCTGCACGAGGGCGTGGCGGACTACGACTACCTGCTCGCACGCACCGACGATCCCGAGGCGCTGCGCCGGTCCACCGCAACCTGGTGGCCGGAGCGCGCCGAGCGCGTGACCGGCGTACCGGCAGAGCGGATCCGCGTCACAGCCCGCCGGCTCGCGGCGGCCGCACCGGTGCGTGGTGGCTCCGGCTGCTTCGTGCTCACCGGTCGCGGTGCGGAGCAGCACAGCAAGGGCACCGACACCGTCACCGCGTGCCTCAACCTGGCACTCGCGCTCGGGCTACCCGGCCGGACCGGCAGCGGCTACGGCTGCCTGACCGGGCAGGGCAACGGGCAGGGCGGTCGCGAGCACGGTCAGAAGGCGGACCAGCTGCCCGGGTACCGGCGGATCGACGACCCGGCCGCGCGGGCGCACGTCGCGTCGGTGTGGGGCGTCGACCCCGCCGACCTGCCGGGCCCGGGACGCAGCGCGGTCGAGCTGCTCGACGCGCTGGGCACCGCTTCGGGACCGAGGGCGCTGCTCGTACACGGCAGCAACCTGGTCGTGTCGGCGCCGAACCAGCACGCGGTGCGGTCGCGTATCGCGGCGCTCGACCTGCTGGTCGTCGCGGACGTGGTCCCGTCCGAGACCGTCCAGCTCGCCGATGTCGTGCTGCCGGTCACGCAGTGGGCCGAGGAGGACGGCACCATGACCACGCTGGAGGGCCGCGTGGTCCGGCGTCGCCGGGCGATCGACCCGCCGCCCGGCGTCCGCAGCGACCTCGACGTGTTCGCCGGGCTGGCCCGCCGGCTCCGGCCCGAGGTGGACTTCCCGGCCGACGCCCGCGAGGTGTACGACGAGCTGCGCCGCGCGTCCGCCGGCGGACCCGCGGACTACGCCGGGATCACCTGGGAGCGGCTGGACGCCGGCGAGGCGTTGTTCTGGCCGTGCCCTGCTCCGGACCACCCGGGGACGCCGCGTCTGTTCGCGGATCGGTTCGCCACAGCCGACGGGAAGGCCCGGGTGGTCGCGGTCGAGCACCGTCCGGTCGCCGACGACCTGCGCGCCGACGCGCCGCTGTACCTGGTGACCGGCCGGCTGCTGCAGCACTACCAGAGCGGCGCGCAGACCCGCCGGGTGCCGGAGCTGGACCGGCTCGAGCCGGAGGTGTTCGCCGAGCTGCACCCGCGCACCGCGGCGCGTCTGGGCGTTGCGGACGGTGACCTGGTACTGCTCCGCACCGCCCGCGGCGTGCTGCGGGCGCCGGCCCGGCTGTCCGACGCGATCCGCCCCGACACGGTGTTCGTGCCGTTCCACTACGGCGGCGACGCCAGCGTCAACCTGCTCACCAACGACGCGCTCGACCCGGTCTCCGGCATGCCTGAGTTCAAGGCCTGCGCGGTCGAGCTGACCCGGGTGGAGGCGGCATGACCCGCCGGATCGTCGTGGTCGGCGGCGGGATGGCGGCGACGCGGTTCGCTGAGCTGGTCGCGGACCACGGTGCAGGAGTGACGGTGATCGGGGACGAGCCGGCGTACAACCGTGCGCTGCTGTCCGAGGTGGTCGCGGGCCGCGCCGACGCCGGCGCGCTCGATCTGCCCACCGACCAGCGGGTACGACGCGTGCGCGCGACCGCGATCCGGCTGGAGCGACAGCGGCGTATCGTTGCCGACAGCAACGGTGTGGTGCACCCGTACGACCACCTGGTGCTGGCCACCGGGGCCGAGCCCGACGTGCCGGACCTCGTCGGGCTGGCCCGGGACGCCGATCAGGACGTGCCGCACCTGCTGGCCGGCTGCCACGTGCTGCGGCGCCGCAGCGATGCGGCGGCGATCGTCGCGGCGACCGACTCGGCCCGGCGGGCGGTGGTGCTGGGCGGCGGCGCACTCGGCGTGGAGCTCGCCCGGGCCCTGGCCGGCCGCGGGCTCGGGACGACGCTCGTGCACGACGGCGAGGGTCTGCTCGACCGCTACCTGGACCCGGCCGGCTCCCGCGCCCTCACCCGCGCCGTCCGGCACCTCCGCACCGAGGTGCTGCTCAACACCGCCGCGGTGGCGGTGGACTCCAAACACGACCACTTCGCCGGCCTCCGCCTCGCCGACGGCCGCGTCATCCACGGCGACCTCCTGCTTCTGGCCTGCGGCACCCGCCCCGCCACGACCCTCGCCCGCGCAGCCGCCCTCCCCGCCGCCCGAGGCATCCTCGTCGACCAGACCTTGACCACTGCCGACCCGCACATCCACGCCCTCGGCGACTGCGCCGAACTCCGTTCATCGGGCTCTTGTGACTCGGCGTGTCGCGCATCGTCGGGCCCTTGTGACCACGGCCGGGTCTCCGGAACCGTCGCACCCGCGTGGGAACAGGCAGCGCTGCTGGCCCGGCGGCTCACCGGCGACGAGGACCTCTACCGGCCCGGGCCCGAGGTACTCCGGCTGACCACCGCGGATCTGGACGTGGTCGCGCTCGGCGATCCCGCGGAACTGCGCCGCGGCGCGGACGATCGTCGTACCCAGGTGGTGGCGCTCACCGAACCAGCCACAGAACCGGCCACAGAACCGGGCACTGGGCGGCACGTGAAGGCGGCGGTCACGGACGGCGTCGTCCGGGCCGGCTACGCGATCGGCGCACCGGACGTGGCGGCCGAGCTGGTCCTGCTCGCCGACCGCGGTACCCCGGTCGACCCGTACACCCTGCTCGCCGAGCCGGCGGTGGCGGCACCGGCGGCCGGAGACAGCAAGGTCTGCCGATGCAACTCCGTCACCACGTCCGCGATCGCCAGCGCGTTCCGGGCCGGTGCCACCACGGTCGCGGGCGTCGCGGCCGAGACCAGGGCGACGACCGGATGCGGCAGCTGCGAAGGCGCAGTGGGGTCGCTGCTGGACCGGCTGGGCCGGGGCGAGGACGTCACCGCCCAGACGACATCGAGGAGGCCATCCGTGAGCGCATCGAGCAAGCACCTGGTGGTGGTCGGCGGCGGCATGGTGGCGCACCGGCTGGTCGAGGCGCTGCGGTCCCGCGACGAGGCCGGCGACTGGCGGGTCACCGTGCTGGCCGAGGAACCGCGGCTGCCGTACGACCGGGTCGCGCTGACCACGTACTTCTCCGGCCGCGACCCGCACGAGCTCGCGCTCGGCGAGCCGGAGCTGTGGGACGACCCCGGCGTGACGCTGCGCAAGGGCGTCACCGCCACCGCGTTCGACCCGGACCAGCGCACCGTCAGCACCAGCCGCGGCGAGACGATCCGGTACGACGAACTGGTGCTGGCCACCGGCTCGTACCCGTTCGTGCCGCCCGTCAAGGGCAGCGACCTGACCGGCTGCTTCGTGTACCGCACGGTCGACGACGTCGCCGCGCTGCGCACGTACGTCGAGGGGCTGCGCGAGTCTCGCGAGACGGTCCGGGGTGTCGTGGTCGGCGGCGGGTTGCTCGGGCTGGAGGCGGCCGGTGCGTTGCGGGCGCTGGGCGCCGAGACGACCGTGGTCGAGTTCGCACCGCGGCTGATGCCGCTGCAGGTCGACGACGGCGGCGGCGCCGCGCTGCACCGGCTGATCGAGGGTCTTGGCGTCGACGTGCGCACGGCGGCTCAGGTGACGAAGGTGAAGGCCGCACAAGGTGGCGCCGCGCGAGCCGTCGCCGTTGCCGAGGGCAACGACATTCCCACGGACGTGGTGGTTTTCGCGGCTGGTGTGCGGCCCCGTGACGAGCTCGCCCGCGCGGCCGGGCTGGCGATCGGCGAACGCGGCGGCGTGGTGGTGGATGAGTCGTGCCGGACCTCGGCCGACGGGACCTGGGCGATCGGCGAGGTGGCCTGTATCGAAGGCCGGGTCTGGGGTCTGGTGGCTCCCGGGTACGCGATGGCGGAGGTGGTCGCTGACCGGCTGCTAGACGGTGCCGCGACGTTCCCGGGCGCCGACGCGTCGACCAAGCTCAAGCTGCTCGGGGTGGACGTGGCCAGTTTCGGCGACGCGTTCGGAGCGGCCGAGGGCGCGCTCGACATCGTGTACGCCGACCCGGTCGCCGGGGTCTACAAGCGGCTGGTGCTGTCCGACGACGCGCGCACCCTGCTCGGCGGGATCCTGGTCGGCGACGCGTCGGCGTACGCGGGACTGCGGCCGATGGTCGGCCGTCCGCTCGGCGCGGACCCCGCGTCGTACCTGCTGCCCGAAGGAGCGGCGCCGGTGTCGGCCGATCTTCCGGACGACGCACCGGTCTGCTCCTGCAACAACGTGTCCGCCGGCGCGCTGCGCTGTGCGGTCCGCGACGACGGCTGCCAGACCGTGAAGTCGTTGTGCGGGGCAACGAAGGCCGGCACCAGCTGCGGGTCCTGCCTGCCGATCCTGAAGAACCTGCTGAACAGCGAGCTGGCCGCCGCCGGCGTCGAGGTGAGCAAGGCGCTGTGCGAGCACTTCGCGCTGTCGCGCGCGGAGCTGTTCGACGTGGTCCGGGTGACCGGGCTGCGCACGTTCAGCGAGATCGTGACCCGGCACGGCAGCGGACGCGGCTGCGACATCTGCAAGCCGGTGGTGGCGTCGATCCTGGCCAGCCTGGACCCGGCCGGGCATGTGCTGGAGGGGGAGCGGGCCGCGCTGCAGGACACCAACGACCACGTGATGGCGAACCTGCAGAAGGACGGCACCTACTCGGTGGTGCCGCGGGTTCCGGGCGGCGAGATCACGCCGGAGAAGCTGATCGTGATCGGCGAGGTGGCCCGCGACTTCGGGCTCTACACCAAGCTCACCGGCGGACAGCGCGTCGACCTGTTCGGTGCCCGGATCGAGCAGCTGCCGGCGATCTGGCGGCGGCTGGTCGACGCCGGGTTCGAGTCCGGCCACGCCTACGGCAAGGCGCTGCGCACGGTGAAGTCCTGCGTCGGCTCGACCTGGTGCCGGTACGGCGT
>Ga0075428_100000614_pt1 | contig 36424 bp, 33 predicted proteins | sample RhiMetdeltSRZDD2_FD_75291 | JGI IMG/M metagenome (GOLD analysis project Ga0075428, IMG submission 75291) | Populus rhizosphere microbial communities from Tennessee, USA - Rhizosphere MetaG P. deltoides SRZDD2 | ecosystem: Host-associated > Plants > Roots > Rhizosphere > Soil | place: USA... | reverse complement strand
ATTCCTTGCTGGATCGGATTCAGAAGGGGTGTATATAACGAGTGCTAATGCTAACAAGAATGATTCCCACTAGCAAGACGCCTGTGTGCCTGCGTGAGCGCCGCTGGTCCTCGATCCCTCGGAGTGGCGTACACTCGCGACGTGACTTCCTCGCTTCGACCACTATCGATACGCAGGGTGATTGCGACCGTCGCGGGGTTGCTGGCGGTCGCGACGGCATGGGCCCAGGTCACCGTGCTGGAAGTGATACCTCTGCGCTACCGCACGGTCGAGCAGGTGCTGCCCGTCATCCAGCCGATGCTGGCGAAGGGGGGTACCGCGAGCGGTCTCCAGGGCCAGCTCGTGATACGCACCACGCCCGGTAACCTGGAAGAGATCAGGCGCATCCTCGCGAGCATAGATACCGTGCCGCGGCGGTTGCTCATCACGGTCCGACAGGACGCGGACGCCAGCTACAGCGAGCGCGGGGTCGGGGTCTCGGGAAGGATAGGTACGGACCAGGGGCGCGTAACCGTTCCGGGCAGCGTCGCAGGACCCGGCGGCAGCGCGGTAGTGCGAGAAGGCGACGATCGCCTGCGCGCCCGGGTGGTGGATTCCAGCTCGGCGGACAGCGATCGCAACACCCAGACCGTGCAGGTGATGGAAGGCAGCCCGGCGTTCATCCGCGTCGGCCAGTCAGTTCCGGTCCAGCAGCAGCAACAGCCGCTCGTTCGCACGTTCCCCGGCGGTCGCACCGTGACGGAACAGGTCGTCGGCGGCGTGGAATACCGGGATGCCACGTCCGGTTTCTACGCGCTACCCAGGGTAGCGGGCGACCGCGTTACGCTCGACATCAGCGCGCAGCGCGAGGCGCTTTCGGGACAGGTCCAGGGCGGCTTCAACGTGCAGCGCGCGGTGACCACCGTTGCGGGCCGGCTCGGGGAGTGGATAGAAGTCGTCGGTACTGCACAAACCGCCAGCGGACAGCAATCGGTGCTCCTGGGACGCACGGCCGCTACCGCGAGCGATACCCGCCGGGTGCTGGTGAAGGTGGAGGAATTGAGATAAAGGACCCTACGTCATCCCCTCCGGGTCCAGGCGGTGTTCTGCACTCGGTGTTTTCTCCCGACGGACCGCTGGCAAAAGCGGTCGCAGGCTTCCGCGCCCGCCCGTTCCAGGTCGAGATGGCCGAGGCAGTGGCCGAGGCGATCGCCGGCAACACCGTGCTGGTCGCCGAAGCAGGCACCGGGACGGGAAAGACCTACGCCTACCTGGTGCCGGCACTCCTTTCGGGCGGCAAGGTAATCGTCTCGACCGGCACGAAGAACCTCCAGGACCAGCTCTACGATCGTGACATTCCCACCGTCCGGCGCGCGCTCAATGTCCCGGTGACCGTGGCGCTGTTGAAGGGCCGCGCGAACTATGTCTGTCACTATCACCTGGAGCGCACTCTCCAGGATGGGCGGTTGCAGAGCCGCGACGATGCCCGGAATCTCCACGAGATCGAGCGCTTCGCGCGGACCACGAGAAGCGGGGACAAGGCCGCGTGTACCGCCGTTCCCGAGAATGCCTCCATCTGGTCGTACGTCACCTCCACGCGGGAGAACTGCCTCGGGGCGCAGTGCCCGCGCTACGACGCGTGTTTCGTGATGGAAGCGCGCCGGCAGGCGCTCGCGGCCGACGTAGTGGTCGTCAATCACCACCTGTTCTTCGCCGATCTCGTGCTGCGGGACGAAGGCGTCTCCGAGCTGCTGCCGGCCAGCAACACCATCGTCTTCGACGAAGCGCATCAGCTCCCGGAAACCGCGGGACTGTTCTTCGGCGAGAGCGTATCGACCTCGCAGCTGATCGAGCTCGCGCGCGACACGCGGCTGGAGGGCGCAGCGTCTGCCGCCGACTATGCCGGGCTGCCGGACGCCGGCCAGGCGCTCGACAAGGCCGCGCGCGACCTGCGGCTCGCGTTCAGGGAGGAGGGTGGCCGTTTTCCCATGCGCGCGCTCGCCGGCCGCGAGGACTTCGAATCCGCGCTGGGCATGGTGCTGCGGAAACTCGACGAGCTGGCGGCCGAGCTCCAGAAGCAGGCGGAGCGCAGCGAAGGGCTCGCGCGGCTCCTCGAGCGCGCGCTCACTCTCGCCGAGCGCGGGGAGCGGTGGAGGAGCGGCGCCGACGAGGAGCGCGTGCGCTGGGTCGAGCTCTTCGGGCGCTCGCTGCATCTCAACTCGACGCCGCTGTCGGTCGCCGGCATCTTCGGGCGCCAGATCGCGGGCCAGGCCCGCTCCTGGATTTTTGCGTCGGCGACGCTCTCCGTGAATCGCGATTTCAGCCACTATTGCGGCGAAATGGGGCTGGCGGGAGCGCGCACCGCGAGCTGGGACAGTCCATTCGATTTTGCGGCGCAATCGCTGCTCTACGTGCCGGAGCGGCTGCCCGAGCCCAACACGCGGGAGCACACGGCCGCGGTGGTGGAGGCCGCGTTGCCGGTGATCGAAGCCGCGGGCGGCGGTGCGTTCGTGCTGTTCACCAGCCTGCGCGCCATGCGCGAAGCCCACGAGCTCCTGAGGAGCGCGTTCGAGGCGCGCGGACTCACCTACCCGCTGCTCGTGCAGGGAGAGGGCTCGCGCTCGGAGATGCTGGTCAGGTTCCGCGACCTGGGCGATGCGGTACTGGTCGGCAGCCACTCGTTCTGGGAGGGCGTGGACGTGCGCGGCAAGGCGCTGTCGGTCGTGGTGATAGACAAGCTCCCGTTCGCGCCGCCGGAGGACCCGGTGATCGCCGCGCGCATCGAGAAGATCAACCGGGAAGGCCGCAGCGCGTTCGTCGAGTACCAGCTGCCCGAGGCCGTGATCACGCTGAAGCAGGGCGCCGGCCGGCTGATCCGGGACGAGACCGACCGTGGCGTGCTGATGATCTGCGACCGGCGCCTCGTCTCGAAGAGCTACGGCAAGCGCATGCTGCAGAGCCTGCCGCCGATGACGATGACGCGCAGCGCGGCCGAAGCGGCCGCCTTCTTCAGTCGGCCGGCCACGGTCCCAGCCAGCGCCACCCCAGCCACCCAAGAAGAGCCAGCGCCGACAGCCAGAGGACGACGATAACGGCGGCGGCAAGGCGGCTCCTCGGTGCCGAGCGCCATTCCTCGATGCGCAGGTCCGCCTCGGCCCGGCATTCGGCCATCACGTCTTCGGGCACGAGCTTGAGCACCAGCCACACCCCCAGCGGCACGATGACGAGGTCGTCCAGGTAGCCCAGCACGGGGATGAAGTCGGGGATGAGGTCGATCGGGCTCAGCGCATAGCCGACCAGCGTCAGCGCCAGCGCCTTCGCCAGCCACGGCGTGCGCGGATGCCGCGTGCAGATCCAGAGCACCACGACCTCGCGCTTGAGGTAGCGCGCCCATTCCCGCAGGCCGGTTGACGAAAGACTCACTGGTCACCGGTCACTGGTCACCGGTCACGGGGTCAGGCTACCTCGGCCCACATGTCGTGAACGTCGGTCCGCATCACGCGTACCGTGGCGAATTCTCCCGGCTTGAGGTCTTGCGCGGGCGTCACGTGCACGACCCCGTCGATCTCCGGAGCGTCGGCCGGGCTGCGCGCCGTGGCGCCGCCGGTATCGACCGTGTCGACCAGAACTTTCAGGGTCCTTCCAACGTGCCGCTGCAGCCGCCGGGCGCTGATCTCCTCCTGCAGCTTCATCAATCGCGCGCGCCGCTCCTGCTTCAGGTCGTCCGGCACATGGCCGGGGAGGGCGTTCGCGCTCGCGCCCTCCACCGGGGAGTAGGCGAAGCAGCCGACCCGGTCCAGCTCGGCTGCGGCGAGGAAGGCGAGCAGCTCCTCGAACTCGGTATCGGTCTCCCCGGGAAAGCCGGCGATGAAGGTGCTGCGGATCGTGATATCGGGGCAGATCGCGCGCCAGCGCCGGATGCGCTCGAGGTTGTCCTCGCTGCTCGCCGGCCGCTTCATGAGCTTCAGGATGCGCCGGCTTGCGTGCTGGAAGGGGACGTCGAGGTACGGCAGCAGCTTCCCCTCGGCCATCAGGGGCACCACTTCATCCACGTGGGGATACGGATAGACGTAATGGAGCCGCACCCAGGCTCCCAGCTCTCCCAGCGCGCGCACGAGCTCCGTCATGCGCGTTCTCACCGGGCGGCCGCCCCAGAATCCCGTGCGATACTTGACGTCCACGCCGTAGGCGCTCGTGTCCTGGGAGATGACGAGCAGCTCCTTCACGCCCGCCCCGACCAGCGCCTCGGCTTCGCGCAGCACTTCGCCAACCGGCCTGCTGACGAGATCGCCGCGCATGGAGGGGATGATGCAGAAGGTGCAGCGGTGATTGCAGCCTTCCGCGATCTTGAGATAGGCGTAATGCGGCGGCGTGAGCCTGACGCCGATGCCCGAAACCGGGGGCGGAACGAGACTCGTAAACGGATCGTGCGGCTGCGGGAGGTGCCTGCGGACTTCCTGCATCACCTCGGCGGTGGCGTGCGGACCCGTCACCGCGAGCACGCGCGGGTGCGTCTTGCGCACGATATCGCCCTTGGCGCCGAGACAACCCGTGACGATCACCTTGCCGTTTTCGTCGAGCGCCTCACCGATGGCGGACAGCGACTCCGCGACGGCCTCGTCGATGAAGCCGCAGGTGTTGACGACGACGAGATCGGAATCTTCGTAGCGCGGCGCTATGAGATAGCCCTCGGCGCGCAACTGCGTCAGGATGCGCTCGGAGTCGACGAGCGCCTTGGGGCAGCCGAGCGAGACGAAACCGACCGTGGGTGTCTTGCGCTTCCGGGTGGAAGCACGGCCGGCCCGGGATGCGGGGTGTGACCTCGTTACCTGGGACACGAGCGCGTAATCAGGACTTGCCGCCGCCCGGGTCGGACTTCTTGTCGTCGTTCTTCGTGTCGTCAGCGGGCTTGCCGTCGGCGCCCTGGCGGTAGCCGCCGGGACCGAAGGTGGGGAACGGGAACGTGCCGAAGAGGTTGCGGGTCTGCTGCTGCAGCTGGTTCTGCATTTCGAGGAAGGCGCTCGCGCTCTGCTCGAGGTAGCGCCCCATCAGTCCCTGCATCGCCGGCCCCTGCATCTTGAGGAAATCGCTCCAGGCGTCGGTATTCAACATGGGATTCTCGCCGTAGACCTGGCGTGACTGCTCCTGGAGTCGCTTCTGGATCTCGATGAAGGTGTGTATGTTCTTCTCGAGGTAGCTGCCCATCATGCCCTGCATGGCGTTGCCGTAGAAGCGGATGATCTGGGACAGCATGTCGCTCGAGAACATCGGCGCGCCCACGCTTTCCTCCTCGAGGATGATCTGGAGCAGGATGGCGCGCGTGAGATCCTCGTGGCTCTTGGCGTCCTCCACCTTGAAGTCGACGTGATCCAGCACGAGCTGCTTCACGTCGGTCAACGTGATGTAGCTGCTCGTCTCCGTGTCGTAGAGGCGTCGGTTCGGATACTTCTTGATGATCCGATGCTGTTGTGCCATGGCGGCCGGTCAAGGAAAGGGGGATTATTGCAGAGCGGTGCGGGCTTTGCAATCTAAGGGATTGAAAATAATCGGCAAATCCGTTCTTCAGTCGGCTTCTTGCAACTCAAAACTCGAAACTCAAAACTTGAAACTATCTTAGTACATGTGCTGGCCGCCGTTGATCGCGATGTTGGCGCCGGTGACGAAGGCCGCCTCCTCCGAGCAGAGGTAGGCGACGAGACCGGCCACTTCCTCCGGCCTGCCGAGCCGTCCGATGGGGATCTGCGGAATGACCTTCGTGTCGAGCACCTCCTTGGGTATCGCGAGCACCATCTTCGTCCCGATGTAGCCCGGCGATATCGTGTTCACGGTGACGCCCTTGCGCGCGACCTCCAGCGCGAGGGCCTTGGTGAATCCGTACATGCCCGACTTGGCGGCCGAGTAATTGGTCTGGCCGAACGCGCCTTTCGCGCCGTTGATCGAGGAGATGTTGATGATGCGGCCCCAGCTGCGCTCGACCATGCCGTCGCACACGGGCTTGGTCATGTTGAACACGCTGTCGAGATTGGTGCGCAGCACCGCGTCCCAGTCCACCTTGCCCATTTTCTTGAACGTCATGTCGCGCGTGATGCCCGCGTTGTTCACCAGGATGTCGACGGGGCCCGCTTCCGACTCGATTTTCGCCACCGCCTTCTGGCACGAGTCGAAATCCGCGACGTCGACCGGCACAGCGCGCATGTCGTGGCCTTTCGCCTTCATCTCCTTGATCCACTCCGCGGACCTGGTGTTGGCGGGCGAATGCGTCGTCACCACCTGGTTCCCCATCGCCGCGAGCTTGAGGCAGATCGCTTCGCCCAATCCGCCCATGCCGCCCGTTACCACTGCGACTCGCCTGGTCATATATCACTCTCCTCAGAGTCGTAACAAATGAGGGGACCTCCCCCTCATGCTCCCCTAATCAGGGCGCCTACCCTTCATTTTGATAGGCGCTCTAAGACTAGGTACACTTTTCCTTGACGTAGCGTCCCGGGGCCGCTTCAATCTCCCGGTAGCCGTTCCCGCCCGGCGCGTCCGGCGCGGCGACCCGACCCCCGCCGAAAGGCGCAAGCCAGTTGCTCCAGTGCGGCCACCAGCTTCCCTTTTGCGATGCGGCGTCCGCCAGCCAGCGCTCGGGGTCGTCCTCCTGCACGTCGTTCAGCCAGTAGTTGCGCCGGTTCTTCGAGGCTGGATTGATCACGCCGGCGATGTGCCCGCTCGCCGCCAGCACGAACCGGATTCTACCTTTCAGCAGCCGCATGCTGGCATAGGCGGTTCGCCAGGGCACGATATGGTCCTCCCGGGTGGCCAGGACATAGGCGGGCGTGTCCACGGTGCCCAGGTCCACCGGCACCCCGCACATCGTAAGCCGGCCCGGTATTCTCAGGTTGTTCTCGAGGTACATGTTGCGCAGGTAGTAGGCGTACATTGCGCCGGGCAGGTTGGTGCTGTCGGCGTTCCAGTACAGCAGGTCGAACGCCTCGGGCTGCCGGCCCTTGAGGTAGTTGTTGACGACATAGTGCCAGATGAGATCGTTGGCCCGCAGGCTGGCGAAGGTCAGCGCCAGCTCCCGCCCCGGCAGCACGCCGCCTTCGGCGAAGTCCTGCTCGCGCTTCACGACGAACGCCTCGTCCACGAATACGCCCAGCTCACCCGTGTCCCTGAAATCGAGCATGGAAGCGAGCAGCGTCATGCTCTCGATGCGCTTGACGCCTCGCGCGCGCAGCACCGCGGCGGCCGCGCCCAGGAGCGTTCCCCCGACGCAGAAGGCGAGCGCGTTGATCGTCTCCACGCCACGGATCTCCGCCACGACCTCTATCGCCCGGATGATGCCCTGCTCGACGTAGTCGTCCCAGGTAAGGGTGCCCATGTCCGGCGTCACGTTGCGCCACGACACCATGAACACGGTGTGGCCCTGCTCGGTCGCGTAGCGCACGAGGGAGTTCGCCGGCTGCAGGTCGAGGATGTAGAACTTGTTGATGCAGGGCGGAATCATCAGCAGGGGCCGGTCGAAGACCGTGGCCGTGGCGGGGCGGTACTGGATCAGCTGGATCAAGTCGTTCTCGTAGACGACCGCCCCCTCCGTCACCGCGAGATTGCGCCCGACCTCGAATGCCGTCTCGTCGGTCATCGAGATCATGCCTTTTTCGGCGTCGGCCGCCAGATGCTGCAGTCCCCGCGCCAGGCTTTCACCGCCGGAATCCGACGCGAGCTTCAGCGCCTCGGGGTTGCTCCAGGGAAAGTTCGAGGGCGACACGGCATCGATCAGCTGGCGCGAGAAGAATTCGAGCTTGCGCTTGGTATGGGGCTCGAGCTTCGTGCTGCCCACGAGCTCCATCAGCCACTCTCCCGACAGCATGTAGGAGCGCGCCAGGTACTGGAAGTAGGGATGCTCGCGCCACTCCGCGCCGGCGAAGCGCCGGTCGGCCGGGGGCGCAGCCTTCGCCGCAGAGCCGGGCGTGCCGTCCGGCGCAGGAGCGAAATCGCCCCACAGCTCCAGGTGCTTGCGGTAGTAACGGCTCTGGATCTCCATCAGGCGCTCGGTGTCCTGCACCAGGCTCGCGGTGAGGGATTTCATCAGTTCGGGGCCGCCCAGCAAGCGGCCGGGTTGCAGCGGATTCGCGACGCCGGCGATGAGTCGGCGGTTGAGATCTTCGAACCGTGCCCTCAGCTCTTCGTTGCGGGAAGTCGGATCGTTCATGGCTTCACTCACGGCTGCTAACGGGGCCCCGCGTGCGCGTGAGCGAGGTCGCCGACCAGCCAGATCGTGCCGACCCCCAGCGCGATCATCACCACCTGCTGCACGGTGGCGAGCAGCTCGGGCCGCCGGTGCAGTCCCGGGATCAGGTCCGCCACCGCGACGTACAGCATGCTGGCAATCGCGATCCCGAGGAGCGGCGCGATCCATTGCTGCATGGTTTGCAGCGCGAAATAGGCGATCACCCCGCCCGCCACCATGGCGGCGCTCGACACGACGTTGAGGAGGAGCGCCCTCGCCTTGGTGTAGCCGGAGTGCAGCAGGATCAGAAAATCGCTCACTTCCTGCGGAATCTCGTGCGCGATGATGGCAAGCGCGGTGACCACGCCCAGGTTGTGATTGGCGAGAAACGCGGCGGCGATCAGCACGCCGTCCACTAAATTGTGGAACGTGTCGCCGATGATGATCACCGCGCCGCTGCGTCCGTGATCGCCCGCCGCGACTGCCTGGGGAACGTGCCCTTCGCACTCCTCCTGGTGGCAGTGCCGCCATAACACCAGCTTCTCCAGCACGAAGAACAGCAGCAGGCCGGCCAGTATCACTCCGGCGAGTGACTCGAGGTTGTCGGACATGCCGAACGCCTGCGGCAGCAGCTCCAGGAACACGGCTCCGAGGAGCGTTCCGACCGCGTAGCTGATCAGGATCGGAACCTGGGACGCGCGCGCGTTCAATGCGAGCGCCGCGGCGGCGGCGACCGACAGCAGGCCGCCGGCAATCGTCGCAGTCAGAATCCAGGCCAGGGTGGTCATTGGTGCCGCCGGTGCACGCGGGGCATTCGGTGAAATGGAGCGGCATTATACGGCATGAAAGAGTGACTCGTGACCCGTGACACGTCGGAGCAGGTGGCTTGCCGCCGCCCAGCCTCGTTGCCGTGTATCAATCCCGCAAGTCAGAGCCTATCCGCGCCGGCAACGAGTCACGAGTCACCAGTCACGGGTCACTCCTTCTCCGGGGCACGCCAGATGAGCGCAGCCATGCGGCCGGTCACGGGATTGCGGCGATGAGAATAAAACCGGGCGGGATCGGAGTGGGTGCAGAGTCCGCCACCGAAGACGCGAGACACGCCGGCGCGCGCCAAGCGCCGCCGCGCGAGCGTGAAGAGGTCGGCGAGCCACTTGCCCGGCGTGTGCGGGACAAATGCGCTCTGCGCGCCCGGGTCGTCGTCGACGAAAGCCTCCCGCACATCGGCTCCCACCTCGAACGCGCGGGGGCCGATGCCCGGGCCGAGAAACGCCAGCACCTCCGCCGGAGGGCATTGCATCCCGCGCACCGTGTTTTCAACGACGCCGCCCGCCAGCCCGCGCCAGCCGGCGTGCGCGACGGCGACCGAGCCTCCTGCGCGATCGGCCAGCAATACCGGCACGCAGTCGGCGACGAGGACCGCGCATACCGTTCCGGGGTTCCGCGCGATGGCGGCGTCGGCCTCGGGTGTCGCCGGAGGGGCATCGGCGTTTACCCCTGGCGCCGTCGGCCAGGCATCGGCGTCGACCACGCGATTGCCATGTACCTGCCTCAACCATACCGGCTCCTGCGGCAGCAGCGAGCGCAGGGCGGCGCGGTTCGCGGCGACGGCTGCCGGATCGTCCTCCGTGCGCAACCCGAGATTGAAGCTTGCGTACGGACCCCCGCTCGTGCCGCCGGCGCGCGTCGTGATGAACGCGCGCACGTTGCCGGGCGCCGGCCAGTCGGGGACGATCCAGTCGGGGTGGACGTTGTTCAACGGCGTGATGGGTGATGGGTGATGGGTGACGGGTGCTTGCCCTCCGAGCCGCTGCTGCGCAGCGCGGCGAGAAGGTCCTGTATGTCGACGGGCGGATCGGACTGCCAGCTTACCTTCTTGCGAGTTTGCGGGTGGACGAGCGCGAGGCGTTCCGCGTGCAGCGCTTGTCGCGTAAAGCGTACCGCGCTCACGCGCTTGCCATAGTCCGGATCCCCGACGAGCGGGTATCCCAGTGAATTCAGATGGACGCGGATCTGGTGCGTGCGGCCCGTTTCGAGGCGGCACCGCAGGAGAGTCGCGAGAGAGAAGTGTTCGAGAATCTGGTAGTGCGTCACGGCATCGCGTCCACGCGCCACCACGGCCATGCGGGTGCGGCTCCGCGGGTGGCGCCCTATCGGCGCGGCGACCGTGCCGTCGCGCGCCAGCCGGCCGTGCACGACGGCCAGGTACTCGCGCCGCACGCTGCGCGCCGCCAGCTGGCGGACGATGTCGGTCTGCGCCGCGAGCGTCCGCGCGACGACCAGCAGGCCGCTCGTGTCCTTGTCGAGCCGGTGCACGATGCCCGCGCGCGGAACGGCCCTCAGCCCGGGCTCGTGCGCAAGCAGCGCGTTCAACAGCGTCCCGCTCCGGTTTCCGGCGCCCGGATGCACGACCAGCCCGGCCGGCTTGTCGATCACGATGAGAGCATCATCCTCGTGGACGATCGCGAGCGGTATGTTCTCCGGCCGGTCGGGCTCGAGCCGGAGGTCCGGAGCGGGCAGTAGCGCAACGTTCTCGCCGCCGAGCAGGCGCCGGCGCGGGGCCGACGGCCGGCCGTCGACCGTGACGCGGGCGGCGAGCACCCAGCGCGCGAGCCGCGTGCGCGAGTACTGCGGGAACATGCGGGAGAGCGCCTGATCCAAGCGCAGTCCCGCGCAGGCGCCGGGGACCGTCAGCTCCACCGGCGCCGGGGGTTCGCCGTTTGCGCTATAATTTTCCAGAGGTTTTTCAATGACCATTCTGCGCAATAGTTTAGCGTTATTGCTGGGCGTACTCATCGGCGCGTGCGGGCTGCTGGGGGAAGCGCCGGACGAGACTAAGGGCTGGTCCGCCCAGAAGCTGTACAACGAGGCCAAGGACAATCTCAACAACCGCAGCTACGAGACCGCGATCAAGTATTACGAGAAGCTCGAGTCGCGCTACCCGTACGGGCGCTTCGCGCAGCAGGCGCAGCTGGAAATCGCCTACGCCTACTACAAGGACAACGAGCCCGCGCAGGCGGTGACCGCGGCCGAACGCTTCATCAAGCTTCATCCCAACCATCCCAACGTCGACTACGCCTACTACCTGAAGGGTCTCGCGAACTTCAACGGCGACCTGGGCTGGCTCGGTTATATCAGCGGGCAGGACCTGTCGGAACGCGACCCGAAGGCCGCGCGCGAGGCGTTCGACGCGTTCAAGGACCTCGCGGCGCGGTACCCGGATAGCAAGTACGCGCCGGACGCGGTGGCGCGCATGAACTATCTCGTCAACGCGCTCGCGTCGCACGAGGTGCACGTGGCGCGCTATTACCTGAAGCGCGGCGCTTACGTCGCGGCCGCCAACCGCGCCCAGTTCGCCATCAAGACCTACCCGCAGGCGCCCGCGAACGAGGAGGGACTGGTAATCCTCGTCAAGGCCTACGATGCGATGAAAATGACCGACCTGCGCAACGACGCGGAACGAGTGCTGATGAAGAATTTCCCGGACAGCAAGTACCTGAAGGGCGATCCGCGCCGCGCCAGCACGCCGTGGTGGCAGATCTGGAACTGGTAATGCCTACGGCAGCCTAAGCTGCCTTCTGTTAAATCTCCTGATGGCATGGCATTCGAGCCAACTTCCTTGATGGCCGCGTAGACCCGATTCGGGTTCATCAACCGCATGCGGGCGGTGTCAGGCGACTCCTTTGTAGTCATACGCTGACCGCTTCTGCTGGGTTGCGCCGACGTAACAGCGCTGAACCACGCAGCGACCCACACGCCCAATAGATATATAAGAGACCTCGCACGTGAGGAGACACCGATGCCAGCCGATGCCCTGCACGGCCGATGGACCTTCATTTGCTCTCCAGAGGGAATATGGAGTTGGCGTTTCGGCGAGGGCGAGTCTGGTCTCTTCTCCAGCTTCGATGACGCTGCGGCGAACGCCACGAGTCATGGCTTCGATCCGTTCAGCCATTCATGGACATCCGCGGCAGACGGACGCACGACGCACTATCGCCTCGGCAAGACACCTGTGAATTTGCCATCGGACATGGAACTGCAACGTCAGTGGATCATGAGTGAGACGGCCGCGCCGTTCAAGTTCCTTTCCGTCAGCGAGTTCGAGACGTTGAGCCCGCAAGAGAAGCGCGCTTACGTTAGGCAGGCCACGGCAGAAGTGGAACGGACCAAGGTGGACCCTGCCGCTGGCGGGTGGCACACCCTGTTCAGGCCGGATCAGCGCCGAGAGCAGCGACGACAGCCCCGACCGCAAGGCGATAAGAAGCGGGACTAGGTGTACCGGCGCCGTAAGTGGCCCAACGGGCAACGTTGGCAGCCCGCCATCGATCCCGCTCGGCAAGGTTGACGATACAGGGGCGTTCGGCTCTAAAGGATGAGCCAGAGAATCGCCATCCACATTGGCAGGCTCATCATCAATGCCAACACAATGCCCAGAAACACGGGGGCTTCCGAGTCGTTCCCGTGCTCCTCACATGAGGGGTCGGACGCGCGCCTCGTCATACGTCCTGTAGCAGGGACGTGCCGCTCCGGATACTCGCTGTCGTGTGTCGTGTCCATAGCTAGGCCGGCTTCTTGTCGTCTTTGAATCGGGGCTGCTGCTGATCCTGCCTGAACGGTCCATCCTATCCGGGAACGGCATCTGGCCGCCTGGCGCGTTCTCGGTCTGCCATAGCCTCGATAAGGTGAGCGCTTTTCTCTTCGAGGCTGAGACCCTCGAACTGGCTGACGGAAAGGAACTTGGACGGGACGGCATCACTGCAGCGTGCGCCGTATTTTCCCCGGGTCATGTCGGTGTCGCTCCTACGCGAGGGTAGGAGGGCGCCGAAGACGTGCGGCAGCCGGCCGCCAGCGGCGCCTTCGAGGTTAGGGTTCTACAAGATGGCCCAGAGAATCGGCACCCATAGTAGCGCGGCTAATGGAGCCGCAATCAAAATGCCCCGAAACACGCGGACGCTCTCCGGGTCGCACACGGGCTCGCCATACCCGGCGTAGCGGCAGGAATAGCCAGCGAATGGTGTCATGTCCATATCTATTGGGCCGGATGGTGCGCTGCGTGGTTCGGCGCTGTCGGTCGGCGGGACGCCGAAACGGATGTAAGGGTTAGTCCTACCCGGTTAGGGGGCCCGACGCCCCGGGCGCAGACGGCCGCCATTGTCGACGACTTAAGCGATTTCTCCGGTGCAGTGGTAGGGGCACCGGGAATGCTGCTGCCGCTTTCACGCTTGGTGAAAGAATGCCAGCACTGGTCAGCGACTGTCCTGGATGCGGAGCGAATCACATAACTTTGATGTGCGATCCCTGTTGTGTGTGTCGGAACTGTCGAAAAATCTACGACATTTCCTAATTCTGGTCAGAGTGAAATAGAACCCCGCGCACCGTGCCAGTCTTGATTGGTAGATACGTGACAGAATTCCTCATGGCACAGAACTTGCTGACATATGGCGCCAGGCTGGATGCGAGGAGCAACGCCGTCGGAAGGCCAAAGGAGTGAGACGGGGCGGTCCCTTGCCGCTTGCCTGCCACACCGCACGAATTCAGGCGGACAGGTAGAATGGTTCGGTATGAAAAGTCTTAAGAATCAGACGCCGGCACGCGGGGTAATACCCCGCGTACCGTGTCTGCAGATCTGGAACTGGTAGGAACTGTTGCGCGCGCGGCAATTCCCTGGATTGAAATGTGAAGGTCCGATAGACACGAGCATAAGTGACCTTCCATGCGGCTCGCACCAAAATTCTTTCTGGCCACCTCGCTCGTCATAGTAGTGCTCGCGGGGATTGCCGGCTGGAGTCTGAACGAAGTCGGCAAACTTTCGATCGCCGATCGCAGCATTACTGTCAAGGCGGCAGAGGCGCTGCGTACAGCGGTATCGCTGCGCGAGGCGGTGTCGACGGCGAAGCGCGTGGACATGCGCAGCGTGGTCTTCGGCGATCAGGAGTACATCGACGTTTCGAATGCCGCGGCCGGGCGCATCGGCCGGGAATTCGAACGCCTTGCCGGCCTCCTCACGGCTGACGAGGAGCAGGCGTTGTTGCGGAAGGCAGCGGCGGGCTTCGAAGAGTATGTCGCCAAGATCACCGAAACCCGCGAGCTGCGGAATCGCGGGGACCGCAAGCGCGCGGAAGTCGTGTTGCGCGACGAGGCGCAGCCGATAGTAGACCGGGTCGTCGACCATCTCGACGGCCTGGTCCAGATCACCGCGGATTCCCTCGACGAGACGCAGACCGAGGCGAAGGCGGCCCTGGGCCGGGCGCGTGTGGAAATCGAAGAATTGCGCAGCCGCACCTGGAAGGCTGTGACTACGGCGATGCTGCTGGGAGTGCTGGCGGCGCTCGTCGGCACGGCGCTTATCGCTTTTCGCATGACGCGCGCGCTCGACCGGTTGTTCGAAGCGACGAAAGCCCTGGCGGAGGGCACCTTCCGCGAGCCGCTGCGCGTCGACAGCAAGGACGAGATCGGTGCGTTGGCAAGGTCGTTCAACAGCATGGCTGCACGGCTGCGGGAAACCGACGAGATGAAAGAGAAGTTTTACGCGACGGTGTCCCATGAGCTGCGCTCCCCGCTCAACGCCATGAGCGAGGCCGCTCGCCTCATAGAAGCCAGGAGCGCCGGTCCGCTCACGGACAAGCAGAAGCGGCTGCTCGCAATCTTCCAGAAGGGAACCGAGCGCCTGTTGAGACTGGTGAACGAGGTGCTGGATCTCTCGCGAATCAATACAGGGACCCTGCCGGTAGAGCGTCGATGGTTTGTTCTGCACGCGTCGGTAAAGCACGCTGTCGACGAACTGTCGCCCCAGGCGGAACAGCGCGGGATCACCCTGCGCCTTCAAAGCAGCTCCCCCGCGGAGCGCATGCTGGGGGACGAGGATCGTATCGTGCAGGTTGTCGTGAATCTGGTGGGCAACTCGCTGCGCTTCACGCCTCGTGGCGGCAGCATCACGGTGAGGATCGATCACACGGAGGACGAATTCCGGATACAGGTGGAAGACACAGGAATCGGCATCTCGCCGGCCTTTCTTCCCCTCGTATTCGAGCGGTTCCGCCAGGCCCACAGCGGAAAGGGCGGCACCGGGCTGGGGCTCGCTATCGTAAAATCCCTGGTCGAGGCGCACGATGGGCAGGTTACGGTCGAATCCGAAGAGGGGAAAGGCACCACTTTTACCGTGGTCCTGCCGCGGGGAACGCCTACTCTCGTGGCGATGGACGGCGAGGCTAAGCAAGCATGAGGCCATTGTTAGCGCTCGCCATCGTGGCGGGAACGTTGTGCGCGGGCTGCGGGACTGTGACGCCGGACAGTGGCGAGGCAGCCCGGAGCGCAACCGCCGCGGCACAGAAAACCGTGCTTGCCGAAGCCGACGCCAAGCTCGCGGCCGCGGATTACAGTGGAGCGCAGACCCTGTACGCCGAGTTTGCAAGTTCGCACCCGGACCACGCGGACGCTTCGCGCGCGCGCGCGCTGCGCGTGGTTCTCGATCGGCTGCTGGCGGCTGAAGGCGAGCTCGCCCGCGTGAAGCGCAGCGACGAAATCCCCAAGCTGCGGCGCGAATTGTCGGAACGGCAGGCGGAAGTGGAGCGGTTGAAAACCGAGACCGCGAAGCTGCGGGCGGATATGGAACGGCTGCGGGATATCGACTTGCAAACGGCGCCCAGGAAGACAAAAAAATGAGCAGAACGCTGCTGGTGATCGACAACGACGAGGCCCTCGTCGAAATGGAACGGTACTATTTTTCCGAGCACGGCTATACGGTGCACACCGCCTTCGACGGAGATATTGGCGTCAAGCTGGCGCTCGAGCTCAAGCCGCCGGCGATCATTTGCGACATGATAATGGGGGAAATGCACGGCTTCGACGTCCTGCGCACGCTGCGCGCGCACCCCGACATGAAGAGGACCGTCGTGATCATGACTTCGGCCAAGGCCTACAAGCCGGATATCGACCGCGCGCGGGACCTCGGGGCAACCGACTACGTGGTCAAGCCGTTTCGGATGGAGGAGCTCCTGGCTCTGGTAGAGCGGCATCTTGCCGACTTCCAACCGCAGGAGCGCCGTTAGATGCGTGTCACGTTCTGGGGTACGCGCGGGTCCATCGCCACGCCGGGCGCGGGAACGACGACTTACGGCGGCAATACTTCCTGCGTCGAAGTACGCTGCGGGACCGACATTCTCATCTTCGATGCGGGAACCGGCATTCGACCGCTGGGTCTGGCCCTTGCGCAGGAATTCAAGGGACGGCCGCTCACGTTGCATCTGTTCATCAGCCACACCCACTGGGACCACATTCAGGGGTTTCCATTCTTCACGCCGGCCTATCTGCCCACCACGACAATTCACATCTACGGGTCGGGCGGGGCGGGTCGTCCGCTGGAGAAGGTACTGCGGGGGCAGATGGACGCGGATTACTTCCCGGTTGCGCTCGGCGACATGAGCTCTACGCTCAACGTGCACGAATTCAAGGGCAAGCCGTTTCAGGTGGGTGCCGCAACCATCGCGGCTACCTATCTCAATCATCCGGGCATGAACCTGGCGTATCGTTTGTGCCACGAGGGCAAGTCCGTCGTGTACGCGACCGATAACGAGCCCTATCAGCAGACGCTTACGCACCTGGGCGAACGGGCGGACGCGGGTCGCGATTTCGGACAGAAGCTCGACGCGGAGTTCGTGCAGTTTCTGTCCGGAGCGGATCTCTACATCGGCGAGGCACAGTACACGGACGAAGAGTATCCGGGGCGCATCGGTTGGGGGCATTCGTCGATCAGTGCGACGGTAGAGGTTGCTCTCGAGGCGCAGGTAGGCACGCTCGCTTTCTTTCATCACGATCCGCTGCATGACGATCCGGAAGTCGCGAAGATGGCGGAGCAAGCCATCCAGATGATCGGCGCCCGCAATTCCTCCCTGCAATGTTTCGCCGCGCGCGAGGGGCAGACTCTGGACGTTTGAGCGCCTTCGCTCGCATTCGGATACGAGTGTTCCGGATACGGAACTGGTAGAGTGCATTCCCGTTTTCTCAAGCGCGCGGGCGAGCCCGACCTGCACTACGTCGTGGACGACTACACCGATCCGTGGCGTAACGCGCCGTATCTGATACTGCAGCACGGCAGCGGCCGCTCGTCGGGAATCTGGCGGAGCTGGGTGCCCTACCTCAGCCGCTACTACAAGGTCGTTCGGCCCGATGCGCGAGGGCTCGGCCTGTCGTCTGCCGCTTTCGACCTGGAGCGCGATCTCACGCTCTCCGCCTGCGTGGGCGACATTGCCGCCATCATCGATGCGCTGGGAGCGGATTCGGCGCATTTCTGCGGGGAATCGTTCGGCGGAATCCTGGGCATGGCGCTGGCGGCGACACATCCGCGGCGCGTGCGCACGCTGACGCTTGTCGCCTCACCCGTGCGCATCAACCCGGATGTGAAGACCACCTACGCCGCCGGTCACGCGAGCCGCGCCGAGGCCGTGAAAGAGATGGGCATGAAGGCGTGGCTCGAAAACACCAATCGCAGCACGCGCTTTCCGCCGGATGCGGACCCGGGGCTGATCGCCTGGTACAACGAGGAGTACCTGCGTAACCGTCCGGAGGTTCAGCTCGCGGTGGCGCGCATGGTGGGCGAGGCCGATGCGGCCTCCTATCTCCCGCGCATCGAGGCGCCGGTGCTCGGCTTGTATCCGACCGCGGGCCCCATCACGAACGAGGAGCAGGAGCGGACGCTGGCGGCCGGGATACGCAACCTGCGAATGGTTCACCTGCCGACGTCTTTTCACAAGGTGCAGCTGCTTTTTCCCGCGGCCTGCACGAGCCACCTGCTTGATTTCATTTCACAGCACGACGGCAGCATCTGTCGGGAGAACTGATGCAGGACATTGATACCCATGGAAGCTCCGGGAAAGTGGCTCTTCGCGCAGATGTTCCGTATGTGTAAAGCAGTCGCGTTGGCGATCGCGCTGCTCACTGGACTGGGATCCTGCATCGCGGCGGCGGAGCCCGCGTATCCGACACGGCCGATACGGCTCATCATTCCCTACCCCGCAGGCGGGCCGCGCGACATCCAGGCACGGCTCCTCGGCAGCCGGCTGACCGAGATATGGGGACGCTCGGTCATCGTCGACAATCGAGCGGGCGCGAGCGGGATCGTCGGCACCGACCTCGCCGCGAAGGCCGCGCCGGACGGCTATACGATCCTCATGATAGGCGGCGGTCACGCAGTCAATGCCACGCTGCAGCCCAAGCTGCCGTACGACAGCGTGCGGGATTTTGCGCCGATCGCGAGGACGAGCGCCGCGCCCGGTCTCATGGTCGTCGGGCTCTCGCTGCCGGTGAAGTCGGTCGCCGAGCTGACCGAGTATCTGCGCTCCCGTCCTGGAAAGGTCTTCTATTCCTCCGCCGGCACCGGCACGCCGAGCCACCTCGCGATGGAGCTCTTCAAGATCATGACGCGCACCGAGGCCGTGCATGTGCCGTACAAGGGAGCGGCGCCCGCGCTGACCGACGTCATGTCGGGCCAGGTGCAGATCAGCATCCCGACGATACCAGGAGCCTTGCCGCTTACCCGGGCGGGGAAGCTGCGCGCGCTTGCCGTCACCGGCGCGAAGCGCTCGACCGCCGCGCCCGACGTCCCCACGGTCATCGAAGCGGGCCTGCCGGGCTACACATCGACGAACTGGTACGGATTCGTCGCTCCCGCGAAGACGCCGACCACCATCATTGACGTCCTCAGCGAGCAGATCACGCGCATGGTCTCCAGCCCCGAGATGCGCGAGAAGATGCAGGACATCGGGCTGGATCCCGATCCCGCCGGACCCGCACAGTTCGGCGAATTCATCCGCACCGAGATCGTCAAGTGGAGCAAAGTGGTCAAAGCGGTCGGGCTGAAACCGGAATAGAACTATTTACCAGCTCGCCAGCCGCTGCCACAAGCACGCGGCGGTAATCGCCAGCGTAGCGAGTGTCACCGGCACGCCGACGCGCGCGTGACGGCGCCAGTCGATACGTATGCCGTGGCGCCGCGCCGCATCGACGACGATGATGTTGGCGATGCTGCCCACGATGAGCAGGTTGCCCGCCAGCGTGCTCACCAGCGCGAGGACCGTGCCCGCGGACGGATGCCCGCCGAAAGGCAGCAGCAGCATCACCGCAGGCACGTTGGATACCACGTTCGAGAGCACGAAAGTCCCCGCGAAGAGGGCCCACGGCTCGCGCAGATCGAACCCGAGCGCAGCGAAATCCTTGACGAGCGTCAAGGCGAGCCCGGTTTGCTGCAGGGCGTGGTTGACCACGAAGAGCCCCATGAAGAGCACGAGGAGCTCCCAGTCCACGAGGCCGAGTGTTCTCGTCGTGTGGAGCCTGCGGCTCATGAGCAGCAAGCCCGCCGCAGTAAGCGCCATATGCTCGCGCGGCAGGGACGTGAACACGAACACGACGATGAGCGCGCCGGCGATCGCAAGACCCTTGGCGGTCTGCCAGCGGTCGAGGGGCGCCTCTCCATCGTCCATAGCACGCCGGGAAGCCTGCGGCGGGGCGCCGTCCGCCGACAGTTCTCGTTCGGACCAGTGCCCGTGCGTCTGCCACGCGATCACTATCCACGTCGCGAAGAGCCCCAGCGCGACCGGCAGCGCCGCTTCGGCCGAGTAGCCTGCGAACGACAGCTCCAAGGTCTGCCCGATCAGCATGTTCTGCGGGTTGCCGATCAGCGTCCACGCCGAACCGATGTTGGCGGCGCACGCTAGGGCGAGGAGATGGGGAACCGGGTCGAGCCTGCGCCGCGCGCACGCGTGGATCAGCACCGGCGCCACGGCAAGGCAGACGATGTCGTTGCTGAACACGGCCGCGAGCACTGCGACCGCGAGCATCATCGCGGCGAGGAGGAGCGGCGGAGAAAGCGGGAGCGCGGCGAGGCTGCGCGTCACCCAGTCGTAGAACCCCCCGAGGCGCATCTGCGCGGAGAGCACCATGAACGAGAAGAGCAGGATGATCGTCGGCAGGTGGACCGCCTCGGCCGCCTCGCGGAGGCTCAACGCGTCGAAGCTCACCAGCGCGATGGCGCCGAGCAGGGCGACGCCGGTGCGGTCGATCTGCAGGAACGGCAGCTCGCCGAGGATCATCCCCGCGTAGACGATCAGGAAGATCACCAGGATAGTTGTTGTCATCTCTATCCGAGCGCGAGGCAGACAATCCCCGCTACCATCGCCGACGCCGCGAACACGCGCTGCGGGGTGTTTCCTTCCCGCAGCAGGTGCGCGCCCATCAGCGCGCCGATCAGTATGCTGATCTCGCGCGCCGGCGCGACGTAGGAAACCGGAGTGAAAACCATCGCGGTCAGCGCCAGGATGTAGGAAAGGGGGCAGAGAAGCGCGATGCCGATGATGTCCTTCTTCCAGCGCCGCCAGGTCGGGCCGATCTCCGCCCGCGATCGGAACGCGAGCGGGGTCATGAGGACGACCCGCCCAAGATTGGCGGCCCAGTCCTGAATCAGCGGCGGAATCAGGAAGGCCGCCACCGCGATCTTGTCCACCAGCGTATACGCCGCGATCGTGCAGCCGGTCAGCAGGGCGAAGCCGATCGCGTGGTAGTTGCGCGATTCCCGCAGCTTGCGCGGATCACCCGTCAGGAGAAAGGCGCCGGCGCCGATCAGGACGGCGCCCCATACCGCGAGCACGCCCGGCTGCTCGTGCAGGAACAGAACCGCACAGAGCATGGTGATGAGGGGCCCGGTGCCGCGGGCGAGCGGATACACGACCGACATGTCGCCGCTGCGGTAGCCACGGTCGAGCAGCATGAAGTAGGCGGTGTGAACCACGGCGGTCGCGAACATGAGGCCGTAATGGATCCAGCCGAACTGCGGCTGCTGCCACCACACGATGGCGGCCGCCAGCGGCGCGTAGATGAGCGCCGAAAGCGAGGCGAAGAGCCACACGAATACCGTGCCGCCACCGGAGCGCTTCAGCAGGAAATTCCAGGAGGCGTGGATGAATGCTGCGGCGAGTATCAGGAGAAGCGCGAATGCGGTCATGTGTCCTCGAGTCCCAAAAGCTGCGGTTCAGTGTAGAGGCGTGCGTATACGCCTCAACCTGTCCCCTCTAGCGTTTTGTGCTTCGGGTGCATGCCGCGCGGGCTTTGCGTAGCGCTCGGACCAGACCCAATCAGTGAGCGAAAAACTCACTGATCAACGGAACCCTAGCTACCCGTCGGTTGATGCTGTCATTACATCGGACAACGGGCGCTGCGTCAAGACGCGCCCGTTGAGTGACCGGTGACCGGTGACCAGTGATCAGTCACAGGTCACGCACTTTCAAACAGCAAGCTCGGGCCGATCCTTGAACTGCGCGAGCGCCTCGGGATTGGCGAGCGCCTCCAGGTTCTTCACCGGCTGCCCGTGCACGACGTTGCGCACCGCCAGCTCGACGATCTTGCCGCTCTTGGTGCGCGGTATGTCGGTGACCTGCATGACCACCGCCGGAACGTGGCGCGGCGTCGTGTTCGCGCGGATCTGCCGCTTGATTTTCTCGACCAGCTCCCCGTCCAGCTTCACGCCGTCGCGCAGGCGCACGAACAGCACGATACGCACGTCGGTGGGCTTTTCCGGGGGCCAGTCCTGGCTGACGACGAGTCCCTCGACGACCTCATCGAGTTGCTCGACCTGGCGATAGATCTCCGCGGTGCCTATCCGCACGCCTCCGGGATTGAGCACTGCATCGGAGCGGCCGTGGATGATGAGCCCGCCGTGCTCGGTGATTTCCGCGTAATCGCCGTGGCTCCAGACGCCGGGGAACTTCTCGAAATAGGCGGCGTGGTAGCGCGTCCCGTCCGGATCGTTCCAGAAGCCGACGGGCATGGAGGGGAACGGCGCAGTGCACACCAGCTCACCTTTCTCGCCGCGCACGGAGTTGCCCGACTCGTCGTAGACGTCCACGTTCATGCCCAGCGCCCGGCACTGTATCTCGCCGCGCCACACCGCGCCGGTCGGGTTCCCCTGCACGAAGCAGGAGATGATGTCGGTGCCGCCGGAGATCGACGCGAGATGGATGTCGCGTTTCACGTCGCGATAGACGTAGTCAAAGCCCTCGGCGACGAGCGGCGAGCCGGTGGAGAGCATCGTCCTGACTGACGACAGGCGATGCGACAGGCGCGGCTTCATCCCTTGCTTGGCGGCGTGGTCGATGAACTTGGCGGAAGTGCCGAACACGTTCATCCGCTCATCGTCCGCGTAGTCGAAGAGCGCGCGGCCCTCCGTGATGAACGGGGAGCCGTCGTAGAGCAGCAGCGTCGCGCGCGAGGCGAGCGCCGATACGAGCCAGTTCCACATCATCCAGCCGCAGGTCGTGAAGTACAGGATTCGGTCGGACGGCTTGAGATCGACGTGGAGCTGGTGCTCCTTCATGTGCTGGAGGAGCGTGCCGCCCGCGCCGTGCACTATGCACTTGGGCACGCCGGTGGTGCCGGAGGAGTACATGATGTACAGCGGATGGTCGAAGGGCAGCCGCGCGAACTCGATCTCCCGCGGACGGAAGGGCGCCATGAAGGCATGCACGTCGACGGCCCGCGGAATGTCGCCGATACCGGGATCGCGCCGTGTGTACGGAATTACGATCGTCTTCTCGACCGAGGGCAGATTCCGCGCTATCTCGCCGAGACGGGCGACGCAGTCGATCGTCTTGCTGTTATAGAAATAGCCATCCGCCGCGAAGAGCGCCCTCGGCTCTATCTGTCCGAAGCGGTCGAGCACGCCCTGCACGCCGAAATCGGGCGAGCAGGAAGACCAGATTGCGCCGATGCTGGCCGTCGCCAGCGCCGCGATCACCGCGCCGGGAGCGTTGGGGACATAGCCCGCGACGCGGTCGCCGCAACCTATGCCGGCTGCGCGCAGCGCCTGCGAGAGCCGGGATACCTCCGAGTACAGCTCGGCATAGGTGATGCTGCTTCTCAACCGGTCCTCGCCCCGGAACACGATCGCCGTGCCGCGGTCGCGCCGCCGCAGGAGGTTCTCGGCGAAGTTGAGCCGCGCTTCGGGGAACCAGCGCGCGCCGGGCATCCGGTCGCCGTGCTCCAGCACCGGGCCCTTGCCGGCGTCACCCATCACGCCGCAGAAGGACCAGACCGACTGCCAGAATCGCTCGGGATGCGCGATCGACCATGCGTAAAGTTCTTCGTAGTCGTCCGCCTGCGCGTCCCAGCGTCGGCGTACATCGCGCATGAACGACGCGAGGTTGGTGGCGGCGACGCGCTCCTCCGACGGCTGCCACAAGGGTTGATCGATGGTCGCGGGCTGCGAGCTTCGAGCTTCGAGCCGCGAGTTCGACGCAGGCATCAGGCCGCTGGAACGTTTACTGCTCATACGTTAAAAGGTCGTAGCCGGTAGCTCGTAGCCCGTGGCTGGTAGCCCGTAGCCTATTCCGGCCGAAGCAGCGGAAACGGTATCACGTCCCGGATGGACGGACTGTCGGTGAACAGCATGACGAGGCGGTCGATGCCGATGCCTGCGCCTGCCGCGGGCGGCATGCCGTACTCCAGCGCCCGGATGTAGTCGGCGTCGTAGTGCATGGCCTCCGCATCGCCGGCCTCCTTCTGCTTTGCCTGCTGCAGGAAACGACCGGCCTGGTCTTCGGGATCGTTCAGCTCCGAGAAGCCGTTGGCGATCTCGCGGCCGGCGATGTAGAGCTCGAAGCGCTCGGTGATGTCGGGATTCCTGTCGCTGCGGCGGGCGAGAGGGGAGACCTCGGTCGGATAGTTCACGATGTAGGTCGGCTGGATCAGGAGCTGCTCGACCGTGTTCTCGAACAGGGTCAGCTGCAGCCCGCCCAGGCCGTCCTCCTGTCGGTACGGGATGCTGAGCTCCGTAAGCCGGGCGGTGAGCGCGTTGCGGTCCGCGAGCATGGCGTCCGTCGTTCCGGGATGGTATTGCTTTATCGCATCCGTGACGGTCAGCCGCTGGTAAGGACGCGCGAGGTCGATCTCGTGCCCCTGGTACGAGATGGCGGCCGTGCCCAGAACCTCTTCTGCGGTCTCGCGGATCATCTGCTCGATGAGGCCCATCAGGTGCTCGTACGTGAGATACGCGACGTAGAACTCGAGCATCGTGAACTCGGGATTGTGGCGCGTCGAGATCCCTTCGTTGCGGAAGTTGCGGTTGATCTCGAACACCTTTTCGAAGCCGCCCACGACCATCCGCTTCAGATAGAGCTCCGGCGCGATGCGCAGGTAGAGATCCATGTCGAGCGCGTTGTGGTGCGTGACGAAGGGCCGGGCCGCCGCGCCCCCGGGGATCGGCTGCATCATCGGGGTGTCGACCTCGACGTAGCGCCGGAGGATCAGGAAATTCCGCAGGGACTGGATCGTGCGGAAGCGCTGCACGAAGACCAGGCGGGAGTCCTCGTTCATGATGAGATCGACGTAGCGTTGCCGGTAGCGCTGTTCCTGGTCGGCGAGCCCGTGAAACTTCTCCGGCAGCGGCCGCAGCGACTTGGCGAGCAGCCGCAGCGCCTTGACCCGCACCGTCACTTCATCGGTACGGGTCTTCATCAGCACTCCCTCGACGCCGATGATGTCGCCGATGTCGTAGTGCCGGAACGCGGTGTGCGACTCCTTGTCCGGCGCGTTGTCGGCGACGAAGATCTGGATCTGCCCGCTCATGTCCTGGATCTGGGCGAAGGTGATCTTGCCCATGGGGCGCCTCAACATGAGCCTGCCCGCGACTTTTACCGTCACCGGATTCAGGTCCATGGAGTCGCGGTCGACGGGTCCGTATTTCTCGACCAGCTCCGCCGCCAGGTCCTGGCGCCAGAAATCGTTGGGGTAGGCCGCGCCCTTTTCGCGTAGCGCCTTCAGCTTGGCGCGGCGCTCCGCGATCAGCCTGTTTTCGTCTTCTGCCATCCGCTGCTCCCTGTGCGGCCAACAATGTGAAGCAAAAGCGCTAGTTTCTCCGGTCCGCTACGTCGCCCATCGCTGCTAGAGCCCCTGCTTGAGGCTCGCCTCGATGAAATCATCGAGGTCGCCGTCCAGGACAGACTGCGTGTTGCCGATCTCGATGCCGGTACGGAGGTCCTTGATCCGCGACTGGTCGAGCACGTAGGAGCGGATCTGGTGGCCCCAGCCGACGTCGGACTTCGCATCCTCCTGCGCCTGCTTCTCTTCCTGGCGCTTCCTCATCTCGAGCTCGAAGAGCTTCGCTTTCAGCATGGACATCGCCTCGGCGCGGTTGCGGTGCTGCGAGCGGTCGTTCTGGCATTGCACGACGATGTTGGTCGGCAGGTGCGTGATGCGGATCGCCGATTCGGTCTTGTTGACGTGCTGGCCGCCGGCGCCGGAGGATCGGAAGGTGTCGATGCGCAGGTCCGCGGGATTGATCGTGACCTCTATGGTCTCGTCCACCTCGGGATACACGAACGCGCTGGCGAAGGAAGTGTGACGCCGACTGTTGGCATCGAACGGAGACTTGCGCACCAGGCGGTGCACGCCGGTCTCGGTGCGCAGCCGGCCGTAGGCGTACTCGCCCGTGATCTTGAGCGTGGCGCTCTTGATGCCGGCGACTTCTCCGGGCGACTCCTCCAGCACTTCGACGTGGTAGCCCTTGCGCTCGCAGTAGCGCGTGTACATGCGCTCGAGCGTCTGCGCCCAGTCCTGCGCTTCGGTGCCGCCGGCGCCGGCCTGCAGGTCGAGAAAGCAATTGTTCGGGTCCAGCGGGTTGGAGAACATGCGGCGGAACTCCATGTCCGCCACCGTCCTTTCGAGCTTGCGCGCGTCGGCGTCTATCGCTCCGAGCGTGGCGTCGTCGCCCTCCGACCGGGCGATGTCGAAGAGCTCCTTCGCGTCGCGCACCCCCGTGTCGAGCCCGGTCAGGACCGAGACGACGCCGTCGAGGATCTTCCGCTCGCGGCCGAGCTCCTGCGCGCGCTTGGGATCGTTCCAGAGCGCCGGGTCCTCGAGCTTGGCGGCGATTTCCGCGAGGCGCCGCTGCTTGTCCTCGAAGTCAAAGATACCTCCGCAATTCGACGCTGCGGGTTTCGACGTCCGCGAGGCGTTGCGCCATGGCGTTGATGCGTTCGGGTTCCATGTGGTACTTCCGGAAAATGCCGATTATACAGGCTCACCCTTACGCAGCCGGTTCCCAGTGCTCGATAGTGAGCTGCAGGGACTGCGTGCCGCGATACTCGTTCACCAGCGGCGCGTAAACCGCCCGTATCCGCGGCGGCATGGCTTCGGCCTGTTGAAAGCGGATGCCTTCAACGAGGAGCGCGCCGCGCTTCAACGAGAGCTTGAGGTGCTGGTCCCCTACTACGTGCTGCGCCGCGACCTCGAACTCGTCGCAGAAGCGCGGCGCCGGAAAGCCCTGGCCCCAGACCTCCTCGCCGAGGAGAGCGGCGGTTTCCAGGTTGAAGTGCTCGAGGCCCAGGGCGCCGTCGGTCTCCACGACGCGCCTCAAGTCGCCCGGTGAGAGCAGCGAGCGGGCCGTTTCCTCGAACGCGTCGCGGAAGCGTCCGAAATCCGGCTCTCGCAGCGTCAGGCCTGCGGCCGCGGCATGACCGCCGAACCTGAGTATCAATCCGGGATGGCGGACGGCGACCCGATCGAGCGCATCGCGCAGATGCAGCCCCGGAATGGAGCGGCCGGAGCCCCTGATCTCGCCGGAGTCGCCGCGCGCGAACGCGACGGTCGGCCTGTGGAACCGATCCTTGATGCGGCCGGCGACGATGCCGACGACACCCTGGTGCCAGTCGGGATCGAAGAGACTCAGGCTGCAGGCGTCGTCCGGCGCCATGCCGTCCAGCGCCGCCAGCGCGGTTTCCTGCATGTCGGACTCGATCTCCCGCCGCTGGCGGTTGAGACGATCGAGTTCCGCGGCTATCGCCAACGCGCGGCCGGAGTCCCCGGTGACGAGGCACTCGATGCCGAGCGACATGTCGGTCAGCCGGCCGGCGGCGTTCAACCGGGGCCCGGCCACGAATCCCAGGTCGTAGGCGGTTGCGCGGCGATGATCCCGGCCAGCCGCCTGGAACAGGGCTGCGATGCCCGGCTGCGCGCGACCCGCCCGGATGCGCCGCAGTCCCTGGTGCACCAGGATGCGGTTGTTGCTGTCGAGCGGGACGACGTCGGCGACGGTGCCCAGCGCGACCAGGGGCAGCAGCTCGGCCAGGTTCGGCCCCTCCGCGCTCTGCGACGCCTCACGCCTGACGCCTGACGCCTGACCGTTCTCCTTGAACCAGCCGCGGTCGCGCAGTTCGGCGCGCAGCGCGATCATCAGGTAGAACATGACGCCCACGCCTGCCAGGTTCTTGCTCGGGAAGCCGCAGCCGGCCTGGTTGGGATTGATGATGCAGGCCGCGTCCGGCAGCGTTGGCGCCGGGAGGTGATGATCGGTGATCAGCACCATCATGCCGAGGCGGTTCGCTTCGGCCACGCCCTCGAAGCTCGAGATGCCGTTGTCCACCGTAATCAGGATGTCGGGCCGGACCCGCCCGTAGGCGAGCCGTACGATCTCCGGCGTCAGTCCGTATCCGTACTCGAAACGATTCGGCACCAGGTAATCGACGACGGCGCCAAACGCGGTCAGCGCCCGCATTCCCACCGCACAGGCCGTCGCCCCATCGGCGTCGTAGTCCGCGACGATCAGCAAGCGCTTGCGAGCGGCGATGGCGTCGCCCAGCACGCGCGCCATGACGCCCAGGTTGAGCATGGTTTCGGGCGCAGCGAGTTGCGCCAGGTCGCTGCTCAACTCCGCCGGAGCAGTAACGCCGCGCGCCGCATAGACCCGCGCGAGCAAGGGATGCACGCCGCTCGCGACGAGGCGGTCGACGAATTCCGGCGGGACGCCGCGGGCAGCGATGGCAGGAGCGCGGTTCATGAGGCGTAATCGTCCAGCGACCGTCTCCGGCGCCAGAATTTGAGCAAGGAATACCGCGTGGCTCTCACCAGGCAAGTGCGCTCCGGGCCCAGGCCGTGCAGCGTGAGAGCCTGGAGTGTGCCGCTTCGGAGTCCATCGAGCAGTGGCCCTATCCAGACCGTCCCCAGTTCTTCCAGCGCACGCTGCCACGAAGGCACTCCGATCCCCAGCGCCTCGCGCAGACCGTGCAGCACCACGAGCTGAGGCTTGCCTGTCCGGCCGGCGGCCGACTCCAGCCACTGTTCTCCGGAGTGCGGCAGCGAATGCACCTGTAGACCTGCGCCGGCCGCAAGTCCCGCGGCCAGCGGATGAGATGTCCAGACCGCTCCGTAAGCGGTATCGCACGCGACCTCGGACATCCGGCCGGCGCCCCAGAACCATACGCCGTTGACGGGCAGCGCTCCGCGCGCCTCGCGTGCCTCATTGCAGGGATGGCCGTGCAGCAGCATCTGTGCCTCGTTGCCGATCCGGCGCCAGCGCGCGCCATCCACCCCTTCGGGCAGGTATCCGTCGATGCCACGACCGCGGATCTCGGGCGTCGGCGTGGTCCGGACACGCGCCTCCTCGCTCGCACGCACGTACCAGCGCTGGGGCGCCGGCGCGACGAACTCGAGCCCGTCCTCGGCAAAATGGCCGTTCAGCGCTGCGATCAACGGCGCGGCTTCGGTCCCGTCGATCTCGAAGCAGGTCGCATCCGCCAGCAGCACCCGGTCCCGATCCGCCCTGAGATGGACCGGGTCCGCCCGCAGCCAGCACGCGCTGCCCGGCTCTATCCCTTCCCCGCGCAGACTGGCGGCAGCGAGATGAGAGGTGACGCCGAATTCCACGGCCAGCCATTCCTCCAGCGAAACGCCCGGTCGGGAGACCCGTTCGCCGCGGGCGAGCAGCGTCTCCAGCGCAGGCAGCGCCAGCCCCCGGCAGGACGCAGCACCCGCGCCGCCACCGGGAAACAGATCCGCAACGAGCAGATGGCAATCCGCAGCCCCCGTTCGCGACTCCGACATGAACGAATCATACATGCGCGGCGTCATACACCGGGGCGCTGCTACCGTTGTGTCAGAATAGCCGCCGGCATCCGGCAAAAATTTCCACGAAAGCTCCGGGAATTCGCATCGTGTCGTTCGAGCTTTTCATCGGCCTACGCTACACGCGGTCCCGGCAGCGCACCCGCGCGATCTCGTTCATCTCGGCGGTGTCCGTCATCTGCATCGCGCTGGGCATGACCGCGCTGATCACCGTGCTTTCCGTCATGAACGGCTTCCAGCGCGAGATCCGGAGCCGGATCCTGTCGGTGGCGTCCCACGTGCAGGTGAGCGCGGTGGGCGGCAAGTTGAACGACTGGCAGCGTGTCGCCGCGGCGGGGGCCCGCGATCCGCAGGTGGTTGCGTCCGCGCCGTACGTCGTGGGGCAGGGCCTGCTCACGAACGGGCCGGCAGTGCAGGGCGCGTTTATCCGCGGGATATCTCCCGAGCTGGAAGAACGCGTTGCGGATATCGGGCAGCACATGAAGCAGGGCAGGCTTGCGGACCTCAAGCCCGGCGAGTTCGGCATCATCCTGGGGCGCGAGCTCGCCGCGACGCTGGGCGCCAGGGCGGGCGACAGGGTCGTGTTGATCGCGCCGCAGGGGCAGGTCACGCCGGCCGGGCTGCTGCCGCGGATGCGGCAATTCACGGTGGTGGGTGTCTTCCAGGTGGATCACTTCGAGTTCGATTCCGGCCTGGCGATGATCCACATCGAGGATGCGCAGAAGCTGTTTCTTTTCGATACCGCCGTGACCGGCGTGCGGCTGCGCCTGAAGGACCTGTTCGAGGCGAAGAACGTGGCGAGCAACCTGGTGCGTTTCCTGGGGCCCGATTTCTACGCCACCGACTGGACCCGGCAGAACGCGACGTTCTTCCGCGCGGTGGAGATCGAGAAGCGGATGATGTTCCTGATCGTGGCGCTCATCATCGTAGTGGCCGCGTTCAACATCGTCTCCAGCCTGATGATGGCGGTGAAGGACAAGAACGCGGACATCGCCATACTGCGCACGCTCGGCGCGAGCCCGGGAGGGATCACGAAGATCTTCCTGATACAGGGCACCATGATCGCGCTGCTCGGCACCCTGCTCGGGCTCGCGGGCGGAATCTCCCTTGCGCTCAACGTCGAGACGGTGGTGCCGGTGATCGAGAACGTGCTGGGGTTCAAGTTTCTCTCCAAGGACGTCTACCAGATCACCGATCTGCCCTCGGAGCTGCGGATGGCGGACGTCGTGTCGACCGCGACCGTTTCATTTTTGATGACGCTCGTCGCGACGATTTACCCCAGCTGGCGAGCGGCGAAAGTGAATCCGGCCGAGGCGCTCCGCTACGAGTGACCAGTGACCAGTGACCAGAAACAATCTAAAGGAGCTCCCTCTCCCCGACTCTGGGGAGAGGGCTGGGGTGAGGGGCGACGAGAGTGACGAGTGACGAAGCCAAAGGCGCGCCCGTAATCTCGTGCCGCGGGCTCTCCAAGGTCTTCTGGTCCGGCGCGGTGGAGGTGCCCGTGCTGCTGGGCGTGGATCTCGACGTCGGGGCGGGAGAGCGCGTGGCGATCGTCGGGGCTTCGGGCTCGGGAAAGAGCACGCTGCTGCATCTCCTCGGCGGTCTCGACGCGGGGACTTCGGGCGAGGTCCGCGTGCAGGGGCGCGACCTGGGGAGCCAGAGCGAGTCGGAGCGGGGCCACATGCGCAATCGCGCGCTCGGCTTCGTCTATCAGTTTCATCACCTGCTGCCGGAATTCTCGGCGCAGGAGAACGTGGCGATGCCGCTCCTCATCCGGCGAGTCGCCAGGGACGAGGCCGCCGCCGCCGCGGCGGAGTTGCTGAGCCAGGTCGGGCTCGGACACCGCCTCACCCACCGGCCGGGGGAGCTCTCGGGCGGCGAGCGCCAGCGCGCGGCGCTCGCCCGCGCCCTCGTCACCCGCCCGGCGTGCGTGCTCGCGGACGAGCCTACGGGCAACCTCGACCGCCAGAACGCCGAGGCGGTGTTCGAGTTGATGCTGGACCTGAACCGCAAGAGCGGAACGAGCCTGGTGGTCGTGACGCACGATATGCAGATCGCGGGGAGGGCGGATCGGGTGCTGCGGCTGGTGGACGGGGTGCTGCAGGCGGGTTAACGAGAAGTCATCCCCGCGAAGGCGGGGATCCATTTCTAGTTGAATCGCCTAGATTCCCGTTTTCACGGGAATGACGATCTATGCGAAGCACGCCGGACTGCGTCAGCTCCTCGTAGAGGCTCGCGTCCTGTAGCGCGTTCTGCAGGAGAAAGCCCGGGGCGGCGCGCTTGATGAGGCGCGGTGCGATGAAGCCAACGCCGATCACCGCAAAGCCGGTGTAAATCCACCCGATCAAAGCCAGCGCGACGCCGGCGCCGAGCACCGGCATCACGACGAACGGCAGGAGCAGCCGTGCAGAGAGTATCCGGGCCGCAGCCTGCCGGTCGAAATCCACTCTGATTTCGCCGTTCCGGTAGGCTGTCACGAAGTCGGAGTGCGTCATGCTTCATCCGGGCCGCCGTTTGGCAACGCCACCGGCACCGCATCCAGGCTGCGCCACATGTACCACGCGGCCACCGAGCGCCACGGCGCCCACGTGGCGCCGATGCGGCGCATGCGCGCCTCTGAGAGCGCGCGCCCCCGGCCGTAATTGAGCCGCATCGCACGCTGAATCCCGAGGTCGGCGAGCGGCAGCACGTCCGGGCGTCCAAGGTAGAAGATCAGGAAGACTTCCGCGGTCCAGCGCCCGATGCCTTTTACCTGCGTCAGCTGCGCGATGAGGGTTTCGTCGTCGAGCTCTCGCCAGCCCGCCGGATCGAGCGAGCCGTCGGCGAAGCGGACAGCGAGGTCCTTGAGGTAGGCCGTCTTCTGCGTCGACAGTCCGCACGCGCGCAGGGAGGGGCGGCGACAGCTGCATACCGCGGCGGGCGTCACCACGCCCAGGCGGGCGGAGAACTTGCTCCAGACGCTGCTCGCCGCCTTGACCGAGATCTGCTGGCCGACGATCGCGCGCGAGAGCGTCTGGAAGGCGTCGCCGCGACTGCCCACCGCCAATACCGGGCAGCGCTCGATCAGCGGCGCGAATACGGGGTCGCGGGCTGCGAGCGCCCGGATTGCCTCCGCCCAGTAGGAGGGCGTCATGGCGCGCGGGCGCTCCGGGCGCGCGCGCGCCGCTGCCACGCACAACGCACATACAGGCGCCACACATGGTCAGTGACGATGTAGCCGACTACGGCAAGCAGCAGCGCGAGCAGCGGCAGGCCGGCCAGGAGCGGTTTGCCGACGCTCGCCAGGAAATGGAACAAGGCGGGCAGCCACTCGCTCGGGCTCTTGTCGGAGAGGCCGAGCATCGGGCGGGCGATGCGGCCGATCCGCTGGTGAAGAACCAGGTCGCCGAGCGCCCACGCCGCGACGTAGAGCGGGACGACGGTAAACGGGTTGGAGTAGAGCGTCACCAGCACCGATATGGGCAGGTTCACGCGGAAGACGATTGCCAGCAGGGCGCCGGCGGCGAACTGGACCGGGTTGCTGCCGGGAATCAGCCCGGCGAAAAGACCCACCGCGACGCCGCCCGCGACCGACTTGCGGTGCAGATGCCACAGATTGTGATGCTGCAGGCGAGGACCGAACCGCGCGACGTGGCGGTTCTCCCTGATCGATTCGTGCTCGGGCAGGAAGCGGCGGAGGAACTTGCGCATGGTACGGTGACCGGTGACCCGTAACCGGTAGCTCAGTGACCGGTGACCCGTGATCGGTAACCGGTCAGGGGGAAAGTGGTCAACGATCGATACTTCAGAGAAGCAGCAAAGGGTCCGCGCCGTACGACGCGGATCGGGCGAACAGGTGCCCGGATCTCGTTACAGAACATCGTGACCAGCAACCAGGGTGTTACTGGTCACTGGTCACGGGTCACTGGTCACAGATACCGAGTGGGCCAGTTGATCGTGCGCCACATGTGCGCGACGGGGCTGCCGTCGAAGCCCAGGCCTTCCTTCGGCTGCTTGAAGTTGCGCCCGACGATGTCCGTGAATTCCTCCAGGTCCACCTTCACGTTCTTGTCGAAGGCGTAGAGGTCGTTGAGGGTGATCAGGCGCGACGACATGTACCACTTGTGATCGCGGGCTTCGTGGTAAGCCTGGTGGATGAAGGGCTCGGGTGAATAGTCCTCGCCGAACAGCTTCTTGTATGTCTCGGGATATTCGTAGCCGGCGGACTCGTCCGGAAAGAACCGCAGGGCCTGGTGATACTTGATGGCCCAGGCCACCTCGGGGTCCACGTAGGGCTCCACGAGCTGGGCGCTCCAGTAGCCGTGATCGGCGCGGATGAAGGCGGAATTGGCGATGTCGTGCAGCAGGCAGGCGAGCACGATTTTCTCGCTCTCACCGCGCTTCTGCGCCAGCCGGGCGCTTTGCATCAGGTGCTGCGTGTTGCCGAGCCCGAACCGGAGCTTGAAGAAGTCGAACAGCGTCGGCTTGTCGGGCATCTTCGGCAGCCGCTTGTCGGGGCCCATGATGTAGAGCTTGCCTTCCTTGCGCGGATTCACCGCGGGCTCGCGCGGATCGCGTTCGCCGGAGGTGTAGATCGATGCTTTCACTACAATGCGGTCCTCGGCATCCGGGTCGTACGTCGCCCGCTCGAGTTCTTCCATCAATGCATGCTCGGCTGCTTCGGCTTTCTGGTATGAGTTCATGTGCGGCCCGTAGTGGTTGATCTTGCGGGGGATCATCGACCGGCGGTCAGCCGGCTGTCAAGCACGGGTGAGAACACCCCCTCGCCCCGTGCAAACGGGGAGAGGGTTGGGGTGAGGGGCAAGAAGCGCTTGGCTCTTGCACGGAAAGCGCTGTTCTCGCGTTTCCCCTCACCCTAGCCCTCTCCCCCGAACTGGGGGAGAGGGAATCTTGTGATGGATTCCCGGCTTCGCGTCTAGTCCATAAGTAAGACCCCGTCCTCCCAGCCCTGCATCGTGCGTTGCACTCCTGATGCGCCTCAACATCGTGTTGTTTGCCGGTGGGATATGGCTATTGCAGCAGCAGGCAGAATTGCCCGATACCCGGACGCTTCTGGTGCTGGTTGCGCTGTGCTGCGCGGCTTTCCTTCCGGTGCGCTCCGGGCCGGTCGTCCTGCGTGTGCGGCAGACCGTCGTGCTTGCCGCGTGCTGCGCCGCCGGATACGCGTGGGCCGCGGTGATGGCAGGCGTGCGCCTGTCGGACAGCCTGCCGGCCGAGTGGGAAGGGCACGACATCCGCATCGAGGGGGTGATCGCCGGGCTCCCGCAGCCGTCCGAACGCAGCGTCCGCTTCGAGTTCGACGTCGAGCGCGTGCTGACCACGGGCGCCGTGGTGCCGGAGCATATCGTGTTGTCGTGGTGGGGCAGTCCCGACCGGGAGAACAAGCCCGCAACGCTGCCGGATCTTTCGCCCGGCGAGCGCTGGCAACTGACCGTGCGCTTGCGCCGGCCGCGCGGCCTGGCCAATCCGCACGGCTTCGATTACGAGGCCTGGCTGCTGGAGCGCAACCTTCGCGCCACCGGGCAGGTGCGCGCCCGGACCGGCAGCACTCGGCTGGCGACCATGGTGCACCGGCCGCAATACTGGATCGAGCGCGCGCGCGGGATCCTGCGCGCCCGGATACTGGCCGCGCTCCCCGAGCGGCCGTACGCAGGCGTGCTGGTGGCGCTCGCCGTCGGCGATCAGCGCGCGATTCCGCTCGACCAGTGGCAGGTCTACACGCGCACCGGCGTCAATCACCTGATGAGTATCTCCGGGCTCCATGTCACCATGGTGTCAGGCCTGGTTTTCGCGCTGGCTTACGGCCTTTGGCGGCGCTCCCCGCGCGTGACGACCCGGTTGCCCGCGGTGAAGGCGGCGGCGATTGCCGGCTTGGCGGCCGCGTTCGGCTACGCGCTCCTCGCCGGGTTCGCCGTGCCGGCGCAGCGCACGGTGTACATGCTGTTCGTGGTCGCTGCGGCGGTATGGCTGGGCGTACTGGAGTCGTCTTCCGTGGTGCTTGCCACCGCGCTGCTGATCGTCCTCCTGATCGACCCGTGGGCGGTGCTGGCGCCCGGGTTCTGGCTCTCGTTCGGCGCGGTCGGGATCATCATGCTCGTCAGCAACGGACGGGTCGGCCGGCCCCACTGGCTGACGACCTGGGTGCGCGTTCAGCTCGCGGTCACGCTCGCCATGATCCCCGTGCTGCTCGCGGTATTCCAGCAGGTATCCGTGGTATCGCCCCTCGCCAACGCCCTCGCGATTCCCGCGGTCGGGCTGGGGGTGGTGCCGCTTACCTTGCTCGGGATGGTCCTTCCGTTCGATTGGGTCCTTGTGCTCGCGCACCAGCTGATGAGCTGGTGCACGTGGTTTCTCGAGTGGCTCTCCAACCTCGACGCGGCGGTGTGGGAGCAGCGCGCCCCGCCGCCGTGGGCGGTCGCGGCGGGGATCTGCGGCGTGTTGCTCCTGCTCGCGCCGCGCGGGTTTCCCGGGCGGTGGCTGGGCGCGGCGGGCCTGGTCCCGCTTTTCGCGGTGGCGCCCTCCGCGCTCGAGCCCGGCGCGCTGCAGGTAACGGTGCTCGACGTGGGGCAGGGAGGCGCCACCGTCGTGCGGACCTCCAACCACGCGCTGCTCTACGACGCGGGCCCCGCATACGGTCCGCAGGCCGATAGCGGCAACCGGGCGATCGTGCCCTTCCTCCGCGCCGCGGGCATAACGCGTCTCAACGCCATGATCGTCAGCCACGATCACGCCGACCATAGCGGTGGGGCGGCTTCGGTGCTGCAGGTCGTGCCCGCCGACTGGCTCCTCACTTCGCTGCCCGACCTCGACCCGTTATTGCTGCAAGCGGACGACAACGTACGCTGTCTTGCCGGGCAGCGCTGGGAATGGGACGGCGTGCGGTTCGAGATCATCCATCCCCCGCTCCCGGATTACGACAATCCGGCGCTGCGCGTGCACGACCGCAACTGCGTGCTCATGATTTCCGGGCCCGGCGCGCGAGTCCTGCTGCCCGGCGACATCGAGACTCGTTCCGAATGGGCGCTGGCGGCAACGCATGGCGATGCGCTCAATGCGGACGTACTCCTCGCTCCGCACCATGGGAGCAAGAGCTCTTCGACTTCAGTGTTTCTGGACGCGGTGCAGCCGCGATTGGTCGTTTTTCCCGTCGGTTATCGGAACCGCTTCCGGCATCCGCACGAGGAAGTCCTGGCGCGCTACGAAGCGCTCGGGAGCAGGATCTTCCGCACCGATCGCGATGGCGCACTCACGCTGCGTATCGGGGCTGAAGGCGGAATAGAAGTGATCCCTTATCGCTCGGTATACCGCCGCTACTGGCAGACGCAGATGGACGCAGACCCGGTCCCCGATCCG
>Ga0075428_100000610_pt1 | contig 36472 bp, 31 predicted proteins | sample RhiMetdeltSRZDD2_FD_75291 | JGI IMG/M metagenome (GOLD analysis project Ga0075428, IMG submission 75291) | Populus rhizosphere microbial communities from Tennessee, USA - Rhizosphere MetaG P. deltoides SRZDD2 | ecosystem: Host-associated > Plants > Roots > Rhizosphere > Soil | place: USA... | reverse complement strand
TCGAGCAGCATCTCCTTCGTGTAGACGAAGCTCTCGCGCGTCTCGTCGGCGAGCTCGTACTCGGGGCCGAGACGGATCGCCTCGACCGGGCACGCCTCTTCGCAGAAGCCGCAGAAGATGCAGCGGATCATGTTGACCTCGAACTGCTTCGCGTAGCGCTCGCCGAACGACACGGGCTTGCCGGGGTCGTTCTCGGCCGCGATCACGAGGATCGCCTGCGACGGACACGCGCCCGCGCAGAGGTGGCAGCCGATGCAGCGTTCGAGACCGTCGTCGTAGCGATACAGGCGGTGCCGGCCGCGGAAGCGTTCGCTGACCGGTCGCTTCTGCTCGGGATAGAGCACGGTGTTCTTCGGCCGGCCGAGATGGCGCAGCGTCGTCCACAAACCATGCGCCAGAGCTTTGAGATCGGCGAACATCGTCGTCATCCGAGGGCGACGATCACCACGGCGGTGACCGCGACGTTGAGCATCGCGAGGGGGATCAACGTCGACCACGACAAGCGCATCAACTGGTCGTAGCGCAGTCGCGGCAGCGTCGCGCGTACCCACACGAAGAGAAACAAGAACAGCAGGATCTTCAGCAACAGCCAGTGCGGCCCCGGCCAGAACGGCCCCGACCAGCCGCCGAGGAACAGCGTCGCGGCCAGCGCACTGACCGTGAACATGTTGATGTACTCGGCGATGAAGAACATCGCGAAGCGCATGCCCGTGTACTCGGTGAGGTAGCCGGCGACCAGTTCGGTCTCCGCCTCGGGCAGGTCGAACGGCGCGCGGTTGGTCTCCGCGCAGGCGGCGATCAGATACAGCACGAACGCGACCGGCTGCAGCCAGAGCGTCCAGGTCGTGCGCTGCTGACCCGCGACGATGTCGCCGATGCTCGTGCTGCCGTGCACGAGCACGACGCAGACGATCGCCATGCCGAGCAACAGCTCGTAGCTTACGACCTGCGCCGCGGCGCGCAGCGCCCCGAGCAGCGAGTACTTCGAGCCGGACGACCAGCCGCCGAACAGCAGCGCATAGATGCCGAGCGAGCTCGCGCCGACCACGTAGAGCGCGCCGACCGGCAGGTCGGCGACGACCATCGATACCTCGGTGCCGGCGATCTCGACCGACGGTCCGATCGGCACGACGGCGAACGTGGCGATCGCCGCGAACAACGCCATGGCCGGCGCGGTCACGAACAGCAGGCGGTCGGCGCCGTCGGGGCGAATGTCCTCCTTGAAGAACAGCTTGAGGCCGTCGGCCAGCGGTTGCAGCAGGCCGAACAGGCCGACGCGGTTCGGACCGACACGCGACTGCATGCGCGACAAGAGGCGTCGTTCGAACCACGTGATGTATGGCATCGCCGTCATCAGCAACGCGACCGCGATCAGCGATCGCACCAGCGAGACCGTGAAGTCGTTCACGCGTGCACCCGCTGCCCGCTGCGCGCGGCGGCGATGAGGGCCTGCAGGAGCTCGTGGTCGGCACGCACGTCGGCCGGGCGCCGGGCCGTGCGCTCGAGCCGTTGGACCGTGCCTTCGAGGTTCGTGACGTGGCCGTCGGCCTCGTAGGGATGGGCGAGCGGCAGTACGACCTCGACGCACGGATCCATTGGCACGGCGCCGCTCGTGGCGACGATCGACGCGCCGCCCGGAACGAGCAAGGGCGGTTCGTTGCCGAACGACAACAACACCTCGGGACGGCCGGCCAGAGGATCGGTCGCCGCGATCGCGGGCGCGAGCTCGGCTGCGCCGCGTGCGTTCGCGCCGCGCATCGGCGCGCCGGCGAAACCACCGGGGCCGTCGGCGCCGAGTGCTTTGGCGAGCTGCCGCGCGAGTGCTGTGAGACGCGCATCGTGCGCATACGACGCGCCGAGCAGAACGGCCGCTGGGCCGTCGCCGCGCAGGTGTGCTGCCAAGGCGCTGACGGCCGGCGACGCTTCCTTGCCCGCGAGTGCTCCGAGCAGCTCGGCAGCCGTGTCGGCCATCGCGGCCGGCGCGACCTGCAGCCATTGCCTGCTCTCGCGCGCCAGTCCGTTACGGGGGCCCACGGCGACCAGCGCACTGCCGGCTGCGATCGCCTTGCGCAACCACAACGCGAGCACTGGCAGCTCGTGCCATGGATCACAACCGAGGTCGAGCATGCGCCGGCACGCGGCGAGTTCGCGGATCTTGCCCGTTACCGGCCACGGCGACAGCACGGGTTCGGCGAAGCCGATCGCGGCGGTTGCGAACGCCGCGCGCAGCTCGCGGCCGGCGACCTGCATCGCTTCGTTCGTGAGCTGTGGCGACAACGCGACCGCAGCGCGCGGTCGCTGCAACAGCGCAGCGGCGCGTGCCAACGCGTCGTCGATCGACACACGCTGCAGGCGGCCGTCGATGCGCCGCAGCGGCCAGCGCGGGCGGCGCGCCGCCGGATCGGCCGCCGCGAACTCGGCGCCGAGCGGCAGCGGCAGCGACGCGTAGCGGCCGCGGTCGCACAACCAGCCGTCGTCGATCGCGGCGTTCGTGCGGCCCATGACGCGCAGCACCGAGCCGTGACGCGCGTCGACGCGCACGTTGCAGCCCACGCTGCAGCCGCTACACACCGACGACGTCGTCTCGAGCTCCCATGGCCGCGCGCGAAAGCGGTATTGCCGCGACGTCAGCGCGCCGACCGGGCACAGCTCGACCGTGTTGCCCGAGAACGGCGAGTCGTAGGTCGTGCCGGGCAGCACGCCGATCTCGCTCGTGCCGCCGCGTTCGAGCGCCACCAGGGCGCCGTCGCCGGCGATCTCGTCGTGAAAGCGCGTGCAGCGGTAACACAGGATGCAGCGCTCGCGGTCGAGCACGATGAGCTCCGACAGCGGCAGCGCCTTGGCGTTCGCGCGTTTCGGCTCGGTGCGCCGCGACCCGCCGGCGCCGTGGCGGAACGTGTTGTCCTGCAGCGGGCACTCGCCACCCTTGTCGCAGATCGGGCAATCGAGCGGGTGGTTCACGAGCAGCATCTCGAGCACGCCCTCGCGCGCCTCGAGCACCGCCGGCGAGTCGGTGCGTACGACCATGTCCTTCGCGACGGGTGTCGTACACGCGGTCTGCAACCGCGGCATGCGTTCGATCTCGACGACGCACATGCGACAGGCGCCGACCGGCTTCAGCTTCTCGTGGTGGCAGAACACCGGGATCTCGATGCCGGCCTGCCGCGCGGCTTCGACCAGCAACGTGCCGGGCGGCACCGACAGCTCGTGGCCGTCGATCTTGAGTGTCACTGGCGCGGTCACGGCCGGACACTCCAGTCGTCGGCAGCGCCGCGGCCCGAGCACGCGGCGACGAACTCGGCGCGGAAGTGCTCGAGCGATGCGGTCACGGGGCTCGTCGCGAAGTCGCCGAGTGCACACAGCACCTTGCCCGTGATGCGCTTGCACAGCGACAGCAACAGGTCGAGGTCCGACGCCTTGCCGCCGCCGCTCTCGATGCGCTTCAGGATCTCGTGCAGCCACGCGGTGCCTTCGCGGCACGGCGTGCACTTGCCGCACGACTCGTGGCGGAAGAACTCGAGCATGCGCGTCGCGGCGCGCACCATGTCGACGCCGTCGGGCACGACGATCAACGACGCCGAGCCGAGCATCGAGCCGGCTGCCTGCACACCCTCGTAGTCGAGCTTCGCGTCGAGCTTGTTGGCCGGCACGATCGGCGCCGAGATGCCCGCGGGCAGCACGCCCTTGATGCCGCGGCCGCCGGGCACGCCGCCGCCGCAGTGCTCGATCAGCTCGCGGAAGCTCATGCTGCCGAGCGGCAGCTCGTAGTTGCCGGGCCGGTTCACGGCGCCCGACAGACAGTAGATCTTCGGCCCGGCGCTCTTCTCGTTGGGGCCCAGCGCGCGGAACCACAGAGCACCGCGCTTGATGATGTGCGGCACGTTCGCGATCGTCTCGACGTTGTTGACGACGGTCGGCTTGCCGTAGAGACCCGCGACCGCGGGGAACGGCGGCCGCGAGCGCGGCATCGGCCGGCGGCCTTCGAGCGACTCGAGCAGCGCCGTTTCTTCGCCGCAGATGTAGGCGCCGGCGCCGAGGAACACGTGGACCTCGAGGTCGAAGCGCGAACCGAGCACGCCGCGGCCCAACACGCCGGCGGCCTTCGCTTCGTCGATCGCGTCGCGCAGGCGCGCGCCGGCCTCGACATACTCGCCCCGGATGTAGACGAACGCCTCGTTGCAGCCGATCGCGTAGCTCGCGATCGCGATGCCCTCGAGCAGCAGGTGCGATTCGACCTCCATGATCTCGCGATCCTTGAAGGTGCCGGGTTCCGACTCGTCGGCGTTGACGACCAGATACTTCGGCCCCGGCGTCTTCGGCACGAAGCCCCACTTCATTCCGGTCGAGAACGCGGCGCCGCCGCGGCCGCGCAGGTTCGATTGTTTGACCTCCGCGATGACCTGGTCCGGCGTCAGCTGCTTCAGCGCGCGGTCGAGCGCCTCGTAGCCGCCTGCTTCGCGATACTCGGCCAGCGTCACGCGCGTGCGGCGGCCCTGGTGCGGCAGCAGCACGCGTTCGTAGGCGAACGGCAGCTTCGCCGGCGGCGGAGTCTCGGCGTGGCAGTCGTGGTTGCGCGTGCCCGCCGTCGCCGGCACGGTGCCCGCGCGCAGCGCCGTTGCCAACGCGGCGACATCGGCCTCGGTGCGCACGTTCTCGACGAAGCCGTCGCCGATGCGGCACATCGGCGCGCGGTGGCAGGCGCCCATGCACTCGACGGTGCGTTCGAGCGTCACGGCGCCGTCGCCCGTCGTCTCGCCCGCGGCGATCCCGAGGGCCTTTTCGAGGCGCACGAGCAGCCGATCGCCGCCCATGTAGCCGCACGGCACCTGCGTGCACACCTGCACGACCTTCTTGCCGGTCGGGTGCCTGTGCAGCATCGAATAGAACGTCGTGAGCTCCTGCGCCTGCGCGCCCGACACGCCGACGAGCTCGGCGACCGCGGCGACGACGGCCGGCGGCAGGTAGCCGACCTCGGCCTGCGCGAGCTTCAACGCCGGCAACAGCGCGCTGCGTGGCTGCGGGTAGCGTGCGCGTTCCGCGAGGATCGACTCGCGGCAGGCTGCCGACAGCAGCGGGGCGACGGCGGCTGCGTTCGGAACGGCGTCGATCACCGGTCGACCTCGCCGAGCACGGGGTCCACGGTCGAGATGATCGCGACGAGGTCGGCGATCAGCATGCCCTTGGCCATCGATGGCAGCGCCTGCAGGTTCGCGAACGACGGCGCGCGCTCGTGCACGCGCACCGGGCGTCCGCTGCCGTCGCTGCGCACGTAGAAGCCCAGTTCCCCGCGCGGCGACTCGACCGGCACGTAGGCCTCGCCGGCCGGTGGCCGCAGCCCCTCTGTGTAGTGTTTGAAGTGGTGGATCAGCGCTTCCATCGAGTGCTGGAACTCCGCGCGCAGCGGCGGCATCACCTTGCGGTCCGCGGTGCGGACCGGACCACCCGGCATCGCCGCGATCGCCTGGTGGCACAGCGACAGGCTCTCGCGCAACTCGGCGATGCGCACCTGGTAGCGCGCATAGCAGTCCCCTGCAGTCGCCGTGCAGACGCGGAACTGGAAGCGCTCGTAGCCGCAATACGGGCGCGCCTTGCGCAGGTCGTGCGCCACGCCGCTCGCGCGCAGCAGCGGCCCGCTGACGCCCCACGCCAGCGCGTCATCGGCGGCGAGCTTGCCGATGCCGATCGTGCGTTGGCGGAACAACGGGTTCTCGGTCAGCAAGGCCTCGTACTCGTCGATGCGAGGTGGCAGCTCCTGCAGCACGCGCTCGCAGCGCAGCATCCAGCCGTCGGGGAAGTCGTCCTGCAACCCGCCAGGGCGGATGAACGACGTCATCATGCGCGAGCCGGACATCTCCTCGAACAGGTCGAGCAGCAGCTCGCGTTCGCGGAAAGCGTACAGGAACACGGACAGCGCGCCGAGGTCCATCGCGTTCGTGCCGACCCACACGAGATGGCTGTTGATCCGCGTCAGCTCGGCGAGCAGCACGCGCGCGACGACGGCGCGTTCGGGGATCTCGCAGTCGAACAGGGCCTCGACCGCCAGCGCATACGCGAGGTTGTTGCCGAGCGGGTTCAGGTAGTCGAGGCGATCGGTCATCGCAACCGCATGCAACCAGTTCCGCGCCTCCATCGACTTCTCGATGCCGGTGTGCAGGTAGCCGATCACGGGCCGGCACGAGACGATCCGTTCGCCGTCGAGCTCGAGCTCGAGCCGCAGCACGCCGTGCGTCGACGGGTGCTGCGGGCCGAGGTTGATGCGCATTGTCTCGTTCGCGGTCACCACGGCGCGTCCGTCTCCCGCGTGACCGTGAAGTCCACCGGTTCGTCGCCGAGCGGATGGTCGCGCCGCAGCGGATGCCCGACGTGGTCGTCCGGCAGCAGGATGCGCGTGAGGTCCGGGTGGCCATCGAAGCGCACGCCGAACAGGTCGAAGACCTCGCGTTCGTACCAGTTGGCGGCCGGCCAGATCGCGCTGGCACTCGGCAGTCGCTCGGCGGTCGGCGTGCAAAGCCGCAGCCAGCGCTGTGCCGCCGGCGAATGCAGCGTCGCGATCACGTCGAATCGCGCCGCGCGCCGCGGGTCGTCGACGGCGGTCAGATCGAGGAAGCGCGTGTAGCCGCCCGCGTGAGCCGCACGCAGCAGCTCCGTCCACTGCGTCGACTCGACGTGCACCGTGTCGATGCCGTCGCGGCCGACGCTGTGCACGGCGCCCGGCACGGCAGCCACGAAGTCAGGCGCCGTCATCGGCGATGCCCCCGCGCTATGCGCTCTTGCAGTTTGATGATGCCGTCGATCAGCGCCTCGGGCCGCGGCGGGCAACCCGGGATGTACATGTCGACCGGCACGATCTTGTCGACGCCCTGCACGATCGCGTAGTTGTTGAAGATGCCGCCGCACGACGCGCAGTCGCCCATCGCGATGACCCACTTGGGCTCGGGCATCTGGTCGTAGATCTCCTTGACCACGGGCGCCATCTTCAACGCGACGCGTCCCGACACGATCATGAGGTCCGCCTGACGCGGGCTGGCCCGGAACAGTTCGCTGCCGAAGCGCGCGAGGTCGAAGCGTCCGGCCGCCGTCGCCATCATCTCGATCGCGCAGCACGCGAGCCCGAAGGTCGCGGGCCACAGCGAGTTCTCGCGGCTCCAGTCCTGCAGGCGCGACAGCATCCAACCGGCGCTGCCGCTCTTGCCGCCGTCGGTCGCCGCGGCCGCGCCGGAAGTGCTCATCGCCAGTCCAGCGCTCCCCGCGTGCGGGCGTAGACATAGCCGGCCGTCAGCAGCACCAGGAACCCGCCCATGATCGCGAGGCCCCGCACCCCGAGTTCGCGCACGACGACGGCCCACGGGTAGAAGAACAGGGCCTCGACGTCGAAGATCAGGAACAGCATCGCGACCAGCGCGAACTGCACCGGCATGCGCGTCGCGCCGGTCAGCGGCTCGGAGACGCCGCACTCGTAGGGCCGGGACTTCGCGGGGCTCGGCATGCGCGGCGACAACCTCCCTGCCAGCACGGAGATACCGGCGGGAATGGCCACGGCCACTCCCAGGTGCACGGCGAGGGACAGGTCCGTGTTCGCGGCGCAGAGCATCGGGCCCAGTTACCTACAGGGGTTGTCGCTTGCCCGCAACCGAGCGTCTCCCTTTTTGAGGCGACCTCTTGGAACGCTGCGCGTCGCTGCGGTCGGTCGACTCCGCGCCTGCAGCGCAGCGAGTCTTCATGGCAACGCCGCCGGACTCGAACCGGCAGCGAAGGTCGAAGCGCAAGGCGTTGCCGCTGCTGCCGTTGGTGCTCGTTCGTGCGGTGCAGTTCACTGCGCGGGTTCGGCTTTCGGCGCGGACCTCCAACTCGCGAGTCCGAGCACGTAGAGCAAGGGCGTCGTGAGCGTCGTCGTCACGAGCGCCATCAGGACCATCATCGCGAACAGCGTCGGCGAGATGATCTTCAGGTCCAGGCCGATGTTGAGCACGACGAGCTCCATGAGCCCGCGCGTGTTCATCAGCGCGCCGAGCGCCAGCGACTCGCGCACCGGGAGACCGGTGAAGCGTGCAGCTGCGTAGGACCCGCCGAACTTGCCTGCGATCGCGACGGCGATCACGAGCGCGCACAGCAGCCAGTTCTCGAATCCGCTCACGAGACCGACCTGTGTGCGCAGGCCCGTGAACGCGAAGAACAGCGGCAGGAACAGCACGACGACGACATCCGTGAGCTTGCCGACGACCACGCGCGCGAGCGGCGAATCGTGCGGGATCAACGCGCCGAACAGGAACGAACCGAACAGCGCGTGGATCCCGATCGACTCGGTCGCGAGTGCCGACAGCAGCAGGCCGACGAAGACGAACGCGATGGCGCCTGCGGTCACGCTCTGGTCCGTCGCGAAACCCCGGGCCCAGCGCGCGAGGCGCGGCCTCACGAGCAGCAGCATGGCTGCCGTGAAAACGACGGCGAGCGCCATCGTGACGATCGCCGTGTCCGTGTTCGCCTTCGCGATGCCGACGACGAGCGCCAGCAGGCACCACGCGGTGACGTCGTCGACCGCAGCGCACGCGAGCGCGACGATGCCGAGCGGGGACTTCATGAGCCCCGTGTCGGTGAGGATGCGCGCGAGCACGGGGAACGCGGTCACGGACATCGAGACGCCGACGAACAGCGCGAAGGCGAGGAACGGCACGTCGTTCGAGGAGAGTCGCGGGTAGAGCAGCAGTGCGAGCGCGCCGCCGAGCACGAACGGGACGACGATGCTCGCGTGCGAGACGGCGACCGACGCTTGCGTCCGCTTCTTGAGCACCGCCGTGTCGAGCTCGAGACCGACCAGGAACAGGAACAGCACGACGCCGACCTGCGCGATGATGTTGAGCATCGGCGAGATCGACGCGGGGAACAGGAACGCAGACGCCGCCGGCGCGAGGAGTCCGAACGCGGACGGCCCGAGCAGGATGCCCGCGAGCATCTCGCCGATCACGGGCGGCTGGCCGAACAGGCGGAACAGCGCGCCGGTCGCGCGGGCCGCGAGGATCACGACGACGAGTGCGAGCAGCACGTGCGGCAGCGGCTTGTCGGCCGCTTCTCCGGCGGCGCCGCCGAACGTGGGCGCGCCGGGCTCCGGTGCAGGCGCGACGACCAGGTTGCCGAGTTCGCTCACGAACACGAACGCTGCGATCGCGGCTAGCAGGAGGCCGACGTAGCAGGCGAGAAGGCGCGCGTTCATGGGGGGAGCCGCGAAGAGTCGCTGCGCGCAGGCCCGATGTCGAGGGGTCCGTAGCGCGGTGGGGGCCAAACGCGGGCAGCTTCCCGTTCGCGTGCTTCGTCGAGGCGCACTCCCGAGCGAGGCGGAGGGCGTCGGCCGACCGATGGATGGCCCGTGACGAACGAATCTGGCCGCCGAGGTTGCCCGCGGCGCCAGCGCTGAGGACAGTCTGCGCGCCACGACGCGATGGAGCTGCGCCGGTGATCCGCAGACTTCGACCCGTGCGGCGGAGGCGCCTTCCCATGCTACATGCTCGACGGTTCCTGCTCGTAACCATCCTCGCCGCTACCGCGTCCGCACAGTCGGCGGGCAAGACCGCGGCGTCGCTCGACGCGGCGACGCAGCAGAAGATCACCGAGCTGGCGAAGAAGTTCTGGAAGGACCGGCCGCGCACGGCGTTCGACGCCTGGGACGCCACGAAGCGCGCGGCGATCGACGCCGAAGCCAAGGCCATCGCGCTTCCCGAAGGCGGCCTCGACGCGGCGGTCAAGCTGCTCTGGACCCCGTCAGCCAAGCTCGGGCCGCGCTTGGAAGAACCCGACAAACCGCGAATCGCGACGCCGTACGGAGACGCGCGGCTGATCCTGAAGAGTCAAAAAGGCAAGAACAAGGGCCTCGTCATCGGGCTGCACGGCGGCGGCGAGGGCGCGGGCGATGCGGGCGAAGCGGCCGGCTCGTGGATGCTGCCGGACTGCGTCGGCATGTATCCGCAGGGCATCAAGCTCGTGGACGACACGTGGAACACGGTGCACGGCGAGCGCTTCATCCTGACCTTGATCGAGATCGCCAAGTGCCAGTTCCAGGTCAACCCGGAGCGCATCTACGTGATGGGCTTCAGCATGGGCGGCACCGGGTCGTGGTTCATGGCGGGGCGGCATCCGGACCTTTTCGCCGGCGCCTCGCCGTGCGCGGGCGTGTTCATGGCGCAGCCGAAGAGCCAGCTCGCCACGAAGGAGGAGGTGCAGGCGCTGCAGCACGGCCTCATCCCCAACGTGCGCAATCTGGCGATGTACTACTACATCGGCCTGGCCGACACGAACTGCATGCCGGGCACCTTCCTCGCCGCATGGGATCGGCTCGAAGGCCTGATGAAAGCCGACGCGGACGGCTACCGCAACATCCACTTCAAGAGCTACCCGGGTCTGCCGCACGCATTCCCCAAGGGCGAGCCAGAATCCGGCCTCAAGTTCATCGCGGCGCAGACGCGGCAGACGTTCCCGAAGACGCTGGTGTGGGAGTACGCGGACGCGCCAGCGCCGCTGCCCGACGCCGACGACAAGACCACGCGCATCCAGAAGAAGCTGTTCTACTGGCTGCGCTGCGAGAAGCCGACCGACAACCAGAAGCTGCGCGCCACGCTCGCCGACAACGTGGTGACGCTGGAAGGTACACTGAGTGCAACCGACTTCTCGGGCGTCAGCATCCTGCTCAATCCGAAGATGATCGACGTGAAGAAAGAGGTCGTGGTCATGGCGGGCGGCAAGGAACTGCGCCGCGCCAGCCCCAAGCCGGACCTGGCAACGGTGCTCGAAGCGCTCGACGCGCGCCTGGACACGGCGATGGTGTTCGACCGGCGCATCGATCTGTAGGCACGAGGCGCGGTTCGGCGCCGCGCGCCGTAGTCCCGCCAGAGCGCGGCTTCGGCGGCCGTCTGGCGCACTGCGGGAAGACGTTGGTGGTCAGCGCCGCGGCCACCAGGGTCGGGTGGCACCAGACCGCGGGCGTCGCCTATGTGATCGAGCCGGTCTCCGACCGTTGACCGACGGCGCAGCCCGCCGCCCGCCCCCGAGGCTGCGCACACCTTGCTTGCGTACGGCTACGCAGATTCCGCGTTCGCTCCCGGGTGCCCGCGCAATGTACCGGGCGCCCCGCGTCCACCGCGACCAGGTCCTCGGGACAGGCCCGGGTGCCGCAAGGTCGCGAGGCGCCGACTTTCCCCGAGCGAAGGAACTACATCTCCAGAATCCCGTCCTCCTTCAAGCCGGAGCTCCGCTTCTAGTACCGTTGGAGCTGTCATGGCTTGCAATGGGCCGTTCGCGTGGACGGCCGGTTCTCGACCTCGACCTGAAGGCAACCCGTGAAGGAGAATCCGTGAAGGTGAATCCAATGAAAACCGCCAAGCTTGAGAGACCCAAGAACTTCCTAATGGCCGCAGCCTTGCTGCCGGTCATGCTCGCCACGGCAACCGCTACGGGTACGGCTCAGGTCGTTCCAGTAGGCGCGCGTGCCTACGGCAAGACCTACGGCGAATGGACGGTTGCCTATTGGGATGGGTGCTGGGCATTCCGTTCGCGAACAATCCGTGGGCCAACGACAACACGGGAGAGTTCGCTGGTGTCGGCCAGAGCGGTCCGGTTTGGTTCCTGGGCGGCACCCCGGGCAACTCAGTGATACGCATGTTCACCATGCCCCCCGGCAAGGGGATCTTCATGCCGATCAATCAGTGGATCTTCGGGGCCGCCGTTTTCGACTGCCAACCCTCGGTTCCCAGCGTGCCTTGCCACGTGCCAACCCTACGCGCCGCAGCCGCCGCTGCAGCGAATGGCGTGTTCAACATGGCGGTCTCCATCGACGGAACCCTGGTCAGCAATCCATTCAACTATCGTGCGGTCTCACCCACGAGTTTCAGCGTGACCTTGCCGGCGGACAACGTGGTCGGCCTTGCCCCTGGCACGTACGCTCCTCAGGTATCCGATGGTTACTACCTGATGTTGCCTCCGCTCGCCGCTGGGCTGCACATGATTCAGGTTCATGTCGAGTCGACTGCTGCCGGAGGCATTGCATACGACATCGCTTACGCGATCATCGTAGCAGGACCTTGACCCGGGCCTGTGGAACCTGTTCCACGTCACCGTGATCAACGAGGACAACACCGCCTCGGCGGGTGCCTGGCAGCAGCTCAAGATCCAGTGAGCGCGCCGGGCCGCACGAAGCGGGGTTCGAGGGCGGTGCCGAGCGGCGTCGCGCGCCATGCGCCCTCGAGCTGGCGCAGCCGCATCGCGCCGCGGTCGTGACACTCGGGTTCATTCATTAGTCGGGGCAGCAATCGTGCTGGCGTGGGTTCCGGTGGTCCGGGACGCAGATTGAATCACCTACGCGCCGCGTTACCGTTGCGCTGCCCCGTGGCCGTGCTCGCGAGGTCGCCGTGTTCCCCAAGACCGTCTGGCTCACCAGCCCGCTGCTCGCCGCCGCCCTGACCGCGCAGAGCGTACCGACCGGCTTCGCCGTCGAGGCGCTCGTGCCGTCGGGGTTGCCGGTCCCGCACGACCTCGCGTTCACGCCGGATGGCCGCTGCCTGATCGCCAACAAAGCGGGCGAAGTCATCGTCTATGCGAACGGCGCGCTGGCGACGGTCGGCGTCGTGCCGAACGTCGAGACCGACTACGAGCGCGGCCTGCTCAGCCTCGCCGTCGATCCGGGCTTCACCGCGAACGGCCACATCTACGTCTACTACGCGCACAGCGGCGACGCCTTCCTGCACGTCGATCGCTTCACCTGCACGGGCGCGCTCGCAGCGCCAACGAGCACCAGCCTGCAGTTCGCGGCGGCGAGCCGACGCGTCGTGCTCGGCACGCTGCCCGACAACTCGATGCACCACAACGGCGGCTCGCTGCGGTTCGGGCCCGACGGCATGCTCCACCTGTCGTGCGGCGACGACGACGTGCCGTGCCAGGCGCAGAACGTCGCTTCGCAGGCGGGCTGGTTGCTGCGGTTCGACGTCGCGGCGCTGCCGGCGGGCGGCAGCCTCGTGCTGCCGTCGTTCGCCGCGCTCGACCCCGGCGACAACCCGCTGAGTGCGAACGCCGATCACACGCAGCTGATGCTCGCGCACGGGCTGCGCAACCCTTGGCGCTTCGAGATCGATCCGCTGAGTGGCGACATCTACTTCGGCGACGTCGGCGAGTTCGCCATGGACGAGCTGTCGGAGTACACGCGGCCCGCCACCGCGCCGCTGCGGCTGCGCAACTTCGGCTGGCCCTGGTGGGAAGGCACGGCGCCGCACACGAACTGCGGCGGCAGCGTGCCGCCCGGCCTCGTGGCGCCGATCGCGACCGTGCCCAACCAGGTCTGGGTGTCGCTGCTCGCGGGGCCGCGCTACCGCAACCTCGGCGGCGCGCTGCAATTCGGCACCGCCTACGAAGGCTGCCTCTTCTACGCCGACCACGGCGCCGGCGGCGTGCGGCGACTCGTGTGGAACGGCAGCTGGGCCGCGGCCCCCGCGGTCGCGGGGCAGCCGACCGCGAACGACTGGGGCGCAGGCTTCACCGGCATCAGCAGCCTGCGGCAGGGACCGGACGGTGCCTTGTGGCTGACGCAGCATCCGGGAGCGCTGAAGCGCGTGCGTCCGCTCGGGCCCGGCAACACGATCACCGCGATCGCCGGCAGCGGCCAGCGTGTCGCCGCCGGCGATGCCTTCCCGGCGCCGCTCGTGGCGCGCGTGCTCGGCCCGACCGGCGCGCCGCTGGCCAACGCCGCGGTGACCTTCACGGTGAGTGGTGCCGGGATCGTGACCAGTGCGATGCCGGTGCTGACCGATGCGCAGGGCTTCGCCAGCGCCGCCATCGCCGCGACGCCGGCGAACGGGGGCGCCGTGACGGCAAGTGCTGCGACGAGCGGGGCCGCGGCGCCGGCGCTGTTCGGACTGTTCACGCGACACCTCGCCGGCGTGGCGAGTCCCGGGCAACTGCAGTTGTCGCTGGCGAACGAGACCGACGCGGTGCCGAACGGCATCCCGTACATCGTGCTGGCCTCGTTCCCCGGCTCGCCACTGCTGCCGACGCCGTGGGGCACCATGTGCATCCATCCGGCCTACCCACTCGCGTTCGCGATCGAAGACGCCTTCGGCCTGTTCGGCGGCGTGTCGTTCTCGGGCACGGGAGGGTGGGGCAGTCCGGGATGGACCTTCGTCTATCCCGTGCCGCCGGGGCTGCTCTCGGGGCAGCTGCTCAGCTTCCAGGCCCTCGGCTTCGACGCGGTGACCGGGCTGTTCCGCAGCAACTGCGCGCAGGTGCAGTTCTGACGCAGCGGCTTCATCGGGAGCCCCAGGAGTCTACTGGTCCGCTGCCCGGTTCGCATCGCTGCTCATCGCGGCCAAGCACGAATGCAGGGGCGCACACCCTGCGAGCGCGCCCGATTCGGCATGGTGGACACGCGTCAGCGCGTGCTGGCGAACTCGCGCTCGGCGCGCGACAGCCTGTCGATCAGCGCCTGCACCTCGACCGCCACGGCCTGGGCGTCCTCTGGCTTGAGCAGCCGCGGCCGCCGCGGAATGACGAACGCGCAGTGTAGACCAGCGCCTCGCAGCATCGCGGGCGGGATGTCGCGCAGCGTCATGCGCTTGTCGACGAGCACCTTCACGGTGTCCAGCACGTCCTCGTCGAGCAGCACGCCGCCGCCTTCGAGCACTCCCCGCACCAGCGTGCGTCCCGCCAGCCAGTCCAGCGACACGCCGTAGGCCTGAGCCAGCTGCCGCGCCGTGCCGAAACCGGGGTCGCACTCGGCGTTCTCCCAGCGGGTCAGCGACCGCGTGGTGCTGCCGATGCGCGCCGCGGCCTCTTCCTGCGACAGACCGCTCGCTTGCCGCGCCTGACGCAGGCGTTCGGCAAATGACGTCTGGCAATCGGACGTGGCGCCGGGTGCAAACGACGGGACAGGGCGACGTGGATCTGCGATCTCCTTCATTACGGACTCTCCACCGGCCGGCGTCCGACCGGACTCGAAGCGGCCTCGCCAGGGGAAGCTAGCGCCTCGGCACATGCGGTGGAAGCCCCGCGCCGCCGCTGCGCCCCTGCGTCACCACCGGACACTTCTGTCGTGCGTCGGAGGCGTGCGTCGGCTCACGTCGCGATGGCCACGGCCAGCAGCCCCCCGAGCAGCAGCACGATGTCGGCTGCCGTCCGATTCAGCGGGCGACCCAGATCCGGTACGGCCCGCTGCCGCCGGCGCTGTAGTGCCGGACCTGCACGTAGTAGGTGCCAGGCTGCAGAGCAGCCTCGATGCGCGAATTGCTGCCGGCGCCGGAGTCGTCGTCCTGTGCGATCAGCCGGGTCGTCGAGTCCGGGCCGAACAGCGATAGGTACACGTCGGTCGCGCCGCCGGTCTCGATGACGAAGTTGCCTGCCTGCGCCACCACGAATCGGAAGGTGTCCTGTTCGCCCGGCTGGCTGATCGCCGCCGCGGTGGCGGCGAGCACCGGCAACTCCGGCACCTCGTCGAGCGCCTGGCCCGGGTACATCTGCGGGCCGCCGATGAACGCCTTGTCGGTCTTGGACAGGTCGTTGTTCTGCTGAGTGCCCTGGCCGCCGTCCGTCCATGACGCCGGGAACGCGTAGAGCATGATCGACTCGCGGTCGAACTCGGTGCCGACGATCTGGTCCATGCGGTACTTGTCCAGCACATTGTGGCGGATCGTCGCCACGTCCCAGTAGTTCGGCGGTCCGCTGAGGTCGGCGATTACCGCCTCCTCGTTCCAGAGGATCCCGCCCTGCGGGTTCTGATGCTCGTGCGCGAGGCCCATCATGTGGCCGAACTCGTGCAGGATCACCGCCTTGTCCTGCCAGCCGAGGTTCATGGTCGCGGCGTCGACCGGGATCTCCATGTTGTCCTTGCCGATGTACGACCACGCGCCGTCGTCGGCGTTGAATGAGACGCGGATCGTCGCCGCCGGGCTGGTGGTGAAATCCAGCTTCAGGTTCGCGTGGGTGCACCACTCGGGCGCGATCGTCCGCACCATGTCGTGTTGCTGCGACGTACCACCCTTGAACGACACCTTGATGGTGGAGCCGTTGGTCCACTGCCGCTGCCGGATGGCTATGGCGCGCGGCACGCGCCCGGGCCCCTGCGACAACGAGCGGTGCGGGGCGGCGAGGTCACGTGGCAGGACACGGTCGAAGCAGATCTTCTTGGCTTTCATGGCGGTTCCTGGGCGATGTGAACGGGGCGGCGCGATGTCCAGTGGTGGTTCCTTCGCCGCACGTCCTCTGACGAAGCACACGCCGCACGCGCGCCAAAAAAACCGCACTGGCCGCGCCCTCCCGACAATTGTGTCCTTGTGCCCGCTGGCCGCGCACCTAGCTTTGACGCACAGGAGATCTCTGCTTTCGTGCACCCGGAACGGCCGCGGCAGTCCGTGGTTACCGCGTGCCGTCGCGGACCAGGACCACTTCGATGCCACCACGCAGCAGCCAGCCAGCTCCGTTCCAAGGCAACGACCGATACCACCTCCGCAGGCGCAAGAAGACCAAGGCGCTGGCGAAGAAGCCGTGGGCGTTCCTCGCCTACATCGCCGGCGACAACGACCTCAGCGACTACGGCCTCGAGGACATCTTCGAGATGTGCGAGACCGGCGCGTCGCCCAAGCTGCACGCAGCGGTCGAGATCGACACCCGCGGCGACCACACCGGTTCGATCCGCTACGAGATCTCCGAGCCGGACGCGACCGGCGAGGCACACCCGGTGGAGATCGAGCGCCTGCCAGAGATGGACAGCGGCGCACCCAAGACGCTACACGGCTTCCTCGACTGGGGTCTCGGCCGCTATGCCGCGGACAAGCGGCTGGTGGTGATTTGGAACCACGGCGCCGGCTTCCGCACCGTCGACCGCGACATTGCGTTCGACGACTACGGCTCGTCACTCGACATGAACGAGATCGAGAGCGTGCTGCGACAAGCCGGATTCGGCGGTGAGAACAGGATCCAGGTGCTCGGCTTCGACGCCTGCCTGATGAACATGCTCGAGGTCGTGCACCACTTGCGCGGGTTGGTCGACGTCGTCGTCGGTTCCGAGCAGATCGAGCCCGGCGACGGCTGGCCATACGAAGCCGTCTTGCAGGTGATGCACGGCAATCCGTCGCCCGCGCAACTCAGTCAGCAGATCGTGCAGTCGTACATCGCCGACTACCAGGCGCGCGGCGATCGCAACGTCACGCAGTCGGCGATCGCGGTAGACGCAACCGACAAGGCGGCGGCTGCGCTCGGCAAGCTCGGCCAGGCGCTGGCAGGATCCCTGGCCGCGATCGGCGCCAGCCTGCAGCCGATCCGCACCGAGGTGCAGTCCTACCGGTTCGCGGACTACGTGGACCTCGTGCACCTGGCGCAACTTATCGACGCCAACATCAACGACCCGGCCATCAGGACGCACAGCCGCGCGGTGATCCAGGCGACGAACGCGGCGGTGCTGGCGAACGGGAGGTTCGGCGAAGAGGTCGACCACTCGAACGGGTTGTCGGTCTGGCTCCCGGCCGAGCGCGGGTTGTTCCTGGCGCATCGCAGCAAGTACCGGGCGTTGCACTGCTCGACGGCGCACCCGGGCTGGCTGCAGTTCCTCGATGCCTACCACTCACAGTAGCTTTCGGGCAAGTCACGCCAGTGCGCGGCCGGGTAGCTGCGTTTGCGCGTCCATGTCGAACCGGATGACTGATCCGCCGCCCTCTTGGAGGACACCCTCGTGAAGAAGGAGATCACTGTCGCGCTCATCACTGCAGCTGCCGCAGTTGTCGCTGCCGGAATCCCAGCAGTAGCGACCATCGTCACGGCCAACCGAGAGCGAGACGGGGCGGTGGACGCCGCGTTGGCACTCGCAGACAGCCTGCTCAGCTTGCTCGCGCTGTGCCTTCAGGACAACCATGACGGCCACGGCAACACCGTCGAGGCATTGACAGAGCACACGAGGGTGGGGCTGGACGCAATCAGCCGCGTTGAGAAGTACCTGCCGGAGGATGTTCGCAAGAGCCTCGAGCCCATCCGCGACAACCTGAGCAAGCAGCTGAAGACACTCGACGGTGTTCCGCACTCAGCAGCCGTTGGCACTGACCCTCAAGCCAAGGCTGCCGCAGAGGGAATCAAGAAGTCGACGTTGAAGGCCAGGGACCTGTTCCGAGTCGTTGGACACCACTAGTGCCAGTCGACTCGCCGGCTCACGTTCGCGAGAACGTGAATTGGTAGGCCCTGCAGGACTCGAATCGTGCGCGGCGGATGGGGTGGTCACAGCACCTGGTCGGGCGCCCGCTTCCGGTCCCGTCGCCGCGCCGCGCTCGCGAGTACTCTACATCTCCTAGCCAAGATTCACTGCTCTCCGAGGGTCCGTACGGAGAGCACGGACTGGTGCCGATCCCAACTACCCTGAAACGGCTTGGGGGACCCACACCCTGCGCTCTCGCGAACCTCGCGACCGTTCCGACCACCGCCGCAAGCCGCGGCCGTGACGCCACCAACGCGCTCCCCCGAAACGCAGCCGCCCCGCGGCTCAGCACCGCGAGGCGGACAGGTCCGCTCGTCCGAGCGGGAATGGCTCCCCAGACCATGCGCCAATCCCACGGCCCGTGCTGAGGTCGCGCCGACCGGAGAACCGCCGGTTCAGTCGGGCATGCGGATCCACGAAGTGAGCTCAGGGAGACATTCGAATTGCGGAAGACAGCGCCAGCCACTAATCATGGCGCGACCTGGGGACCGTGTTCTCGCAGGACCGGTTCAGTAGTCAGCGCAGCCGGTTGCGCCGCCCTCCGGGTCTCTGCTCTTGGATTCAAGTACCCGCGGTCGTTCTCAGTGCGCCTCACACATTTCGCGGGGCCGTTCGGTGAATCCAAAGAGTGGAAATCGCATGGGTAATCGTTTGTACGTCGGAAACTTGTCCTTCAACACCAACGAGGCCGACCTGGTCGCGGCGTTCGAGCAGGATGGCCGCAAGGTCGCCAGCGCGCAGGTGGTGATGGATCGCGACACCGGTCGCTCGCGCGGCTTCGCGTTCGTCGAGATGGCGACCGCCAACGACACGCAGGCCGCCATCAAGGCCATGGACGGTGTTCAGATGGACGGTCGCGCCTTGCGCGTCAACGAAGCCGAGGAGCGCAAGCCGCGAACTGGAGGCGGTGGTTACGGCGGGGACCGTGGCGGCGGTGGGGGCAAGCGGGACCGCTGGTAGTTCCAGCGACGGCATTCCCTCGCGCTGCCAGCGCGGCGAGATCCTCGCGTACTGGCCCGCGTAGCTTGCTCTGAACGATCAGCGCTCGTACGACCTCGCGGTACTTGTCGGACCAGTCCTTGCCGCTGTCCTGGGGCCGCTCGGCGCCGGTGTAGTCCACGCGGTAGGGCGGATCGGTCGTCGGGAAGTCGGTTGGTCAGGTGGCTCGACCGGGCCTTGGTCGTCAACGAGGCCTGACTGCAGATCCTCGCCGAGATCCTCGAGCAGCTTGTCGATGTCCACTGGCGCACGCGCACGAACTCCCAGCCCGGGCGTCGCAGCGACAGCTTCCACTGGTCCAGTCGTTCCACTACGGCATGAGGAGCCAGCTCGGTTTCGCCGCCTTCGACCTGCTCGTTGACGGCCGCTACCTCGATTGGTCCGCGCTGCAGGAGCAGCTCGCGCGGTTCCAGGTGCCGGGCGTGCCGAAGCTCTACGAAGGCCCGCTGCAGCTCGACGTCGTGCGCCGGCACAGTGCTGGCAAGACGACGTTCGGCGACGACCACATCCGCGAGGGCGTCGTGATCCGCCTGCTGCGCGAACGCACCGATCCGCGCTTCGGGCGGCTCGTGCTCAAGTACCTGGCCGATGCGTACCTGCTCGACGAGAAGCGTTCCGACGCTACCGAGGTTTGAGCCATGGAGATCCACGGGTCGCAGCGGAGTCTGGAGACGTGGAGAGGTCCTTGGCAAGAGTGTTCTTCGCTGCTCGAGGCATGCTGCCATCGTCGTGCCAGCGGGCAAAAGCTCGACGGCAGTGCACGTGCAGGGTTCGTTGCGCGCTGTGCCCAGGAACTCGATGCACGCAGCGCCGGGAAGTAGACTGCCCAACCAGCGCATGAGCCGGCGCGCGGCTCGGCGGCAAGAGACGTCAGGCCACCAGAGGCGAGGTCACATCTGATGCCGTTACCCGAACAGCGAGTTGTCCCTGCGCTGCGAATCACGGACTACGAACGAAGCAAGGCGTTCTACGTCGAGATGCTCGGCTTCACCGTGGATTGGGAGCACCGCTTCGAGGTCAACTTTCCGGTGTTCATGTCCGTCGTCCGCGACGGAATGCAGGTCTACTTGACGCAGCATAGCGGCGATTGCCAGGTGGGTGGCCTGGTCCACTTCGTGATCCGGGACGTCGATGCCTGGCACAAGGAGTTTCGGGATCGGGGGGCCAGGGTGACCGAGGCTCCCAACAACGACTTGGGCTTTCGAAACATGACCATCACGGACCCAGACGGCAACCAGTTGCGCTTCATGGAGCCGTCGAGCAAGGGGACCTGACAACAGCATGCAGCGGACGGCGCCGCGCGCCGCCGCTGATGCCGAGCCGAGGACCAGCCGGCGGTCGTGCTGCAGGCGAAGCAAGAGCTACTTCGTGCAGAGCCAGACGCGGATGGTGCCCGAGTTCCCCGCCGAGAGCAGCCGCCCATCGGGCAGGAATGCCACCGCCCAGACGCCGTCTCCCTGTTCGGCCGGCCACCGAGCGACACTCCTGCGGGTCGTTCGATCCCACAGATGGAGATGGCCGCCGAAACCACCGGTCGCCATCGATCGACCATCGGGCGACACGGCGAGCGACACCGCGGACGCGGTGTGCTGGCCCGTGAACGGCGCCATCAGCGTGCGGGTATCCAGGTTCCACTCGCTGGGACTTGGCGAGCCGCCGAACAGGATCGAGTGACGCTCCGGGGCTCGCACGAGCACTCGCTTCCAACCTCGCCGCTCCGGCTCGGGTTCGGTCCAAGTCGTCGCGCGCAGGCTGCCATCGAAGCTGCCCGACACCAGCAGCGCGCGCCGGGCCTCGGCCACGCGCAGCGGCAGCGCTCTCTTCTGCTGCACTCCGAGCAGTGGAGATGAGATCCAGCGGCTGAACGGCAGAGGCAATGACCCGCAGCGGCACGGCTTCATAGTCAATCAGGTCGAGCTGTCCCTTGCTGCCGAGAGCAGTCAATCCCGCCGCTCTTAGGCGCGAGCACCAGCGCCACCGCGCTGCTTACGGTAGCTTGTCGAAGAAGAGATAAACGGCGGCGATCTGGCCGTCCCGGGCGATGATGAAATCAGTCCCCGCGTAAGCTGGCGCCGCACCAGGGCGGCCCGATACCCATTGGATCCGCCCGCCGTTGCCCAATTCAACGGGGTCGGCAATTGGCTGATATCGAGAGTCGGGGTGAGTGGCCCTGATCGCGCCGGCGACACGGTCGATCTCGTCGCGGCCACGGTGGACTTGCCCGCTGGGGTCGTAGAACACGCAATCTTCGGTGAAGATCTCGTCGATGGCTGCACGCCTGCGCGCGGGGTCGTTCTCACCGAAGACGTCGTGAAGATTGCGGGTCAGCAAGGTTGCTATGGACATGGCTTGTTACCCTCGGGGCTGGTGAATCAGGAGAAGTTGCCTTCCGCCCGGAGCTCTGGCACGGTCGCGCATGACGATCGGCATCCGGGGCACCTGTCTGTTTGACACCTGCGCGAGGGGTGCCTCTAGGGTTCCTTGGACGTTCGCAGGCGCATCGCCTGCAGGGCCTGCGCCCATGGGATCAGATCATCGAGCATGGCCGCGACTGCTTTGGCATGGTGCGCAGCGGGCTTGAACGTCGTGTAGTTCTCAAAATCAGTATGGAGGGACAACGCGACCTGGGCACGGACATCTGCGACCTTGACCTCGCCCATGACGAGCCGCAGGTTCTCGACTGCTCGTACGCCGCCAGCACCGCCATAGCCGACAAAGCCCGCGGCCTTGTCGTTCCACTCGCGGAAGAGGAAGTCGATGGCGTTCTTGAGCGCGCCCGAGGTCGAATGGTTGTATTCGGGCGTAACGAACACGAACCCATCGAACCCCGCGATTCGCGCCGCCCAGGCCTTTGTGTGCGGCTTCTCGTATTGGTGCAAGGATGGCGGAACCGGCTCGTCGAGCAGCGGTAGGTTGAAGGCCGCGATGTCCACGACCTCGAAGGTGGCATCCTTGCGCTTTCCGGCGATGTCAAGGACCCAGCGTGCAACGGCCTCGCTCTTGCGACCGGGACGGGTGCTGCCCGTGATGATGGCGACTTTCAGCATGTGCGTTCTCCTATGGGGTTGCAAATTGAGTTGGTCGGCCGGCGCCTTCACTGAGTGAGCGCTCGGCGGCGAGGCCGAGCTTCTTGAGCAGCCGGATGAGTGTTGTGCGTTCCGCGGGCGGGAGCGCTGACGCGGCGCGCTCCATGTCGCGCTCGTGCTCGGCAAAGAGGCTCTTGATGAGCCGTTTCCCCCGCGGGGTGAGATGCACGACGCGCGCCCGCCGGTCGGTCGCGTGTGCACGGCGCGCGACAAGGCCCTGTGCCTCCAGCCGGTCGACGGCGGCCGTGATGGACCCGCTGGTGAGCAGCACCTTGCGACCTATGTCATTGACCGGCAGCGGGCCCTTGTGGAGCAGCGCCTCGAGCACGGCGAAGTCGCTGCCGCAGATCGGCTGCGACGCGATGCTCTTGAGGGCGTGCGCCTCGACGGCGTGCATCGCCTTCCAGAGCACAAGCCAGAGGTGCACCGCGCTCGCGGCCGCGGCCGGCGTTGCCTCCTCTCGTGCGGTCCGTTGCATCGGCAGACGTGTACGGGGCAGATATCTCGATGTCAAGATACTCGTTGTCGAGTGAAAAGCTGGTACCCGTCTCGACCGAGCAGGCCCCACGGCCTTGGCTAGAGACCTCCCGCCTCAGGACCCTTCCACGGTTCCAGGACGCGGTTGTGCAACGACTGCGCCAGCAGCAGCATGGAGCGGTGGATCCGGCGCTGCACCGTCTTGGTCGACACGTCGAGGAGCGCAGCGGCCTCGCCGTGGCTCAGGCCCTGGATCCGCACGAGGCAGAATCATCCGTATTCGCTTCGAAATCCTGGGGCATCGCTGGTCTTGGGTCCATGCAAGCAGTGCAGACGATAGCGCGGGCGGAAGGCCGCCGGATCACGTCTCGATCAGAAGACGCGCCCCGGCGAGAAGTGTGCGTCAGCTTGCCACCAATCCGCCCCGCGGCTCCGTCGGATTCAGCCCGGGCGCCACCGGAGAGCCGAACTCGCGCGTTGCCGGCTGACCGTCGCCATCGATCTGCTGCACCTACTTCCTGACCTGCTGCAGTGCCGCCATCCAGTTCTCGACATGGTAAGCGGCCGCCAGCTTGCCGTTCTTCACCGTGAACAGGTCAAGTGCCATGGTCTTGAAGCTCTTGCCGGTCGGCTTCGCACCGAACAACTCACCCGTGGGCGTCCCACTTGCCCGACCGCGCACCACGATCTGATCGCCGAACGCTCGGATGTCCTCGATGGTCCAACGCAGATCCGGGACGGCCAAGCCCATCATCTTGAAGACCTCGGCAAGTTGCTCCCGCGTCAGCCAGTCCTCATTTGTCCCGTAGGATCGATAGTCAGGATGGCATGCTTTGGCCAGCAAGGCGGCAACATCCTTCTTGCTGGGCTGGTTCAACGCGTCGTACAGCGGCTCCACGATCGTTCGTGCTTGCGCAATCGTCAGCGGCGCCGCAGCGGCATGATGGTCCGGTTCAGGGAATGCAGTGCCAAACATCGGCAAACCGCTCCGTGATTCCTGTTGTGTCGCCTCGTCCTGGAGCACGTCCCAATGTTCCACGAAGGCTCCGTCCTTCACCCTTATGATGTCGACGCCGATCAAGTTCCGTGGGGCGCCGTTTCCCGAGTAGCGGCTGTGCAGCATCACGAGGTCGTCTTCAGCCATGATGACACCGTGCTCCCAGCGGAGCGCTTGCGGAGCGCTCCTCACCAGACTGAACAGGCCGGCGCGCCCCGGTTCGATGAGCGCGCTGTGCTGAAGGTACTGGGGCGACCAGAACTTCTCCGCGGCGCCGTAGTCGCGTTTGTTGAATAGGGTGTCGAACGCTTTCAGAACCAGTTCCTTGTTCTGCTCGGATGATGTTCTCATGGTCTCTCGTTGTGGTTGCAACGGCATGAACAGTCAATCAAGACGTCAACACATGATTACACCCGTACTATCCAGATGCGATACATTCCTGCTGTGAGGGAATGTCATGAACCTGGCCCACCCATAGTCAGGATGACTCGAAAACGGGCCTTGTTGCTGATCATCTTTCGATAGCCCTCGTCGGCTCTTCCAGCGCGACAGTCTCGATCATCGGGGCGATTCCTTGCGCAGCTGCCGCTCGAGACGTTCGACGGCATCCGCGCCAAGGTGCGCGCCGACCCGTCGCAGTTCTTCCAGGACCTGGACCTGCTCGCGGTCTTCCGCTCATGGGCTCGCTGGACCTGTCGTCGGCGCCTCGACGACACGCACCGTCGCGCCGGCGGGCGGGCGCATGTCGGCCGCGATGAAGTGTCGGATCTGGATCGTCGAAGCGCTGCGCGTCAGGGCTCGCGCGCGTTGCTCGACGTCGCGGTGCGCGACGGAGACGCGTTCGTGGTTGCGCAGGTGCTCGGCCCAGGTCGACTCGACCCAGGTCTCGACGAAGCGCGAAGGATCCGCCGTGTCCTGGAACAACCACCACTGCATGGCCCCGTCGCGGCGACGGTTCCGGCCCACGGCCGACATGGCCGCTGTGAAAGCCGCGGCCTGGGCCGTGTCGACGTTGTACTCGACCTGGATCATGATCGGCCCGGCCTCGAGCGAGGGCTCGCCCGCCATGACCGGTGCCGGCCAATGGGCTGACGGTGTGTGGTCGTCGGGCTCGATGGTCGCGAGCCTCGACCGGCCCGCGAAGGCGGCTCCGAGCACGAGCCCGCCCGCGATGCCGAAGTAGGCGGCACCGAGGCCAGCGCTCGACGCCAAAGCACCCCAGAGTACGCTGCCGCCGGCGATCCCTGCCTGGAACACGATCAGGTAGACGGCGAGCGCGCGTGCCTTCACCCACGGAGGGCTGGCCCGTTGCGCGGCGACGTTCAGCGTCGACAGCACGGCGATCCAGGCAATGCCGCCGAGCATCATGGTCGGGCAGAGCACTGCCAGCTCGCGCAATGCTGCGGCGCCCAGTGCAACTGCAGCGAAGCAGAGCGACCCCGCGCCGAACAACGCATCGGCACTCATGCGCTCGCGGAGCCGAGGCAGGAACGCAGCTCCGGCGACGGCACCCGTGCCGAGGGAGCCGAGCAGCAGGCCGAAACCCACGGCGCCGTGTCCCGTCTCGCGTGCGAGCAGCGGCATCAGGGCCATCGTGCCGGCGCCACAGGACATGAACGCGAAGGCCCTCGTAAGCACGCGCCGCAGCGGGCGCGCGTGGCGGGCGAAGCGCAGCCCGGCGCGGATGGCGCCCACCATGCGTTCGGCAGGCAGCGCGGTGGGTGGACGTTGCCGCCGCCACGAGGCGAGCACCGCCGCGACGCCGAGGAACGACAGCGCATCGATGACGAAGACGGAACCGGGCCCGGCCGCTGCCACGACGAACCCGCCGATCGCAGGACCCAGCGTGCGCGCGACGTTCACGCCGACGCCATTCAGCGTGACCCCCGCCGCCAGCTCTTCCGTGGGCAGCAACTCGGGAGTGACTGCGTGCCACGCAGGGTCGTTCAGCGCCGTCGCGATGCCGAGCGCCATGGCGAGCGCAAGCAGCATCCACGGTGTGATGGCGCCGGTCAGCGTCACGATCGCCAGCGTTGCGACCACGACCGCCATCGCGACCTGGGTAACGATCAGCAGACGGCGGCGATCGAGGATGTCGGCCAGGGCGCCGGCCGGGAGGCCGAGCGCGAAGAACGGCAGGCTCTCCGCAGTGAGCAACAGGGACACGAGGAGCGGCGACGTTGCGAGCGTCGCCATGAGCCAGCCCTGCGCCACGTCGGTCATGTAGGAGCCGATGTGGGACACCACCGAGGCGATCCAGAGCGCGCGGAACACCGGGAAGGCAAGCGGGCTCCAGGCGTGTCGCAGCTTGCTGGTCATTGCTGGCGGTATCCGCTTGGTGAGCGCGCCGCGGCCGGCCACTTCATCGTCGTCTCACGGTCACTCGCCGGGCGACGCACAAGACGCGCGCCACTCTACAGTGCGCTTTCTGCCCGAACACGCAACCCGAACCCAACCGGAGCGGTGCTCCCGCATGGGGGCAACTGCTTGAGCGGGGACGGTGGACATGCTGTCCGAATGCACCGCTCTACACCTCCATGGAACCAATCATGACAACCCCCGTGCCCCGCCGTGCTGCGCGCCGCTCTGCGTGCAGCGTCCTGTCGACTCCCGTTCTCCTCGCCCTGGCGCTGCTGCCGCTCCTGGGGTGTGAGACGCCGAACCCTGCCGGCGGCGGACTCGACGGTGCTCCCGCTCCGCAGGAAGTCCTGCCATCCGGCATCAGCAGCCGCTCGGCCGAAGTGAGCGGCAACCGCATCCGCTACCTCGTCGGCGGCCAGGGCAGCGCGGTCGTGCTGCTGCACGGGTTCGCCCAGACCAGCCACATGTGGTTGCCGCTGATGGAGGTGTTGAGCCAGCGGCACACCGTGATCGCACCGGACCTGCGCGGTGCCGGTGGCTCGGACAAGCCCGAGTCCGGCTACGACAAGAAAACCATGGCCGCCGACGTGCACGCGCTCGTGGCATCGCTGCAGCTCGGACCGGCCAGCGTAGTGGGCCACGACATCGGCTTGATGGTCGCCTACGCCTACGCGGCGCAATACCCCGAGGCGGTCACACGCGTGGTCCTGATGGACGCCTTCCTGCCGGGCATCGGCGACTGGAAGAACGTCTGGCTGCTGCGCGACCTGTGGCACTTCCACTTCTACGGCGAGGTGCCGCTGGCGCTCGTGCAAGGTCGCGAGCGCACCTACCTCGAGCACTTCTGGAACGACTTCGCTGCCGACCGCCGCCGCTCGGTGCCGGAGGACGACCGCCGGCTCTACGCCGCGGCCTTCGCGCAACCCGGCGCCGTGCACGCCGGGTTCGAGTACTTCCGCATGTTCGAGCGCGACGCGCAGGACTTCGCCGAGCTCGGCCGCAGACCTCTGTCCGTGCCGATGCTGGTGCTGACCGGCGAGAAGGCCAGCGGCCCCTTCCTCATCGAGCAGGCGAAGCTCGTGGCGAGGGACGTCCGCGGAGTGATCGTTCCCGGCTCCGGGCACTGGCTGATGGAAGAGGCGCGCGGGCCGGTGATGGAGCAGATCGTGTCGTTCCTCGACGCGCCTGTTGCAACGGGCGGGCGCTGACCGGCAGCGCGCGGGTCATCGCGCCGGCGCGACCCTGCGGCCGAACACCCGCTCCGCGACGCCGGTGATCGCCACGTACAGCAACGGCGTGAACAGGAGCCCGAGCAGCGTGTTGCCGATCATCCCGAAGAACACCGCGGTGCCGATCGCCTGCCGGCTCGAAGCACCGGCTCCCGTCGCGTGCACCAGCGGCAGCACGCCGAGGATGAACGCCAGCGCCGTCATCAGGATCGGCCGCAGCCGCAGCCGCGCCGCATCGACCGCCGACTGGACCAGGCCGATGCCCCGGTCGCGGTTGGCCTTGGCGAACTCGACGATCAGGATCGCATTCTTGGCGCCGAGCCCGACCAGCAGCACGAGACCGACCTGCGTGTAGATGTTGTTGTCCATGCCGCGCCACAACAGACCCAGCATCGCGCCCAGCACCGCGAGAGGCACCGACAGGATCACCGGCAGCGGCAGCGTCCAGCTCTCGTAGAGCGCGGCCAGGATCAGGTAGACGATGACGAGCGCCAGCAGGAACACGAGGCCCGCCTGGCCGCCCGCGCGCTGCTCCTGGAACGAAAGCGCGGTCCATTCGCTGCCGATCCCCTGCGGCTGCTTCTGTTCGAGCATCGACGACATGATGTCCATGGCGTCGCCGCTGCTGACGCCCGGCGCCGGCACGCCCTGCACCGCCGCCGACGGATAGAGGTTGTAGCGGATCACGTGATCCGGCCCCATGGCCTCGCGGATGTCGAGCAGGGAGCCGAGCGGGATCATGTCGCCCGTGGCGTTGCGCACCTGCAGGTTCTTCACCTGCCCGGCGTGGGCCCGGAACGCGCTGTCTGCCTGCAGGTTGACTTGCCAGGTGCGGCCGAACTTGTTGAAGTCGTTCACGTACGACGACGCGAGGTTCACGCTCATCGTGCTGAACACGTCCTGCAGCGGGACGCCGCGCTTCTTGACCTTCTCGCGGTCCACGTCGGCGTAGAGCATCGGCACCGCGGCCCGATAGGGGCTGCTGATGCGCTGCAAGCCCGACTGCGCACTGCCGTCGGCGATCAGTTCCTGCACCAGCTGCTGCATCGCGAAGCGGCCCACGCCGCCGCGGTCTTCGAGCCGCAGGTCGAAGCCGGCCGCGTTGCCGATGCCTTCGACCGCCGGCAGTTGGAAGGCGATGACGATGCCCTCCTGGATCTGCGCGTAGCTCTTGCGCACCTCGCCGAGCAGGACCGGCAGGCCGCGGCCCCGCGGCACGCGTTCCGACCACGGCTTCAGACCCGCGAACATGACGGCGTAGTTGGAGCCGTTGCCGGCGATCAGCGAGAAGCCCTGGAAGGCTGCCACGTGGTTGATGCCCTCGGTCGCCAGAAGGATCTTCTCGCACTGCTCGATGACGGCGAGTGTGCGCTCCTGGCTGGCGCTGTCCGGCATCCAGATCTCGGTGAGGATCAGGCCGCGGTCCTCGTCGGGCACGAAGCCCGTGGGCACGGCGCGCACCGCCAGCCACGTGCCGCCGAGTGCCCCCGCGAACACCACCGCCGCCGCCAGTAGGAACACCGGACGCAGCAGCCTCCGGATCAGCCCCGCGTAGCCCGAGGCGACCCAGCCGAACACCCGGTCGAAGTTGCGCTTGTAGAAGTTGGCCCGCTGGCCCTCTGCGTGCGCGCGCAGCAGCACGCCCGACAGGGCCGGGCTCAAGGTCAGCGCGCACACCGCGCTGAAGAACGTGCTGGCCGCGATGGTCAGCGCGAACTGGCGGTAGAGCTGGCCGCTGATGCCTGGCAGTGCTGCGGTGGGCAGGAACACCGCCATCAGCACCAGCGAGATGCCGAGCACGGCGCCGAACACCTCCTGCATCGCGCGCAAGGCCGCCTGCTTCGGTTCCAGGTGCAGCTCGGTGAGGTTCCGCTCCACGTTCTCGACCACCACGATGGCGTCGTCGACGACGATGCCGATCGCGAGCACCAGTCCGAACAGGGTTGGCAGGTTGAGGCTGAAGCCGAACAGCGCCATCGCGAGGAACGTGCCGACCAACGAGACCGGGATCGCCGCGATCGGGATCAGCATCGAGCGGATGCTGCCGAGGAACACCAGCACCACGAGCACCACGAGGCCGAGCGCCTCGAGCAGCGTGCGGTAGACCTCGTCGATGGCCGCGACCACGAAGTCGGAGGTGTCGTAGATGGTCTCGATCGCGATGCCCGCGGGCAGCTCCTTGCGCACCTCGTCCATCAGCTGGCGCAGCGCCGCGGCCACCTGCACCGAGTTGCCGTCCGGCGACTGGTAGACGACCACCAGGGCTGACGGCACGCCGTCGATGCGACCCAGCGTGTCGTACGCGCGCGCGCCGAGCTCCACCCGCGCCACATCGCGCAGGCGGACGACGCGGTTGCCGTCGGCCCGCACGATGACGTTCTCGAACTCCTCGGGGTGCTCGAGCCGCCCGAGTGTCGTGACCGTGTACTGGAAGGCGAGTCCCTGAGGCGCCGGCGGCTGGCCGATCACGCCGGCCGCCACCTGCACGTTCTGTTCCTGCAGCGCGCGCACGACGTCCACGGCGGTGAGCCCTCGCGCCTTCAGCCGGTCGGGGTCCAGCCAGATGCGCATGCCGTATTCCTTGGTCGGCCGGATCAGCGTGTCGCCGACGCCGGGGATGCGCTTGATGCGGTCGTTGACGTTGATCAGCAGGTAGTTGGCGAGGTAGACGTCCGAGTAGCTGGCGCGAGCTGCCGCGTCCTTCGGAGTGAGCCCCAGCACCGAGACCACGCTGGTGGAGACCTTGTTGGTGGTCACCCCCTGGCGGCGCACGTCCTCCGGCAGCTTCGGCAGCGCGATCGCCACCCGGTTCTGCACGAGCACCGAGGCGATGTCGATGTCGGTGCCGACTTCGAACGTGACGTTCAGCGTGTACGAGCCGTCGCTGGCGGACGTGCTCTCCATGTACAGCATCCGGTCGACACCGTTGACCTGCTGCTCGATCGGCGCCGCCACGGTGTCGGCGATCACCTGGGCGCTGGCGCCGGGGAACACCGTGGTCACCCGGACCACCGGCGGCGCAATCGGCGGATACTGCGCCACCGGCAGCGTGCGCCACGCGACCGCTCCCATCAGCACGATCAGGATCGACAGGACGCAGGCGACGATCGGCCGGCGGATGAAGAACTCGCTGAACATGGTTTCAACGCCTTGTCGCTGCGTCGCCAGCGGTTTGTTGCGGCCGGACCTTGGCACCCGGCCGCGCGCGCAGGAGCCCGTTGACGACGAGGCGATCGCTGGTCGACAGGCCCGACGTCACCACGCGCAGCGAGCCATCGAGCTCGCCGACGGTGACGCGGCGCTGCTGCACCTCGTCGTGTTCGTCCACCACCAGGGCGTAGCGGCCGCCCTGGTCGGACAGCAGGGCCAGGTCGGGCGCCAGGATGGCCGCCTGCGTCTGCATCGGGAAGCGCACGCGCACGAACAGGCCCGGCAGCAGGAACTCGTCGTCGTTGTCGAACCGGCAGCGCACGCGGAGCGTGCTGCTCTGCGGGTTGAGCAGCGGATCGACGTAGTCGACGCGGCCGTGGTAGGAGAACCCGCCGCCGTCGGCGAGCGCCAGCTCGACCGGCCGCCATTCTCCGGGTGCAACCTGGCCCGGTTCCAGGGTCAGGTCTCTGGCCATGCGCGCGCGGCGCACCACGAGCAGGTCGCTCTCGCTGACATCCACCGACACGTACACGGGCCGCGTCTCGACCAGCGTGGCCAGCGGCGTGGGCAGGCCCTGGCCGACCAGGTTGCCCACGTCGACCAGGTTCTTGGTGATCCGCCCGCTGATCGGCGCGCGCACGTCGCAGAACTCGAGGTCGAGCTTGCTGCGCGTCAGCTCGGCCTGAGCCGCCGCCACCGCGGCCCGCGCCGTGTCGCGGCGCCCCACCTTCAGGATGCGGTCGATCTCGCTGCCGGCGCGCTGCGCGGCCAGGTCCTCCGCGATCTTGGCGTCCGATTCGGCGGCCTGCACCGCCGCCTGGTCGGCGGCGAGCTGGGCCTCGGCACGGGCGACCGCGGCCTCGTACGTTCGCTTGTCGATCACGAACAGCAGGTCGTCCTTCGCCACCTTCGCGCCGGGCTTGAACAGGATCTGGTGGAGGAAGCCGGGAACGCGCGCCCGCAGCTCGACCACCTGGTGCGCTTCGATCGTGCCCGCGTATTCGAGGTAGTGCGTGACGTCCTTCTGCACGGGATTGCCGACGGTCACCGTCGGCGGCGGCGGCGCCGCGAAGACGTTGCCCCTGTGACAGCCCGCCAGCGTCAACAGTGCGACGGGCCAGATGCGCAGGTCAGAGCGAGTGCGAGTGCGTGTCATCGGCGTTGCCCTCCTTCGGAGCGATCCGGCGACAGGACGTCGCCCCAGTCGGTGCGCGCGCGCATCGCGTCGATCGTCGCAGCCGGCACGTACTCGGTGCCGACCCTGTTCTCCCAGCCGCCGCCGAGCGCGCGGTAGGTGGCGATGGCGCCCTGCGCGATGCGGGCGCGAGCGAGCACCAGCCGGTTCTGGCGTTCGACGAGGTCGACCTGCGCCTGGTTCACGCGCAGGAAGTCGGCGGCACCGCGGCGATACTGCAGCATGGACAGCTCGACGGCGCGCTGTGCCGCGCGCGCACTCTCGTCCAGCAGCAGCGCCTGTTCGCGCGCCTTCAGGAACTGCGACAAGCCCGCTTCGACTTCCGCCGCGGCCGCGAGCACCGCGTTCTGGTAGGCGACCGCCGCTTCCTCGAAGCGCGCATCGGCAGCGCGCACGCGGTTGGCCGTGCGGCCGTAGTCGAGCAGCTGCCACTGCACGCCGAGGCCGATGAAGCCTTCGAAGGAAGAGGCGTCGAACAGGTTGCCAAGACCGGGCGCGCCGGGTCCGGCCCGGAAGGTCGTGGTGCGGAAGCCGGTCGATCCCGTCACGTTGATGGAGGGATAGAAGTCGGCCTTGGCGACGCCGATCTGCGCCGACAGCGCCGCCGCATTGCGCTCCGCGCTGCGCACGTCGGGCCGGCGGCGCAACAGCTCCGCGGGCACGCCGAGCGCGATCTCCGCCGGCGGCGCCGGCACGACCTGGTCGCCGCCCAGCTCGCCGGCGAGGTGCGCAGGCGGACGACCCAGCAGCACCGACAGCGACAACTCGCGCTGCCGCACGCCGTCCTCGATCCCCGCGATCAGCGACTGCGTGCTGGTCAAGGTCGCACGCGCCGTGGCCACGTCCAGCTCGGACACCGCGCCGGCGCGCAGCCGCACTTCCGTGAGATCCAGCGTGTCCTGCTGCGCGCGCGCGTTCGCACGCGTGAACACGAGCTGTTGCTGCAGCGAGCGCAGCTCGACGTACTCGGTGGCCACGTCGGCAGCCAGCGTCACGAGGAAGGTGTCGTAGTCGGCGACCGACGCCTCGAGGGCCGCATCCGCCGATTCGATGCCGCGCCGGAAGCGGCCCCAGAAGTCGAGCTCCCAGACCGCCTGCAGGCCGACCGAGTAGCTGTCGTAGGTGTTGTCGACACCGCCGAGCGGGGCGTTGCTGCTGATGCGCTGGGTGGAAGCGTCGGCGACTCCGAGCTGGGCCTGGGGGAAGAACTGGCCGGCGGCGACGCCGCGCAGCGCGCGCGCCTGCAGCACGCGCAGGCCTGCCTGGCGCAGGGTGAGGTTCTGCGCCAGCGACGCCGCGACCAGTTCGTCGAGCACCGGGTCGTGGAAGTTGCGCCACCACGACTGGTCCGTGGGGGCGGCCGAGCCTTTGCTGTCCGACCAGTCGGCCGCGATGGCGGCTTCGGGTCGGACGTAGTCGGGCCCGACCATGCACGACGCCAGGGCCATCGAGGTGGCGCACCAGGCGAACTGGGACACTACGCGGGGCGGCGACCAGAGTGCGCGGTCGCGCAACGGGCTGCAGGAGCGACCCGACGGATCGGTCGTGGTGTTCATGGGGGAGCCAACGCTACCCGGGGCGTCGCCGAGACACATGACAGGCAGGGATTCGGTTCGACTGCCCTCGAGCTGCTGAACCGATGACTCATCAGTCGTTCCTCTAGGCGGCACCCGTGGACACATGGTATCCACGGATGCGGCCGGGTGATGTCCTCGCTTCCCGCTCAAGCTGCCGCTCGCTAGCACCGGCGGCCTCACAGGACTGGGCGCCGACCGGCACGCTGCGGGTTCAACCCGAGGTTTCCATGAACAGCACCTACCACACTTCCGACAAGCCCTCGATCGTCCTCGTCCACGGCGCCTTCGCCGATGGCTCTGGCTGGAGCCGCGTGATCCCGTTCCTCGAGCAGGATGGTTACACCGTGACCGCGGTGCAGAATCCGCTGACCTCGCTGGCCGACGACGTCGCCGCCACGCGTCGCGTGATCAGGTCGCAGCCGGGGCCGGTGGTCCTGGTCGGCCATTCCTACGGCGGTGCCGTGATCACCGCTGCGGCCACCGAGACCCCGCAGGTCAAGGTGCTCGTCTACGTCGCCGCGTTCGCTCCCGATGCCGGCGAGTCGCTCGGACAGCTGCTGGGCAGCATGGCCCCGAGCGACATCGGCCCAGCCCTCGTGCCCGATGCCGGCGGCTTCCTCGGGATCGACCGCGCCCGCTTCCACGAGGTCTTCGCCAAGGACTTGTCGCCGGCCGAGGCCCGGATCATGGCTGCCACGCAGAAGCCGATCGCCGGCCCGATCTTCGAGACGCCCGTGACGGGCGCTGCATGGCGCCAGCTGCCGACTTGGTATCTGGTCGCCAGTGAGGACCGCGCCATCAACCCGGACCTCGAGCGCTTCCTGGCCAAGCGGATGCGGGCCAGGACCTCCGAGGTGCAGGCGAGCCATGTGCCGTTCCTGAGCCGCCCGCGAGACGTCGCGGCCGTCATCCTGGAAGCCGCGCGCTCGGTGGGAGCAGCTGGCGGGGCGGGCACCGACCAGATCGGCTCCGCGCGCTCGGCAAGCCGTACTGGCGCGAAGTCGCGGGGCGTGGAAGGGTCCGCGGGTAGCTGATCAGCGGCGCGCGGCGACTGCGGCCGGCGTGGCCGCCGTCCGACCCAGGAGTGCGTCCAGCGACCAACGGCCGCCGCCGGTGAAAGCCAGCGACGCGACGACGCACTCGTAGAGCAGGGCCAGCTGGGGGTCGCGATGGGCTCCCAGGTTGTGCAGGACTGCGACGCCGAGCGTCACGGCGAGGATCGCGGCATTGATCCTGGTGAACAATCCGGCGGCGAGGAGCGGCGCACACAACAGTTGCGCCGCCGTCGCCACGAACGCCGAGAACACCGGCAACGGCACGTGCATCGCTGCCACCTCCTCCGCCAGCTGCCAGGGCGTGCCGTCGTGCAGGAAGGCGATGCCGCCCTCGAGCTTGTGCAAGCCGTGCACGCCGAACACCAAGGCGCCCGTACCGGCGGGGAGCAGGAGGATGCCCAGGCTGTTGCCGCTGCTTTGGTGTCGACCGCCAGGGATTGCTTCAGCAGTTGCTTGATCATGTCCTCGATGGGCGGGGCGCATGGACACGCCCGGTGTCCTCAGCTTCCGCTCAGAGCCTCATGGCCATCTCCGCATCCGGTGCCATGTGCAGACCGTCGCGACGGTTGGACCCGCCGACTTCCGGCCGCTTGCCGTGCTTCCGCCGTGGCTATAATGCCGCGCCCATGGTGCCGCAGCAGACCACCGTCGTGATGCAGCGGTATCTCGACGCGATCGCCGGCGACGCACGCGCCGAGAGCATGGTGCGCGAACTGCTCGAACAGTCCGTTCGCCGCCTGCACGTGGTGTGCTCGAACCTGCTGCACCGGAGCTACCCGCGGCTGATGCGGTCGCCGGTGAACGCGGAGCCGGAGGACGTGCTGTCCGCGGTCGTCGTCCGGCTGATCAAGGCGTTGCGCTCGGTCCGGCCGGGCAACGTGCGCCAGTTCTTCGCCCTGGCCAACAAGCACATCCGCTGGGAGCTGAACGAACTCGCGCGCCGGCTGGACCAGCAGCCGCCCGTCGAAGCGGTCCCCGACAGTACCATCCGCGCGCCGGCCAGCAGCGTCAGCGGCTTGTCGACGGACAGCCACCGGATGCTGGCCGCGATCGAAGCCCTGCCCGAGGACGAACGCGAGGCCTTCAGCCTGGTGCGCATCCAGGGGATGAGCAGCGCCGAGGCTGCGGAGGTTCTCGGCGTGTGCAGCAAAACCGTCCAGCGCCGGATCACGCGCAGCATGTGGATGCTGGCCGAGGCCCTCGATGACCTGCGTCCGAGCCCGCCGGGCTCCGCACCGGAGGGCGGGCAGGACCATGGTTGACGGCGAAGCGCTCCTCCTGCGCCTGCTGGAAGAGGTGATCGAGACCGGCAGGAGCGCGGACGACGTGTGCGCTGCGCATCCGCATCTCGCCGCGGAGGTCCGCCGGCGGCAGGGTCTCGTGCACGACATGCAGGCCCGGATGGACCAGCTGTTCCCGCCGGCCTCGATCGAGGCTGGCACGACGGGCAACGGTCTGCCGCAGGTGCCCGGCTACACGATCGAGTGCGAGCTGGGACGCGGCGGCATGGGCGTCGTCTACCGCGCCCGGCAGCAGAGCCTGCACCGCGCAGTAGCACTCAAGGTGATGCTCGCGGGCCCGTTCGCGACGCCGCAGGAACGGCTGCGGTTCCGGCGCGAAGCGGAGCTGGCGGCACAACTGCAGCACCCCAACATCGTGCCGATCCACGAGGTCGGCGACGCCGCGGGCCGCCCGTACTACACGATGGAACTGATCAACGGGCCGAGCCTCGCGCACCAGCCCGCAGGACGGATGCCCGTGGAGCAGGCAGCCGGACTGGTCGCCACGCTGGCGCGGGCCACCGAGTACGCGCACCGGCAGGGCATCGTGCACCGCGATCTGAAGCCGGCCAACGTGCTGCTCGCTGCGGACGGCACGCCGAAGATCACCGACTTCGGTCTCGCGCGACGCCTCGACGTGGCGGGACTGACGGCCACCGGCGTGCGCGTCGGCACGCCCAGCTACATGGCGCCGGAGCAGGCCAAGGGCTCGGCCACTTCGCTGTCGCCCGCTGTCGACGTGTATGCCCTCGGCGCGATCCTGTACGAGCTCCTGGCGGGCAAACCGCCGTTCCAGGCCGACTCGCCGACCGAGACCATGCGCCAGGTGCTCGAGTTGGAAGCGCCGCGCCCGGTGCGCGG
>Ga0075428_100000609_pt1 | contig 36516 bp, 33 predicted proteins | sample RhiMetdeltSRZDD2_FD_75291 | JGI IMG/M metagenome (GOLD analysis project Ga0075428, IMG submission 75291) | Populus rhizosphere microbial communities from Tennessee, USA - Rhizosphere MetaG P. deltoides SRZDD2 | ecosystem: Host-associated > Plants > Roots > Rhizosphere > Soil | place: USA... | reverse complement strand
GGCCGAGCCGAGTCAGCCAACGTGACAGTGAGTTGCGCACCGCCATCGCGGGATGGGCCGAGATCGGTTGAGCTGGCTAGTAATAACGCCAGCGGACCGCCGATGACCGGCCGGTCGTCGGACACGGACGCAGCCCGCACGCCCGTGGCGAGCACGAGTACCCCCGCCGCGAGGACCGCCGACACGCGCCAGCCGACGATCCCGCGTTGGCGGACCAACTCAGTGGTCGCCGGGGATAGCTGTCGGCGCCGGCGGCGCGTACACCGGTGGGGTGAACAGGTTGCCGCCGGTCGGGTTGATCGACTTCTCTGTTGGCGACGGAGGCGGCGCCGGCGAGGCACTTGTCGTGGTGGTGGTGGTGGTCGTTGTTGTGGTCTCGGGCGCTTTCTTTTCTTCCTTGGCGCACGAGGCGGTGACACCGACCATGGCGGCGATCGCTACACCTCCGGCAACAGCCGCAAGACGACGAGCCAGGAGAGATGACAGCATGTTGTTTCCTAACTATGAGGCCCCGCGACTAGCCGATTCTTGACAAGCGGTGGCCGCCGGCGCACGGATGTAGCCCTGCCGAAATAATGCCACAGTTAACTTCGTCCGTATTGGAATCGAGCAAAATTGACGGTGGTAGTTATTGATTGACCCGGCAAACATCCAGGGCAAACGAACACAACGAATGTGCGAAAACGATCGAGTTGCCGTGCCAATTTTTTCCTCAAAGATGACAACTCGACCCCACCGGAAGGCGTACAGCTTTAGGGGAGTCAACCCACACGCGAGCCACAGGGAGCGAGATGAACACACTGCGCAAGGTTGTCGCCATCGTCTGCATCACCCCACTGGCAGCGTTCGGTGTCGCGGCGTGCGGCAGTGACAAGGGCGGAGGCGGCGGTGGCGGCGGAGGCGGCGGCGACATCAACGTCGCGCTGACCTCGTTCCCCGACTACATCGACCCGCAGCTCTCCTACACCCTCGAGGGCTGGGAGGTGCTCTGGAACGTCTACACCCCGTTGCTGACGTACAAGCACGCCAAGGGCAAGGAAGGCACCCAGGTGGTACCGGCGCTGGCCGAGAAGATGCCCGACATCTCGCCCGACGGCAAGACGTACAAGCTCAAGCTCCGGCAGAACATGAAGTACTCCGACGGAACGCCCATCAAGGCATCGGATTTCGCCTACGGCATCCAGCGGCTGTTCAAGACCGACTCCGGCGGCTCGGTGTTCTTCAATGGCATCGTCGGCGCCAAGGACTATGCCGACGGCAAGGCGAACACGATCAGCGGCATCAAGACCGACGACAACACCGGCGACATCACCATCGAACTGGCCGAGGCCAACGGCACCTTCGAGAACGTGCTCGGGCTCATGTTCGCCGCGCCCGTGCCGCCGAGCACCCCGCTGGACAAGGACGCCACCAACAACCCGCCACCGTCGAGCGGTCCGTTCATGATCAGCAAGGTGGAGGCGCCGCGCACCCTGACGATGGAGCGCAACCCGAACTTCAAGACGGTCAAGGACGCCGGGGCCGACGAGGTGGTCGACGCCAGCGTGGACAAGATCACCGTCACAGAGAACAAGAACAACAGCGCGCAGGTCACCGACATCGAGCAGAACAAGGTCGATTTCATGGTGGACCCGCCGGCATCCGACCGTCTGCAAGAGGTGAAGACCCGCTACGGCAACCGCTTCCGGATGGAAGATTCGATCAACACCTACTTCTTCTGGATGAACACCCAAAAGCCGCCGTTCAACGACCTCAAGGTGCGCCAGGCGATCAACTACGCCGTCGACCCCGAGGCCCTGAACCGGATCTTCGGCGGCCGCATGCATCCCACGCAGCAGGTCCTCCCGCCCGGGATGCCCGGCTACTCCGAGTACAAGCTGTTCCCGGGACCCGACATGAACAAGGCGAAACAGCTGATCGCAGAAGCCAACCCGGCGGACCGCAACATCACGGTGTGGACGAATGACGAGCCGGACCGCAAGCGGATCGGCGAGTACTACCACGACCTGCTCACCCAGCTCGGCTTCAACGCCACGCTCAAGGTGATCGCAGGCGACGTCTACTTCACCACGATCGGCAACGAGTCAACCCCCGACCTGGACACGGGGTTCGGGGACTGGTTCCAGGACTTCCCGCATCCGGATGACTTCTTCCGCCCGCTGCTGCACGGTGACAGCATCCTGCCGACCAATAGCAACAATTGGTCGCGGGTCAACATCCCCGCCAACAACGCGAAGCAGGACGAGCTGCTGACGAAGCTGATCGGCGACGGCGGGGTCGAGCAGCAGTACGCGGACCTGGACAAGGCGTACATGGAGCAGGCGGTCTGGGCGCCCTACGGCAACGAGCGATTCACCACGTTCCTGTCCGAACGCATGGACTTCGACAAGTCCTATCATCATCTGCTGTTCAACCAGGATTACTCGTCCTTCGCGATCAAGTAGCCACTCATGGTCGTCCCCGTTGGCGAACTGGAGGTCCCAGGAGAACCGCCACTTCCCACCGGTGTGCCCGCATCGCAGATCCAAGGCCGCAATCCCTGGTATCTGGCGTGGCTCCGGCTGCGGCGCAACAAGGTTGCGCTGGTGTGCGGCGCCGTGTTCGTGCTCATCGTGCTGTTCTGCCTGGCAGCGCCACTGTGGGCCGAACATGTCGCACACACCGGTCCGAATGAAAACCACATCACCGAGAAGGTGGTGATCGACGGGCAACCGACCAATGTGGTGGCGCCTGACGGCACCCCGATCGGACCGGGCCTGCACGGGCAGTACCTGCTCGGCGCGGACCAGAACGGCCGCGACGTGATGGTGCGGCTGATGTACGGCGGGCGCACGTCGATCTACATCGGCCTTGCCGCCGCCGCCGTCACGACGGTGCTGTCGGTGATCGTCGCCCTGCTCGCCGGCTACTACCGCGGCTGGATCGACTCGGTGCTGTCGCGGATCATGGACGTGATCTGGGCGTTCCCGGTGCTCCTCCTCGGCATCGCGTTGGGTACCGCGCTGGCCATCGGCGGCCTCAAGATCGGACCCCTCGCGATCGCGGGCGATTCGATCTGGATTCCGATCATGATCATCGGCTTCGTTTACGTGCCGTACATGGCACGGCCGATCAGGGGCGAAATCCTGGCGCTGCGGGAGAAGGAGTTCATCGAGGCCGCCGTCGCGCAGGGCAAGGGGCCGTTGCGGATCATGTTCTCCGAACTGCTGCCGAACATCATCTCCACGATCATCGTGTTCTTCACGCTGAACATCGCCAACAATATGCTGCTCGAATCGGCGCTGTCGTTCCTCGGGGCAGGTGTGCGCCCGCCCAACGCGTCGTGGGGCACGATGATCGCCGACGGCTACGAAATGATCTACACAGCACCACATCTGACGATCGTGCCGGGCCTGATGATCATCGCGACTGTGCTGTCCTTGAACGTCTTCGGTGACGGCCTGCGCGACGCACTCGATCCACGCGCGAAGATCCGGCTGGAGCACTGATGGCCAGATTCATCGTGAGGCGTCTTCTCGGCATGATCGCAGTGCTGTTCGCGATCTCGGTGATCGTGTTCCTGATCTTCAACGTCATCCCGAACTCCGACCCCGCGGCGCGCATCGCGGGCAAGAACGCCGATCCTGCGCTGATTGCCAGGGTCAGTGCGGATCTCGGGCTGGATCAGCCGCTGCCGGTGCAGTACCTGACGATGATGAAACAGATCTTCACCGGCCAACTCATGTCGTATGCGAAGGACCGCAACGTCGTGCAGCAGATCTGGGACGGGGTGCCCGCGACGTTCTCGTTGTGCATCGGGGCCGCGGTGATCTGGATGGCACTGGCGGTGCTGTTCGGGTACATGAGTGCCATACACGCCGGGAAGTTCACCGACCGCGCGCTGACAATCCTTTCGCTGGTGGGTATTTCGATGCCGGTGTTCTGGCTGGCCGCGATCCTGCTGTACTTCCTCACGTTCAAGATCCAGCTCTTCCCGACAGGCAGTTACGTGCCGCTGACGGAGAATCCAGTGGGTTGGGCGTCCCACCTGATCTTGCCGTGGTTCACGCTCGCCGTGCTCTTCGTCGGGTTCTACAGCCGAATGTTGCGCTCCAACATGCTCGACGCGATGAACGAAGACTACGTGCGAACCGCGCGGGCCAAGGGGCTGTCCGAGCGTCAGGTGCGTATCCGCCACGTGCTTCGCAACTCGATGATTCCGATCGTGACGTTGTTCGGTCTCGACTTCGGGCAGGTGGTCGGGGGCGGCGCGATCCTCACCGAAACGGTGTACAACCTCAACGGGGTTGGACTGTATGCGGGGGAGGCGATCCGCAGCCTCGACCTGCCGCCGCTGATCGGTGTGACACTGTTCGGCGCGTTCTTCATCGTGCTGTTCAACACGATCGTCGACTTCGCGTATGCAGTGCTGGATCCGCGGATCCGGCTTGGTGAGGCGGCACCGGCGTGAGCACAATCCTCAAGGTCGACGACCTCAATGTCAGCTTCGCCACCGAGGACGGTGTGGTGCAGGCGGTCGGTGGCGTCTCGTTCGAGCTGCGGGCCGGCGAGGTGCTGGCCATCGTCGGCGAGTCCGGTTCGGGTAAAAGCGTTACGGCGCAAACAATTACCGGGCTCACCCGCGCCTCCAACGCCAGGATCACGGGGACCGTCACCTACCGCGGCCGTGAGCTCAACGGGCTCGAGGACGACGAGCTGCGCGACGTCCGCGGCGAGCAGATCGCCATGGTGTTCCAAGACCCGATGTCCTCGCTGAACCCCGTCTATCGCGTCGGCGATCAGATCACCGAGATGATCCGGGCGCATCGTGACTTGTCGAAACGCGAGGCGGCCGACCGGGCCGTCGAACTGCTTCGTTCGGTGGGCATCCCGAATCCCGAACGCCGCGTGCGGCATTATCCGCACGAGTTCTCCGGCGGCATGCGCCAGCGCGTGATGATCGCGATGGCGCTCGCGCTCGAACCGGACGTCCTGATCGCCGACGAGCCCACCACCGCCCTTGACGTCACGGTGCAGGCCCAGATCCTGCGCCTGCTCGACCAACTCAACCGCGACCGCGACCTTGCCATCATCCTGATCACCCACGACCTCGGGGTGGTCGCCGAGATCGCAGACCGGGTGCTGGTCATGTACGCGGGCCAGATCGTGGAGAACGCCACACTCGACGAGACGTTCTACGACCCGCAGCATCCCTACACCTGGGGTCTGCTCGGGTCGCTGATGCGGCTCGACCAAACGCGCGGCGCTCGCCTTGCGCAGATCCCCGGACAGCCGCCGTCGCTGCTGGCACCACCGAAAGGCTGCCGGTTCGCCCCCCGGTGCCCGCACGAGTTCGACAAATGCAGCGAGCTGCCCCCGCTCGAGCCGCGCGTGGGCGGCAGCCATCTCGACCGCTGCTGGCTCGACCCGGAGGAGAAGAAATCGCGTCGGGTGCAGGTGATTTCGTGAGCAAGGGCGATCCGCTGCTCGAGGTCACCGACCTCGTCAAGCACTTCCCGATCAAGTCCGGGGTGGTGGTCGACCGCGAGGTCGCCCGGGTGCGCGCGGTCGACGGGGTCAGCCTGTCGCTGCGCGAAGGTGAAACGCTCGGCCTGGTCGGCGAATCCGGTTGCGGCAAATCGACCCTGTGCAGGGCGATCCTGCAGCTGACCCAGCCGACGTCGGGCTCGGTGAAGTTTCTCGGCGAAGAACTCGTGGGCCGGTCGCGTCGCGATCTGCGCCCTTTGCGCCGTGACATGCAGATGATCTTCCAGGACCCCTTTGCGTCGCTGAACCCGCGCAAGCGCGTGGGCCAGATCGTCGGAGATCCGCTGGAGCTGCACGGGCTGGCCAAGGGCGCCGAGCTCAAGCGACGGGTTCAGGATCTGCTCGACCGGGTCGGCCTTTCCCCCGAGCACTACAACCGCTACCCGCACGAATTCTCCGGCGGGCAACGTCAACGTATCGGCATCGCAAGAGCGCTGGCGCTGCAGCCCAAGATGATCGTCGCCGACGAACCGGTTTCTGCGCTCGACGTTTCCGTGCAGGCGCAGATCATCAACCTGCTCAAGGAACTTCAGGACGAGTTCGGTCTGTCGTATCTGTTTGTGGCACACGACCTCGGCGTGGTTCGCCACGTATCCGACCGGGTCGCGGTGATGTATCTCGGCAAGGTCGTGGAGAATTCGGAGACCGAGGACCTATACCGCAGGCCGATTCACCCGTACACGAATGCCTTGCTGTCGGCGGTCCCCATTCCCGATCCGAAACGCAACGCCGCACGCGAGCGGCTGGTGCTACAGGGTGATGTTCCCAGCCCGATCGACCCGCCGCCGGGCTGCAGCTTCCACACGCGATGCCCCTGGGCTACCGAGATCTGCACCACCGACGAGCCAGCCTTGCTCGAACACGCGGCGGCTCATGTGGCCGCCTGCCACCATCCGCGCAACGTCGAGGAACCGGTTGCTCAGGGCAGCTGCTGAGGCTGCTGGTACTGGTACGGGTACTGCGGAGCCTCGTATTGGGGAGCCTGACTCTGCGGACCCTGATTTGGCACCTGAATCGGGATCGGCACCGGCACGAACGGCACGGTGATGTACGACGTCGTCATCGGCGGCGTCGTCGTCGTCGTGGTGGTTGTCGTCGGCGTCGTGGTGGTCGTGGTCGTTGTTGTGGTGGTTGTCGTTGTCGTCGTTGTTGTTGTTCTGGTGGTGGTCGTCGGCTGCGTCGTCGTGGTGACGTGCGTTGTCGTCACCGGTTCAACGGTGGTGGTGGGTGGCGGAGGCGGTGGCGGCTCGCTGGTGACCGTGACGGTCTCGACAGGTGGCGGAGTCGACGGCGGCGGTGCCGCGCTGGTGGGTGCGGGGGCAGAGGTGGCGGGTTTCGTCGGCTCGGTGGCCTTGGTGCTGTCGGTGGCGCTCGTCAGGGCGATGGCGACCCCGCCAACAGCCACCACCGCGACCACGGCCGCGAGCCCGAACACCAACTGCGGCACCCGATTCCATGTCGAACGCGGCTCCTCGATCGGCCCGGTGGCCGGCATGTACTGCACCTGCGGACGCGCGGCGGTCACGCCGGTGTCGTACACATCTCCGGTGTACGGCACGACGTCGTCGGTGTCGTCGTCCTGGGACCAAGCCAAGGCACGGAACGTCGCCGAGCCCGGCGCGTCGACCGGATCGGGAACATCCACCGGCAGCGCCGGGGCTACCCCGGTTTTCGCGTCGGCTTGCGCACCGTAGGCGGCGAACAAGGCCGCACCAACCGCAGCATCCAGCGCCGGCTGGGGCGTCGTCAGCACCGGCGCCTGCGCGTGTTCGGAAAGTCGCGCTGTGATGAGCGGAATGCTGGCACCACCACCGATGGTGACCACCGCAGAGACATTCGACCAGCTAATCCTGTTGCGCTCCAACGCATTTTCCAGAGCGGTGAGCACCCCGGTAAGCGGCGGAGCGATAAGGCTTTCCAATTCGGTGCGGGTCACTCGGATCCCCGAGCGGTACCCGGGCAGTTCGGCGATCAGTTCGGTGACCGTCTCCGCCGACAGCCGCTCCTTGGCGTTGCGGCACTCCTCGCGCAGCCGGGCCAGGGAACCGACCGCCGCGGTGCCTGCCGGATCGACGCTGCCCGAGTTGGCGATGCCCTCCAGCACATGGCTCAGCAGCGCCTGATCGATGAGGTCGCCGGAAAATTCGGCGTATCGCGTGATGTCTTCGATCGGCTCGTACCGCGATGCGGCGTCCGCCAACGTGATGTTCGTGCCGCCGCCGCCGAAATCCAGCAGCGCCACCACACCCTGCGAAACCAATCCGGGATTGGCGTTCAGCGCCGTCAGCGAGGCGACGGCATCGGAGACCAGCCGTACCGGCATGCCGTTGGGCGCCAGGGTCGGACTCGCGCGCATCGCGTTGCGCAGCGCCCACAGCGTCGATGTGCTCCAGTGCGCGGGGACCGCAATCGCGGTCTCCGGCGACGGCTGGCCGCCGCTGGCGTAGACCATCGCCTGCAGCGCATCGACCAACAGCTGGTCGGCCTGATGCGGCGACCCGTCGGCGGCCACCAGCGGGACGGGGTCGCCGACGCGCTCCACGAAGCCACCCAGCACGATGCCGTCGGAGTGTGCTGAGGCCACGCCGACTTCCGGCGCGGCATGGCCAAACAGGGTCAACACCGAACGCCGTAACACGGGTTGATTGCCGACACGCGCCGCGACCAAGTTGGTCGTCCCGATCGACAACCCCAACGGGTCGCTCATAACGGACCACACGATAGCTGCCGGACGAGACCAATTCCGTTAGACACTCCGGTTTTTGGGCCGCATTGCCAGCCGGTTGGACTCAAGCCCATAGCTGGGACACAGATTTCAGTGTTGTCGTAGTACGCGTGAAAACATTGGCGCGCTGCGCAGCAACAACATTCATCATGACGACCGCGCTCGGATTGGTCGGTGTAGGAGCGGCAACCGCCGCGACAGCCCAGGTGGGCGAATTCCCGAGCTACCACTGGTGTCCGGGTGAGGATTGGCATCCCGAATGGGGCAACAACTGGGATGCGGGCACCTGCCATGACGACCGTCACCGCGATATTGACGGCGACGATCACCACCGCGATTTCGGTGTAGGCGTGCGGTTTGATGCCCCGCGTTATCACTGGTGCCCCGGCGAATTCTGGCGGCCGGAGTGGGGTTTCAACTTCGACTGGAACACCTGCCACGACGATCACCATCGCGACGGTGACGGCGACAACCACGACCACGACTACTGGGGTTAACGAGGGGTTTCGTCCTTGCTGGCCTGGGTACAGCATGGCCATGACATCGCTGTGGCTCGCCGACCGGATCGACCGGTCGATACCGCCGAACCCGCTGCTTGAAGCGGACCTTTCGGCCGACGTCGTGGTGGTCGGTGCCGGGCTCACCGGGTTGACCACCGCGGTGTTGCTGGCCAGGGCCGGCAAGGACGTTCTCGTGCTGGAGGCACACTCCGCAGGTGCTGGCGCCACCGGCAACACAACCGCGAAGATCAGCCTGCTGCAGGGCACGAAGATGTCGAAAATCGTCGGCAAGCATGGCCCGAAGACCGCGGCGCAGTATGTACAGGGCAACCGCGAGGGCCAGGAGTGGTTGGTCCAGCATTGCGAGGCGCACGGCATCTCCGTGCAGCATGAAGCCGCCTACACCTACGCGCAATCAGAAGACGGCGTCGCCGCCGCCCGCGCCGAACTGGAGGCGTGCACGGCTGCTGGCTTAGAGGTCGAATGGGCGGACGACGCCGATGTGCCGTTCCCGTATCACGGCGGCGTCCGGCTCGCGCATCAGGCGCAGTTCGATCCGATGCCGCTGCTCGACAGTTTGATCGTCGAGCTCGAAGAGCGCGGCGGCCGGATCGCGCAAAGCGTGCGCGTGCAAAGCATTTCGGGCAAGGACGACGCGCTCGCATTGCACGTACGGACCACCGACGGTGACGAATTCGACGTGCACGCCAAGCAATGCGTGTTGGCGACCGGCATTCCGATCCTCGATCGCGGCGGCTTCTTCGCGCGGTTGAAGCCCAGCCGCTCGTACTGCATGGCCTACAAGGTGCCGGGCAACATCACCCACGGCATGTACCTGTCCGCCGACTCGCCCACCCGATCGGTGCGTTACGCGCCGACGCCCGGTGGTGATCGGCTGGTCGTCGGCGGTGCGGGCCACCCGGTGGGCCGCGAAAAGAGCCCGGCATGTTCGGTGCAGGAACTGGATTCGTGGGCCAAGAAGAACTACCCGGGTGCGATGCAGACGCACTACTGGTCGGCCCAGGATTACACGCCGGCCGACGAGTTGCCATACGTCGGCCCGATCCTGCCGGGTAACGAAAAGATCTTCGTTGCAACGGGTTTCGACAAGTGGGGAATGACCAACGGCACCGCTGCCGCGCTGGCATTGTCGAGTCGAATCCTCGGCGGGCGGATGGACTGGGCGAACGCGTTCGCCAGCTGGAGCCCGCATGAGCTGTCGGGCATTCCGAAAGCGTTGCAGGCCAACCTCGAAGTCGGGTTCAACCTGGCCAAGGGGTGGATCACGCCGGTGCTTCGAATAGCCCACCGGACACCGGAGAGTGGTGGGGTGGTCAGCGGCCCACCGTGGGATCTGGAGGCGCGCTGCGTGGTCAACGGCGTGGAGCATCAGGTATCGCCGGTGTGTCCGCACCTCGGTGGGATCGTCAACTGGAACGACGCCGACGAATCGTGGGACTGCCCGCTGCACGGCTCACGCTTCGCGCCGGACGGCACGCTGCTCGAGGGTCCGGCGACACGCAATCTCACAGCGGCTCAGTAGCTTCCGCCTGCGCCGGGAACAGCTTCCGCATCGCGGCCGAGCCGACGATGCCAACGACGATCAACCCGATCCCGACCCCGTCGGGCACAGCGTCCGACACCCATCCGACGATGCCGGTCACGAGCACGAACGGTGGCAGCCAGTCAAGTATCCGGGCCCATGACGTCGCTTCACCCGTCGCGCGGTCGGGGTAGAACTCGGTGAACGCGCCCGCGAAGATGACCGCCGCCAGCGGCACGATCCATGCGGTCCAGAAGTTGTCGTTGTCGCGCAATACTGCATCGCCGTAGGCGCCGACGACGGCCGAGACCAGGAACGCTCCGGCCCACACGGCGGAGATCACGTAGTTGATCCGCAGGAACAGCGGATCGTCCCAGTGCTCGCGCGGCGTCGTGTCCTTCGCGTACGCCATCGTGAACGGCTTGCGGATCAGCAGAGTTACGATCGCGAACGCGGCCAGCGCGATATTGCTCAGTTCACCGGCCCACAGTTCCAGCCAGTCGATGGTGGCGTCCGAGGCGACCAGCCCGAGCACCGCGAGCACACCGAAGTAGCCGACGGTGAACACCTCGAGAAGGTGCACGGGGACGCCGCGCCTGGAGCCGACCCACAGGGTCAGCAGCGCCAGGCCCAACGCGGCGGAGGCGGCTTCCTCGAATCGGCCCGGCCCGGACACCACACCCATCAGCACCCACGGTGCGATCCCCGCGAAGGGGGATCTGACGTAGCTGTCAATGAATTTCATGACCGGACTCTATGCGGTTGTGCCCGGCTGTGTTGCAATGTCGGCCATGGGTGACATCGACGAGATCCAGCAAGTCAAATACCGGTACCTGCGTGCGCTCGACACCAAGCACTGGGACGACTTCGCCGACACGCTGACCGAAGACATCATCGGCGACTACGACGCATCAATCGGCGAGTCACACCACTTCACCGACCGGGACACGCTCGTCGAGTTCATGCGCACGTCGATGCCAGCCAACATCATCACCGAACACCGCGTCACCCATCCCGAGATCACGGTGAACGGCAACGAAGCGTCGGGGACTTGGTATCTGCAGGACCGCGTGATCGTGCCCGATTTCAATTTCATGTTGATTGGCGCCGCCTTCTACCACGACCAATACCGCAAGACCGGCGACGGCTGGAAGATCAGCAAGACGGGCTACGACCGCACCTATGACGCGACCATGTCGACGGAGAACCTCAACTTCAAGCTGAAAACCGGTCGGGCGCTTAATATTTGACGTCTACTGGGTGACGGCGATCAGCGCACCCGGCCGCAGCCAGCGCATGATCTCCACCAGGGTGCCGTCATCGATCGCCACACATCCCGCGGTCGGACCGCCGTCGGTGGTGTGCAGGAAGAACGCGCCGCCGTTGCCTGGTACGCGGGCCTTGTTGACGCCCATCACGACGGCATGGGCGTATTGCGGAATCTCGAGGTTCTCGGTGCCGCTGTCCGGTGACGTGTCGAACGGACACTGCGACTTCTTGCAGACCTGCATGGTGTTGTAGGTCGGGCTCTTCATGTCGCCGTCCCACCAGTGGTCGGGACCGACCTGGACGTATTGCAGGCCGCCGCCCGGATTCGGCGCGGTGCCGAAGGCGAAATCCAGGGTGTAAATGCCCAGCGGGGTCGCCATGTTGCCGTCGTGGGTCTCGGCGGCAAAACCGTTGGCGCCGACATGGGCGGGGATGCCCGCGCGCACGGCTTCCCATCCGGCGGCGCCGCGTTGGAAGACGTCGATTTTCGCCAATGAACCACCAGACCCCACAACGGAAATCACCTGAGTGGCGTTACCGACCTGCGGGGCGAACCACGGCGTGAACTCGGCGTGAGCGACCGGTGCCGCGGTCAGTGAGACGGCTCCGGCGCACAGCAGAGCCAGCAGTCGGCGCACCGACTTATCGTCAGCGGTGTCACAGCCGGGGTCAAGTAAAGGTTCAGACACGATTGAGGAACGTCAGATCTGGCTACGTAGACGTCATGGAATTACTGCCCTTGCGAGGGCGCCTGCGCGGTATCCGGCAAATTGGCGAAGGTCTGGGCACGTTGGACCGCGAGGTGTTCGAGGCGATCGCGGAGTCACCGAGCCCGCTGCTGGACGCCACGATGCCGCGGCTCACCAGGGCCGCGGACCATTCGAAGGTCTGGCTGGCCCTCGCCGCGGTGATTGCAGTGCTCGGCGGTCCGTCGGCGCGGCGTAGCGCAACGCGTGGGGTGCTCTCCCTGGCGGCGACCAGCCTCTTTACCAATCTGGTGGCCAAACGGGGGTGGCGTCGGCCGAGGCCGAACCGCCTGTCGGTGCCGATCGCGCGGCGAGGCCATCGATCGCCGACGTCGAATTCCCTGCCGTCGGGTCACTCGGCGAGCGCAGCGGCTTTCGCGGTCGGCGTCGGTCTTGAAAAGCCACCGTTGGGACTTGGGCTGGCGCTGCTGGCCGGCTTGGTCGGACTGTCCCGGGTGGCCACCGGGGTGCACTATCCCGGTGACGTGTTCGCCGGTTTCGGCATCGGCGCAGGCATCGCGGTGCTGGGCGGGCGGGTGGTGCCGCCGGTTGTGACAGCCAAGATTCCGGTCGCGGACCCGCTGCGCGTGGATACCCCGGAACGTCCCGACGGCGCAGGCGTGGTGCTTGTGGTCAACCCCGCGTCAGGCGGCGGGACGGGCGCGCGGGTCGCCGACGAAGTGCGAGAGTCGTTGCCGCAGACCGAGATTGTCGAACTGGGCGAGGACGACGATGTCGAAGAAGTACTCCGCAAGGCGGTCGAGCGGGCCGAGGTGCTCGCGGTCGGCGGCGGCGACGGGACGGTGTCGTGCGCAGCTGGTGTGGCAGCGGAAGCCGGTGTGCCGCTGGCCGTCTTCCCCGGCGGCACCTTCAACCATTTCGCAAAGGACATCGGCTGCGACAGTGTCGACAAGACGGTCGAGGCAATCCAGCGGGGCAGCGTGGCATGCGTCGATATGGTGTGCCTCAACGAGGGTCGCATGGTGATCAACACCGCAAGCATCGGTGCATACCCGACATTCGTGCGGACGCGCGAGAAGCTCGAGCACAAGGTCGGCAAGCCGCTGGCGGGCCTGTACGCGATGCTGCGCACGCTGGAGCAGGACCGGCCGGTGCGCATCGTGTACGACAACAAGACGCTGCAGACTTCGCTGTTCTTCCTCGGCAATTCGACGTATCTGCCGTCGGGGTTCGCGCCGTCGCGGCGGACCCGAATGGACGACGGGCTGCTGGACGTCCGGATTCTAGAGACGGGCCGGCGGTTCAGCAGGGTGCGGATTGTGGCGGCGCTAGCACTGGGTCGCCTGGAGCGCAGCCCGCTGTATCACGAGCTGCGGGTGCCCGAGTTCACCTTCAAGACGGTGGACGGCCCGACGGTGCTGGCACATGACGGTGAGGTCGGCACGGAGGTCACGGAGGCCACCTTCACCTCGAAGTACCGAGCGCTGCCGGTATTTCGTCCGTTACCGTGACAGGCCGCGACGGCGGGACCATCAACAGGCACGCAACGAAATATGCGTAGCCCAGCGCCCATCCGGCGAGCACATCGGACGGATAGTGGACGTTGAGTACCACACGGCCGACTCCGATCAGGACGACGACCGCCGCACCACATGCGACGAGCAATGCTCGCAGTGGCTGGCGAACGACGGGCAGAACGACGGTCAGCAGCGCCAGCACCCCGACCATCACACCCAGGGCGTGTCCAGACGGAAACGAGGTCGAGGGTGCGGAAGCCAATGCGGTGATGGGGCGCGGACGATCCGCCGCGTATTTGGCGATCTCGGTGACGAGCCCGGCCAGCTCGACACTGATCACCAGGAACATCGCGACGCGAACGTTGCGGCGCACGAGGGAAAAGATGATGACCGCGACGGTCACGAGTCGGAACGCGGTCGGGCCGAGTACGGTGCAGAACACATTCCAGGCGGTCACCCAGCCCGGGCGAGCGGCGCCGAAGCGATGCGTGGCCTCCAGCCATAACGAGTCGATACTCGTGAGCCAGTTCCAGTGCGACGCATAGCCGATCCACATCAGCGCATAGACCGCGACGGCAGCGGCCGCCGATATGACCAGCCAGATCTTGCGCGGTGTCATCTCACCAGCTCTACCACCTGTATCGCCCGCGACGCTGCAAGGTCCCGTTAGGGTTACTCCACATGGCTGTCTTTCTGCGGAAGTTGCTGGGGATCGGCAAGCTTCCCGATGAGATACGCACCGAGGTCGAGGCCGAGGGCATCATCCACATTGCCGAATACGTTCCGGTGACGCGGCGGTTCAGCGGACGGGTCCCGGGCAAGCGGTCTGCGGGCAGCATCGCAAGCTACGTCGGCTCGCTGGTGCTCACGAACCAACGGGTGCTGGCGACACTCTCGTCGGTGCCGAAGTTGGCGGGCCGCACCATTGATCTGCGCTGGGACGCACCGCAGACGGGCGCCGTAAAGGCCCAGCTGTCCGAAACCGGCCTGGTGCTCGACGCCAACGTCGCCGATGTCGACCCGCGCTGCACCGGCCAGCTCTCGTTGCACTACAAGGATGCACTGCCTGAGGACGTCCTGATGCGGCTGCCCCGTCGATCCCTGGCGTTCGATGTGCCGCCCGAGTATGTGTTCCGCGCGGTCGGCGTCCCGTACCACCCGTAGGTTTGCGAAACCGTTAGAAGGGTGGGGGTTTGTTGCGTTCGGCGATGTAGTCGTCGTTGAGTTTGCGTTCGGCTTCGATGCGTTTGGCGAGGTTTTGGGCTCGGGTGCGTCGGCGTTTGGGCATCATGAGTCCGCGGTCGCCGCGGGGCCAGACTTTGGGTTCTTCTCCGGGTGCCCACAGGGTGCCGGTGGGTCGGCATAGTGCGGGAAACAGCACGGCGCTGCCGGGTTTGGTGGTGTAGGTGTGTCCGGTTGGTGAGGTGACGATGAGGGTGCCGTCGGGCAGTTGTTGCTCGCGCCAGCCGTCCCCACCGCACAGGAAGGTTTTCAATAGGTGGTGAAAGCGGCAGTAACACTTGGTATTTGAGGCATGCGTGGGCCCGATCGGGTAGGGCACGGTGTGGTCGATGTCGCAGCCGTAGGCGGGTTTGTCGCATCCCGGCCAGCGACAGGTCAGATCGCGGCACCGCACAAAATCGGCCAGTTCTCGTGAGGGCCGGTAGTGCCGTTCGGCTGGCGCATCGCCGGGGTGGCGGATCTCGCGCACCGTGGCGCGCTCCAGCGCGGCGGCCAGCAGCGGCGCGGGCAGCACCCCGCCACCGATGACGAACGCCGGCGGCGCGGGGCAGAAGGCCGGTGGGGCCGAGGCACTTTCGGCGACCGGGGCCGGGCAGAAGGCCGGCGGCACACCCGCGGCGTCTGCCGCCGGAGCGGGGTCGTCGTCGACAGGCTCTGACGACGCCAACTTGTCGAGGTCAGGTCCGGGAGCCGGCGCAGGATCAGCGTCAGGCCCGTTGGCGTCGGGTGGTGGTGTGGTGTTTTGGGTCTGGGCGGCATCGACGGTGTCGGCGTGGGCGACCATATGGATGACCGCGGGCGTCGCCGGCGTGGCGTCGGGTGCGGCGGCCGGGCAGTCGGTGCTGCCGCATCCGCAGGCCAACTGCGTGATGCCGGTGGCGAGCGCGGTCAACACGTCACTGCGCCGCTCGCCCAGCGTGCGCGGATCGTCCTGGCACACCCCGCGGGCCATCTCGTCCACCCGCTGCTGTAGCACCGCCGCATCCGGGGCATACAACCGGGCCCACATGCTGGTGAAGCCGGCCTCATCCGAGGGCGACCCGAATTGCACATCCCGCTGGCACGCGGTCTTGCGTGAGCGCCGCAGGGCGCCCGGATCGACCTGATCAACGATGGCATCAATGGCCTGTTCGAGCTTCTTGGCCGACAGTGGCCCCCAGGCGGTGACGTGCTCGGCCACCAAGACATCGACCCGGGCGATCGCCTCGTCGTCGGTGACCAGGTCGGTGCGGTACTCGATGGTGCGCACCAGCACCTCACTGATCAGACCGGCCGCAAACAGAGCGGCCACCTTGGGCAGCCGATCGGCCAGCACCACCCCGCGATGAGCTTGGGCCAGCGCCATCCAGGTGCTGATGTTCTGGCTGGCCGCCAACTCCGCACCGACACTCGCCTCCGGGTCGACCCACCACAGCTCGCGCTCGCCGGCGGGCAGTCCGGTGCGCCGGGCGAACAGTTCGGCCATCACCGCCGTCTTGCGCGCGCACGCGGCGTTCTCGGTGCGCGCCCAGCCGGCGGCAGCATCGACGAGCGCCGCGTCCTCCAACGCGGCTAACTCGCGGACCTCCGGCAACGAACCATCGAACATACGAGCGAAACTACCGGCGCCACCCGACCCCAGCCCTACCCAAAGCCGCCGCTCAGCCCAACCTGTGGATGAATTCGCAACTGGGGATAAGTTGCTCTGCGTGAGCAGAAGGGTTGCCGAATCCTCATAGGCACTGTTCGGTGTACCGACGGGACGCGAAAGGACAGGCAGTGACCGAGCGACGGGACAACGTGCTGATCGTGCATTGGCACGACCTCGGCCGCTACCTCGGCGCCTACGGCCGCGCCGACGTGTCCAGCCCACGACTCGATCGGCTCGCCACAGAGGGCATTCTCTTCACTCGCGCGCACGCCACCGCGCCGCTGTGCTCCCCGTCGCGCGGCTCCCTGTTCACCGGCCGCTACCCGCAGAACAACGGCCTGCTCGGGTTGGCCCATCACGGCTGGGAGTACCGCGCCGGCGTCCGGACGCTGCCCCATATTTTGATCGAATCTGGTTGGTACACAGCACTATTCGGTATGCAGCACGAGACGTCGTACCCGTCGAACCTGGGCTTTGAGGAGTTCGATGTTTCGAACTCCTACTGCGAATACGTCGTTGAACACGCCACCCGCTGGCTTACCGACCCTCCCGAGCAGTCGTTCCTGCTCACCGCGGGCTTCTTCGAAACGCACCGCCCGTATCCGCGCGACCGCTACGAGCCCGCCGACGCCGATGACGTCGCGGTGCCCGACTACCTGCCCGACAACGCTGAGATCCGGCAGGACCTGGCCGAGTTCTACGGGTCCATCTCGGTCGCCGACGCCGCCGTTGGCCAACTGCTCGACACCCTGGACGCAACGGGCCTCGACGAATCCACCTGGGTGGTCTTCATGACCGACCACGGCCCGGCGCTGCCCCGCGCCAAATCGACACTTTATGACGCCGGCACCGGAATCGCGCTGATCGTGCGGCCACCGAGGCGCACCCGCATCGAGCCGCAGGTGTACGACGACCTGTTCAGCGGTGTCGATCTCGTGCCGACTCTCCTCGAGCTACTGGGCATCGACATACCCACCGACATCGACGGCTTGTCGCATGCCCGCAATCTGCAGATCTCACCCCAAGAGGCGGTGCGCACCGAGGTCTACACCACGAAGACCTACCACGATTCGTTCGACCCGATTCGCGCGATCCGCACGAAGGAATACAGCTACATCGAGAACTACGCCGCACGCCCGCTTCTCGATCTGCCGTGGGACATCGCCGAAAGCGCACCCGGTCGCATCATGGAGCCGCTCGTACTCGCGCAGCGGCCCGAGCGCGAACTGTACGACCTTGTCGAGGATCCCACCGAGTCGCACAACCTGCTGGGGCCTGACGTCACGGACAAGGCCGAAGCGATCGCCAACGACCTCGCCCTGCTCCTCGACGACTGGCGCCACAAGACCAACGACGTCATACCGTCCGACTTCGCCGGTACCCGAATTGCCGAACGGTACACAGAAACCTACCTACGAATTCACGGTCCACAGGTCACCAGTCGCTCGGCCATCGCCTCCGAACGAGGCATCGAAGACGACCACAGTTCCGGACAATAGTTCTGCTCACGGTGATTGCAATGTACGTCAGTGCCAAGCGATTTGATTGCGGTTAGGCTCACGCGCATGTCCCACTCGACGGCCTATCTGGTGCTAGCTTCGCAGCGCAGTGGCAGCACGCTGCTCGTCGAATCGTTGCGGGCCACGGGTGTGGCCGGCGAGCCAGGAGAGTTCTTCCAATACCTGCCGACGACAAGCCAATCGCCGCAGCCGAGGCAATGGTTCGAAGGCGTGGAGGACCAATCGATCCTTCGGCTACTCGATCCGCTCGACGAAGGCAAGCCCGACCTCGCGCCGCCCGAAATCTGGCGCGACTACATCCGCACCGTCGGTCGCACCCCAAACGGCATCTGGGGCGGCAAGCTGATGTGGAACCAGACACCGCTGCTGCTGCAGCGCGCCGCGGGCTTGCCCGGTCGCTCCGGCGATGGGCTGCTATCCGCGATCCGTGATGTCATCGGCAGCGATCCCGTGCTCATCCACGTCTATCGACCCGACATGGTCTCCCAAGCGGTTTCGTTCTGGCGCGCAGTGCAGACCCGCGTCTGGCGTGGCAGACCCGACCCCGCCCGCGACTCCCGCGCCGAATACCACGCCGGCGCGATCGCTCATGTGGTGTCCATGATGCGCGCACAAGAAGAAGGTTGGCGCAAGTGGTTCGCAGCGGAGGGCGTCGAGCCAATGGAAGTGGCCTATCCGGTGTTGTGGCGCAACCTCACCCAAATCGTCGGCACCGTTCTCGAGGCGCTCGGTCAGGATCCGGGGCTGGCGCCGGCCCCGGTGCTGGAACGCCAGGCCGATCAGCGCTCCGACGAATGGGTGGACCGCTACCGGGCCGACGCGGAAAGGGAGGGACTCCCAACATGACAACCGCCTTCGACACGGTGCACGTCGACGAGCTTCGGCTGCTCGAAGCAGAGGCCGTGCACATCATCCGCGAGGTCGTCGCCGAACTGGAACGGCCGGTGCTGCTGTTCTCGGCCGGCAAGGATTCGATCGTGCTTCTGCGCCTGGCGGAGAAGGCTTTTCGACCGAATCCGCTGCCGTTCCCGGTGATGCACGTCGACACCGGGCACAACTTCCCCGAGGTCATCGAGTTCCGGGACCGGCGGGTCACCGGTCAGGGCCACAAGCTGATCGTCGCGTCCGTGCAGGAGTCCATCGATATCGGCCGCGTACCTGATCCGGGCCCCGGCGCGTCCCGCAACCGCCAGCAGACCCGCACACTGTTGGACGCTTTGGAGGCAGGCGAATTCGACGCGGCTTTCGGCGGCGCTCGCCGCGACGAGGAGCGCGCCCGCGCCAAGGAGCGCATCCTGAGCTTCCGCGACGAGTTCGGCCAGTGGGATCCCCGCGCACAGCGCCCCGAGCCGTGGTCGCTGTACAACGGCCGGATCAAGAAGGGTGAACAGGTCAGGGTATTCCCGTTGAGCAACTGGACCGAGCTCGATGTCTGGCGCTACATCGAGTTGGAAAACCTTGAGCTGCCGTCGATTTACTTCGCACACGAACGCGAGGTGTTTGAGCGCGACGGCATACTGCTCGCGGTCTCCGAGTACGCCAAGCCGGTCAACGGTGAAATCGCTGCGGTCGAATGGGTGCGTTATCGCACCGTCGGCGATCTCACCATCACCGGTGCGGTGCGCTCAGAAGCCACCGACATCGATCGGGTGATCGCCGAGATCTCCGCGGCCACCGTCTCCGAACGCGGCGAAACCCGCGCCGACGACCGAACGTCTGCCGCGGCAATGGAAGACCGCAAGCGCGAGGGGTACTTCTGATGACGGCACCACCCAAGACGATCACCCGTCAGCTGCTGCGGATCACCACCGCGGGCTCCGTCGACGACGGCAAGAGCACCCTGATCGGCCGACTGCTGCACGACACCGACAGTCTCCCGTTGGACCACCTCGAAGCGGTCACCGATGAGGAAGGCGTCGCCGACCTCGCCGCCCTGTCCGACGGCCTGCGCGCCGAGCGGGAGCAGGGCATCACCATCGACGTCGCGTACCGGTTCTTCTCCACCGACACCCGCAGCTACATCCTGGCGGACACGCCCGGCCACGAACGCTATACGCGCAACATGTTCACCGGCGCTTCCAACGCCCACGTTGCGGTGCTACTGGTCGACGCCCGTGCCGGTGTGCTGCGTCAAACGAACCGGCACGCCCGAATCGCAAAACTTCTCGGCATCACCCACTTCGTCGCCACGGTGAACAAGATCGACCTCGTCGACTTCGACCATGCCCGGTTCACCGAGGTGGAGAACGAACTGCGATTGGCGGCGGCGCGCCTCGGTGGTGTCGACATCACCGTTATCCCGGTCGCGGCCAAGCACGGTGACAATGTCGTGCACCGATCCGACCGCACCCCCTGGTATCAGGGGCCCACCTTGCTCGAGTACCTGGAAAGCGTCGAACTGACCGCGCCGCAACCGGAACCGAGCAAATTGCGGTTGCCCGTGCAGTGGGTTTCGCGGCCGACGGCCGACCAGCGCCGCCGCTACACCGGTCGGCTCTCCGGCGGGACACTCCAGGTGGGCGACCCGGTCATCAGCCTGCCCGCAGGCACCCGGTCGTCCGTCACCGTCGTCGACGCCCTCGATGACGAGCGCACCACAGCCGTTGCCCCACTATCGGTTTCGATCGAGCTGGCTGACGACATCGACGTCGGCCGTGGTGATGTGTTCGTCAGCGCCGCCGATGACGCGACACATCCCGTGCTGGCCCGCGAACTCGACGCCACGGTGTGCTGGTTCATCGACAGTCCGTTGCGGGCGGGCGACCGGCTGGCGCTGAAGCAGGGCACCCGAACCGTACGCACCACAGTGCAGGCCCTGCACAGCAGGCTGGACCCCGAAACGCTCGATGAGTTGGACAACCCGGTCGAGTTGGTGCTCAACGACATCGGTGAGGTGACGCTTCGGACGAGTTCGATCGTCGTCGCCGACGCCTATACCGACAACCGCGACAGCGGCGCGTTCATTCTGATCGATGAGACCACCAACGACACCGTCGGCGCTGGGACGATCCTCGAGCCACGCGAGGTCCAGCCGGGGGTGCAGACCCGCAACGACATCCGCTGGCACCCTTCGTCGTTGGATCGCGAATATCGCTGGACGGCCACCGGCCAACACGGAGCCACGATCTGGTTCACCGGGCTTCCGGCGTCGGGCAAGTCGACGATCGCGGTGGCGGTCGAGCGTGCACTCGTGGAGTCCGGTCAGGTCGCGTATCTGCTCGACGGCGACAACATCCGGCACGGCCTGTCGGACGATCTCGGCTTTTCGGCCGGTGATCGGGCCGAAAACATCCGTCGGGTAGGCCATCTCACCCGGCTCTTCGCCGACGCAGGCGTCGTCGCGTTGGCGTCACTGGTGTCGCCGCTGAAGTCCGACCGCGAGATCGCCCGCGCGCTCAACAATGCGGCCAGGCTGCCGTTCATCGAGGTGTACGTGTGCACGCCGCGCGCAGAATGCGAACGGCGTGACCCCAAGGGTCTGTACGCGCGGGCCCGTGCGGGTGAGCTCAAGGGTCTCACCGGTGTCGACGCGCCCTATGAGGCGCCCGAGGATCCCGATCTTGTGCTCGACACCACCGGCGCGGACATCAACCAGCTCGTCGCGCAAGTCATCGATCTGCTCAACGAAAGACGTCAACGTACCTGAGCGACAACGAATATCCGGCGGAACGGGAAGAACGTCGTGCCGTCGGGCCGACCCGGATAGGCCGCGTGCAGCATCGGGATCAGCTCCTGCCGAAACTGCTCCCACTGTTCCTCATTGAGCCGGCTCTTTACCGGTGTCAACGCGGTGCCCGTGATCCACTCCAGCACCGGATTGTCACCAGTCAGCTCGTGGATGTAGGTGGTCTCCCACGCGTCGACGGTGCAGCCTGCGTCGCTGAGCAGCCCAGCGTATCCTGACGGATCGTCGACCTGGCCCTCGCGAAACGGGAAGTCCCGCAACGGCTCTGACCATTGGTCGCGGCGGGCGAGTTCGCGGACGGCCCGATGAGACGGCGCGTCGAAGTTTCCCGGCACCTGCATGGCGATCCACGAACCGGACTCGAGCTGGTCCGCCCACCGGACCAGCAGCTCGGCGTGCTCCGGCACCCACTGCAAGGTGGCATTGCTCACCACGACGTCGGTGGCGGGGCGCGGCGTCCACGCTCGCACGTCGCCGATGTGCGCATCCACCCCGCGTTCGCGGGCGGCCTCCACCATCTCCGGTGAGCTGTCCCACGCTTCGATGACGGTATCGGGCCAGCGCTGCGCAAGGGTTGCGGTGAGATTGCCGGGACCACAGCCGAGGTCGACCACCCAGCGCGGCTTCTCGGCACCGACCCGCGACAACAGGTCGAAGAACGGACGACCGCGATGGTCGGCGAAGGTCAGGTAGACGTCGGGATTCCACATACGGCCAGTGTCGCACCACCATCGAACTCACAGCGTGTTCGCAGCCCTGGCACAGGCCCGCGGCTGGTAAGCAACGGCACCGTATGCGTCGTGACTGCCCTCGTCGACCAACCGGTCTCCGTAGAGACCATCGCGCCGGCCCGCACCGGCCACTGGTCGCGATGGACGTTGGGCACCCTGCTCGCGGCGACGGCTGCGCTTTACCTGTGGAACCTGTCGGCCAGCGGGTACGGCAACACCTTCTACGCCGCGGCAGCCCAGGCGGGTTCACAGAGTTGGTCAGCGTGGTTCTTCGGATCGCTGGACGCCCAGAACTTCATCACGGTCGACAAGCCGCCAGCGTCTCTGTGGGTTACCGGGCTGTCGGTGCGCTTGTTCGGCATGAACAGCTGGTCGGTAATGGCGCCGCAGGCGCTGATGGGCGTTGCCGCTGTCGCCGTGCTGTATTGCGCGGTGCGACGCGCAGTCCCGAATCCGAACCACGGTGCGGCCGCGGGGCTGCTAGCTGGTGCCGTGCTGGCGGTGACGCCCGCAGCGGCGTTGATGTTCCGCTTCAACAACCCCGATGCGCTGCTGGTGCTGTTGCTGACGGTGGCCGCCTACTGCCTGATGCGCGCAGCGATGGCAGCGTCGTGGCGCTGGCTGGTGCTCGCCGGTGTGGTCATGGGCACCGCGTTTCTCACCAAGATGCTGCAAGGCTTCCTGGTGCTGCCTGGCTTTGGGCTTGCGTACCTGTGCGTTGCGCCGACGTCGTGGGGCAAGCGTCTGGCCCATCTGCTCGGCGCCGTCGCAGCATTGATCGCGGCTGCCGGCTGGTGGGTGCTGGCGGTGCAGTTGACACCGGCGAGCGCGCGGCCGTACATCGGCGGGTCGAAAGACAATACCGTGCTGGATCTGGCGTTGGGCTACAACGGGATCGACCGCATCCTGGGGCGCCACCATGAGGGAAAACCGTTGGGCGACTGGGGCAGTTCGAGCCTGCCCATGATGGGCGGGCGCACCGGCCTGCACCGACTGTTCACCGGCGAGATGGCCAATGAAATCTCATGGCTGATCCCCGTGGCGTTCTTCGTCGTGGCATTCGGGATGTACTTGGCCGCGCGTCGGGCCTTGAGCCGCAGCGAGTTATGCGCGCTGCTGATGTGGGGCGCATGGCTCACGGTGACCGGTGTGGTGTTCAGCTTCATGGGCGGCATGGTCCACCCGTACTACACGGTCGCACTGGCTCCTGCGATCGCCGCACTGGTGGGCATCGGTGCGGTGTGGGCGTGGCAGCGACGTTCGAACTGGGACGGCCGGTGCGTGCTGGCCGCGATGATCGTGCTGGCTGCTGTCCCGTCATCGGTCTTGCTGCACCGCCATGCCTTTGGGCATTCGTGGCTACCGTGGCTGATCGTCGTGCTGGCTGTGGTGAGCGGCAGTGCAGTGTTGTGGCCGCGTCCACCGATCGCCCTGCTGGTATCCGGATGCTTGACCGGATTGGCCGGCACCACAGTGTTTTCCGTCGCGACCGCCGCAACCCCGCATCACGGGACGATACCCACCGCGGTGCGCTCGTCGCAGGTGACCGGCGCCTGGGGCAACGACGAGGCGACCAATACCCAACTCGCCGGCGTACTGGCCGCCACGCACACGCAGTGGTCCGCGGCGACGAACGGCTCACAGTCCGCTGCCTCCCTCGAAATCGCCTCCGGTACATCGGTGATGGCCGTCGGCGGCTGGAGCGGGGACCCGGTGCCGACTCTGCAGCAGTTCATCGACGACGTGCACGCCGGCAAGATCTCGTACTACGTCGAGGCCGGTCGCGGACCGAATTCACCGGGCGTCCATGGCGAGGTCATCCGCAGCGAACTGCACACCGCGTCGCACATCCGCGAGATCGCCGACTGGGTGACCGCACACTATCCAGGCACGTTCATCGGCGGATCAACGGTGTACCGCTTGATCTGACCGCTACCATGCGGATGTGTCCAGTTCGCGGGACTCCGACGGCGCGCCCGTCGATCCGCCGATCCCTGTTCCCGACGTTCCCGGCGCCGACGCCACCGCCGGTGGACTCCCCCGCCGCGTCGACCTCACGCCTCGTCAACGGTTGATCGTCGATTCGTCGGCCATGGCCGACATCGCGCTGCGCACCGCGATCGCATCGCTGCTGAGTGTCGCGATGGTGCCGACGATGCTCGGCACTGCGCTGCGCCGGTCCGCGTCACGCGCTGAACGTGACTATCTGCGGTTCTACGCCGAACTGGCCAGTGCGAGGGATCCGGAGTTGTCCTTCCCGGCGCCGACGTCGGAGCCGCGGATCTCGTCGCGCCCGGCCAATCCCATCGCCGAGTGGATGGCCAAAGGCAGCGTTCGCAACATCCGCTTCGACAGCAGCTTCGAGGCGGTCAACCCCGCGCTACGGGAGCAGTGTCGCGGCTATGTCCGCAACAACGTGGTGCACGCGCAACACTGGGTGCACGACGACGGCCCACATCCCACGTTGTGTGTGATTCACGGGTTCATGGGATCGCCATACCTGTTCAACGGTTTGTTCTTCTCGCTGCCGTGGTTCTACCGATCCGGTTATGACGTGCTGTTGTACACGTTGCCATTCCATGGGGCGCGTGCCGAAAAGGGCTCTCCCTTCAGTGGTTACGGCTACTTCGCGCACGGCTTTGCGGGTTTTGCCGAAGCGATGGCGCAGGCCGTGCACGACTTCCGTTCGCTGATCGACTATCTGGAGTTCACGGGTGTGGACCGGGTGGCGCTGACCGGCATGTCGCTGGGCGGATACACGTCGGCGCTGATCGCGTGCGTCGAGGACCGCATCCAGGCCGTGATCCCCAACGTTCCGGTCGTGACGCCGGACAGGACCGTCGACGAGTGGTTCCCCGCCAACTATGTGGTGCGCTTGCGCGACCTGATCGCCGGCGCCGAAGACGAGTTGGTGCACGAAGCGACGAAATACCCGTCGCCGCTGAACTATCCGCCGCTAGTGCCCAAGGATCGGCGGCTGATCATCACCGGTCTCGGCGATCGGCTGGCGCCGCCGGAGCAGGCGGAGTCGCTGTGGGAGCACTGGGATCGCTGCGCTTTCCATTGGTTCCCAGGCAATCACGTGTTACACGTCAGCCAGCCGGACTATTTGCGCCGGATGACCCGGTTCATGCGTGATTTCATGTTCAAGTGAGCCGCTCGACTGACATCGGGCTCAGCGCGTCGAGGGCAGGGCGATGGCGTCCGTTCATCGGCGTCGCGCCAGCGGGGGCCTCGGGCTTGTCGTGGGTCCGGATGGCGCACGCCGCGGCGGTACGCAAATCATCTGCCGTGCCAGTCATCTCGAGGGCGGTCCAGATCTCCGACGACGGCAACGCCCGAACCTCAGCAAATCGCCGTCGACGCGATAGGCGGCGACGTAGCCGGACGAATCGCGAAGGCCGCGCCAGGTCTCCTTCGCGTCGCGTCGCACGGGGGCATCGGCCGTATCGACTGGAGTGATGTTCCAGCCCGTCTCGCGGAGATGATCAGCGAGGCGCCGAGCTGTTTCCCGCGGTGAAGGCGCAGGCCCAGGAAGCCGAATCCGCCGGATTCGACACCGTGTTGGTGATGGATCACTTCTATCAGCTGCCGACGCTGGGGAAACCGGATGAACCGATGTTGGAGGCCTACACGACGCTGGGTGCGCTGGCCTCAGCGACCGAGCGGGTGCAGCTTTCGACGTTGGTGACCGGAAACACGTACCGAAACCCGACCCTGCTCGCCAAGGAAATCACCACGCTGGATGTGGTCAGTGGCGGGCGCGCGATCTTGGGTCTCGGTGCCGGCTGGTTCGAACTCGAGCACCAGCAGCTGGGCTTCGAATTTGGTTCGTTCACAGAGCGATTCGAAAAGCTGGAGGAGGCGCTTCAGATCGTCATCCCGATGACCCACGGTGAGCGGCCGAGTTTTTCAGGCAAGTGGTACCACACCGAAAACGCCATCAACGAGCCCCGCTACCGCGACCACATTCCGGTGATGCTCGGCGGCAGCGGCGAGAAGAAGACGTTCCGGCTCGCCGCCCAATACGCCGACCACCTCAACATCATCGCGCCAATGGACGAACTTCCAGGCAAACTCGTTGCGCTGGAACAACGATGCGCGGAGGCCAACCGCGACCCCGCGACGCTGGAAACGAGCTGCCTGCTGACCGTGGTGCTCGACGGATACGAATCACATGGAGCGATCGATGAAGCCCGCGGTGGCCGGGCGGTCAGTGGCTCACCACAGCAAGTGGCGGAGGAGATCAAGCGTCGCGTGCTCGATGTCGGCGTGGACGGCGTCATCGTCAACTTGCCGACCCATCGCTATACACCCGGAGTGATAACGAAAGTCGGCGAAGTGCTGCGCAGCATCAGTTCTTGATCGCACTGACCAGGCTGATGTTGCCGGTCATTGCGCCCGCTTCGGACTCGGGATCGGGAACGGGCCGATCGAGCGAGCGCAGCTGAGACGGCAACGGCGTGGCCACGGACCGCCAGCCGCGGTGGCCGAACCATTCGTGGGCGGGCGCGTGCTGCTCGTTGTAGACGAGCGTGAAGAAGGTGTCCTCATCCCCTGCAGCGCGTTCCTCCTCTCGCTTCGCCTCGAAAACATCGGCGTCCAGCGGCACCGCTTCCTCGACCGCCAAATGGCTGCCCGGCGCGGCCAGCGAGTCGATGCCGGCGAACAGCTGGTGCTGAGCGTCGGCCGGCAGGTAGATGAGCAACCCTTCGGCGATGAACGCCGACGGTTTCGACGGATCGAACCCGTTGTCACGCAATGCCTGTGGCCAGTCGTTGCGCAGATCGACGGCCACCTCTCTGCGCTCAGTAGTGGGCGTGTCGCCATGCGCGGCCAACACCTCGCGCTTGAACTCGAGCACCCGCGGCTGGTCCAGCTCGTACACCACGGTGCCGTCGGGCCATGTCAGCCGGTAGCCGCGGGAGTCGAGCCCGGCCGCAAGCAGCACGATCTGCCGCACCCCGGCCGCGGCCGCGGCTTGAAAGTAGGTGTCGAAGTATCGCGTCCGAGCGCCCTGGAAGTTGACGAAGTGTTCGCCGAACTCGGTCTTCAGCGGGTGGTCGGGGGCGCCGCCGTCGAGCAGGTCGGCCCATTCGCCGCCGACCGCCCGGCAGAACACCTCGGCATACGGATCGACCGCCGCGGGATCGGGTTTCTGGGCTTCCAGGGCCCGCGCCGCGGCGACGAACAGCGCGGTCGAACCGACACTCGTCTTGATGTCCCAGCTGTCATTATCGGTACGCACGTACGCGTTTATACGCGCTGATTCTGACAACCCGGCCAGACTGGATACATGGCGGAACCGTGGAACATCAATATCCACTACGACGGCAAACTCGACCGCTGTGTGCCACCGGAGGTGGGGTCCGTGCTCGACGTTGGCTGCGGCGACGGTTTTTTGGCCGCTCGTCTGTCGCAACGCATTCCGACGGTCGTCGCTGTGGACATCGATCAACCCGTCCTGGCGCGAGCCAGGCAACGGTTTCCCAGCGCGCCGGTGAAGTGGCGGTGCGGTGACATCCTCGACATCGCTGACGATTTGGGCGCCTTCGACGCCGTGGTCTCCAATGCGACGCTGCATCATCTCCCCGATACCCGGGTCGCCCTGCGGCGGCTGGGCAGCCTCGTCACGCCCGGCGGAACGCTCGCCCTGGTTACGTTCGCCCGCCCGGGGTGGCGCCACTTGCCATGGGCGATGGCCACACTCGTGATCCGCGGGGTCGCGATCCGGTTGCGCGGCAAATGGGAACACAGCGCGCCCACTGTCTGGCCGCCGCGCTACACCGTCGCCCAGTTACGTCGTGATGTCCGTGCGGAACTACCAGGCGCGCGGGTGTCACTGCTGCCGCTGGGGCGAGTCTTCATCCAGTGGCAAGCAACCGGTTGACTACACCAGAGGACGTCCGGTACGGATCCTCCAATCGAGGTCCTTCAACAGCACGTTGAAGGGGAACTGACGGATGAACCGCGGCAGCAGGTGATTGACCGTCCGGAGCGCACGCATCAATCGGTCGAACCGCCGCTGTCTCACCGCGTCCCACGGCAACCGCATCTCGTCGCGGAACCGTTGCGGCAGAAAGCCCGTCGTGATCAGCAGGCTGAAGTTGTCCAGCGCCCGCTGGATCGGACCGGGCAGCTTGACGCCGCGCACGCGGGCCGCCGCGATCGGCCAAAGGTATTCGCGCACCGCGTCGTCGATGTGCACCTTCTCCACCGATTCCCGCCAGTACCGATCGAATGCGGCGCGGTCCTTCGGCCACATATCCTCCGGAACCTGAAGCGTGGTGCCGAGCGGCACCCCCTCGCGATAGTGCCGCTCGGCGGTCTCCTCATCCATCTCGCCGATGAACAGCCGGTACACGTCGACCGCACCCTTGTACAGGCACGCGCCGACCCACAGCTGTAGGTCTTTGTCGAAGCCGTGGTACTTCACCGGGCTCTTGTCGGTCGAATACACCTGAGCGTGCGCGCGGTTCACCGCACGCCGAAACGCCGCCTTCTGCTCCGGGGAACCTTTGGTCGCCACCGCGAGGTAGGTGAAAGTGGTACGCGCCCGCTTGATCGGATGCAGGTCAACCCGGCCGCTCTCGACGCGACTCTCCATCACGCCGTAGCCGACGCCCGGCCGAGCCAGCTGCATGATCACGTTGGCGGGCCCGGCCAGCAGCGCCACACCCATCAGGCCGTCGTCGAAGTTCGCACCACGGCGCCGCGATGTCGTCGGCAGCGCCGCGGCAGGCTCGCTTACCGCCCGTTCGACGTGCTGCACCGGCTCACTGATCGTCATTGACCCCACCCATCGGCAAATGTGAGAACATATGTTTCCAGATATATTGCCCTCACGACGACGGCGGTGTCAAGATGGATCCGATGGCTCACGTTCGGCCCTACCGCGGCATTGAGGCGGCCGACCGGGTCGCGGAGCGTCGGCGCCGCTTCCTGGAGGCGGGCCTGGACATCCTCGGTTCCGACCCCGACCTGTCCGAACTCACGGTGCGCGGCATCTGCCGCGAGGCCGGGTTGGCGCTGCGGTACTTCTACGAGAGCTTCACCGACAAAGACGATCTCGTCGCCGCAGTGTTCGACTGGGTGATCGCCGATATCGCCGCAACGACGCAGGCGGCGGTCGCGGCAGCGCCCGTCAAGGAACAGACCCGGGCCGGCATCGCCAACATCGTGCGGAGCGTCGCTGCCGACACTCGGGTGGGCCATCTCCTGTTCAGTCCGCAGCTGGCCAATTCGGTCGTACTGCGTAAGCGCGCGGAATCCTTCGCGTTGATGGCAATGCTGACATTCCAGCACGCGGCCACTTTGGGTGCGAAAGACACCGACCTCGTCAAGGCAGCGTCGCATTTCGTGGTCGGCGGCGTCATGCAGATGATCGCCGCGTGGCTTGCAGGTGACGTCAGGATGGACACCGACCAGCTCGTCGATCAGCTGGCCGCGATGATCGATGCGCTGGCCGTCCCAGAGCTCTACCGGGGCTAGCGACCAGCGGGCACTCGGGGTCGACGATCCGCACCGGTCTTCGGCGCGGTCTTCGTGTCGCGCTCGGTGAATTCTTTGGTCCAGCAAGCGAACTCGAGCGTGATGCCGTCCGGATCGTGGAAGTAGAACGACCGCACGTATACGCCGGGATGCACCGTCGCCGACACCTGCGCCTCGCTCTCGTCATGGTTGAGCACCGGGCCGACGCGCACACCCTTGTCCTTGAGCCGCTGCCGGTACTCGTCGAACTTTTCCGCGGGCACGTGAAAAGCCAGGTGGTTCATGGTGCTGACGGCGCTCACGATGTCACCGATGCCCGGGATCGCTTCGGGCGACGAGACGCAGGGCACCCGGTCGGGTGCGTCTGCGAACCAGAAGAACGCCACGCAGTCGCCATTGCCTGCGTCGAAGAAGAAGTGCTGTCCCATGCCGCCGGGTAGATCCAGCGACTTGATCAGCGGCATGCCGAGGACATTGCTGTAGAAGTCGACGGTGCGCGCCATGTCGGAGCAGACCAGCGCCACGTGGTTGATCCCGCCGAGCTCGAATTCGGAATTGGGATTGTCTGGCTTGATCATTCGCAGCTCCTCTAGCCAAGCTCGAAATCTGAATCTAACATCAGATTCAGGTGCGATCAATGGCCGAGGAGCTTCGTGACCGTCAGCCCCCGCGAACAATTGCCGACTCTGCGTGGCAGGCAGACGCAGGCCGCGATCGACGCGGCGGCCAGGGCGGTGATCGCACGCAAGGGCATTCTGGCGACGACGATTTCGGACATCGCGGCCGAAGCAGACAGATCCACGGCGTCGTTCTACAACTATTACGACTCCAAGGAAGCGATGGTCCGCGAGTGGGCCGTGCGATTCCGCGACGAGGCGCGAGAACGCTCGCGCGCGGCGGCAGAACCCGGGCTGACCAACTGGGAGCGGTCGTATCAGGCCGCGGCCGCCCACTGGAACACCTACCGCAATCGGTTGGCCGAGATGATCAGCGTGTCGCAGTTGGCCATGGTGAGCGACGATTTCGCCCAGTACTGGAGTGACATCTGCTCGCTACCAATCGGCTTGATCACACAGATTGTGAAACACGCCCAACGCCAAGGCTTCTGCGCTGCTGACGACGATCCCCAACTGATCGCGGAGGCGATGGTGTCCATGCTCAACCAGTTCTGCTACACGCGGCTGGCCGGAAACATGGCGGCTGCCGTCGATGACGACGCGTGCATCACCACGTTGGCCAACATTTTCTACCGGACGATCTATCCCAAGGAGGCCGGGCTTTTATGACCAAAACACCGGCGTCATCCGGGACACCGGGCGTCACCCGCGAGTTCGTCGGGACGGATTCGCCGACGGCACGACGTGCCGGGTCCGGCGGGCATCCGTGTCAGGGCCTCTACCACCGCGGCGTCGGGCGCAAGCCAAAGGTCGCGATGATCGCCACGCACTACCAAATCGACTTCTCCGAGCACTATCTCGCCGATTACATGGCCACGCGCGGCATCGGTTTCCTCGGCTGGAACACCCGCTACCGCGGATACGAGAGCAGCTTCCTGCTCGACCACGCGCTGGTCGACATCGGCATCGGGGTGCGCTGGCTGCGCGAAGTCCAAGGGGTGGAAACCATCGTGCTGCTGGGTAATTCCGGCGGCGGCTCCCTGATGGCTGCCTACCAGGCGCAGGCCGTCGACCCACACGTGACGCCGCTGGAGGGCATGCGGCCCGCGGCCGGGCTGACCGATTTGCCGCCCGCTGACGGATACATCGCCAGTGCGGCGCATCCCGGTCGTCCGGATGTGCTCACCGCATGGATGGACGCGTCCGTCGTCGACGAAAACGACGCCATTGCAAGCGATCCCGACCTCGACCTGTTCAACGAACACAACGGCCCCCCGTACCCCAAGGAGTTCCTCGAGCGCTACCGGTCGGCACAAGTAGCCCGCAACCACGCGATCACCGACTGGGTCGAGACGGAGCTCAAGCGGGTGCACGCGGCGGGCTTTTCCGACCGTCCCTTCACGGTGCTGCGCACGTGGGCGGACCCGCGGATGGTCGATCCGACGATCGAGCCGACGAAGCGCCCGGCCAATATGTGCTACGTCGGCGTTCCGGTCAGGGCGAACCGCTCGGCGCATGGCATCGCCGCCGCGTGCACGCTGCGCAACTGGCTGGGTATGTGGAGCCTCCGGCACGCGCAGACCCGCGCCGAACCGCACCTGTCCCGCATCGAATGTCCTGCGTTGGTGATCAACGCCGAGCAGGACACGGGCGTGTACCCCAGCGACGCTCAGCGCATCTACGACGCGCTGGCCAGCACCGACAAGTCTGCGTGCTCGATCGACACCGACCACTACTTCACTACCCCGGGCGCCCGCAGCGAGAAGGCCGATACGATCGCCAAGTGGATCGCGAAGCACTGGCACTGAGAGTCCTCGCGCACTTCACGCCGGGCGACAAAGTCACCGAATTCCTTGCACCAGAGTCGGATTGGCTCGACATTCGCTACTGCGCCGAGGACGATGACGACACCTTCTACCACGAGCTGCCCGAGGCGGAGGTTATCTGGCACGTGCTAAGACCCATCTCGGGCCACGACCTCGAGAAGGCGCAACGGTGCAAGCTCGTGCACAAGATGGGTGCGGGCGTGAACACCATCGACGTCGCCGCGGCGACTCGGCTCGGCATCGCGGTGGGGAACATGCCCGGTGCGAACGCGGCCTCGGTCGCCGAGGGCACCGTGCTGTTGATGCTGGCCGCGCTGCGACGGCTTCCCGCCCTGGACAGGGCGACCCGCGAAGGCAGGGGCTGGCCGTCAGATCCGAGTCTCGGCGAAACAGTGCGCGACATCGGCGGCTGCACCGTCGGGCTGGTTGGCTACGGCAACATCGCCAAGACCGTCGAGACGATGGTGACCGCTATGGGTGCACGAGTCCTGCACACCAGCACGCGAGACGACGGCCATCCCGGCTGGCGCCCGCTCCCTGAGCTGCTCACCGAAAGCGACATCGTCTCGCTGCATCTGCCGCTGACCGATAAGACCGCAGGCATGCTGGATCGCGAAGCCCTCGCCACGATGAAGACCGACGCGGTGCTCGTCAACACCTCACGCGGCGGCGTGGTCGACGAGGACGCATTGGTCGACGCACTGCGCACCGGCGGGGTGGGCGCCGCGGGCCTGGACGTGTTCGCTGTCGAGCCAATATCGACCGACAATCCGCTGCTCGGCCTGGACAATGTGGTCCTCACGCCGCACGTCACCTGGTACACCGTCGACACCATGCGGCGGTACCTGGAACATGCGGTGGACAACTGCCGGCGGATCAGGGATGGGCAGGAGCTGGCCAACGTCGTCAACGAGTAGTCTGGCTCCCGACCGACCGGTTAATAGGGAAGGCTTCTACGAAGAGGTAGCTATGCCCATCGCGATCACTCCTGAGCACAACGACCTGGCCGACTCGGTGCGCTCCCTGGTGGCGCGGGTGGCGCCGTCGGACGTGCTGCACGAAGCCCTCGAAACCCCGATCCCGAACCCGCCGACCTACTGGAAGGCCGCGGCCGAGCAGGGCCTGCAGGGCGTGCACTTGGCGGAATCCGTTGGCGGACAAGGCTTCGGCATCCTCGAGCTGGCCATCGTCCTGGCCGAGTTTGGCTACGGCGCGGTGCCGGGCCCATTCGTCCCGTCGGCGATCGCGAGCGCGCTCATCTCCGCCCACGACCCCGACGCCAAGCTGCTTAACGATCTGGCATCCGGCGAGGTGATCGCCGCCTATGCGATCGACTCCGGGCTCACCGCCACCCAGCACGGCGACGGCCTGATCATCCGCGGCGAAGTGCGGGCCGTCCCCGCCGCTGCGCAGGCGTCTGTGCTGGTGCTACCGGTCGCCATCGAAAGCGGGGAAGAGTGGGTGGTGCTCGACGCCGACCAGCTCGAGATCGAGCCGGTGCAGAGCGTCGACCCGCTTCGGCCGCTCGCGCACGTCCGCGCCAACGCCGTCGAAATCGGCGACGACCGCGTGCTGAGCAACCTCGGTCGGCCGTTCGCGAGGGCGTTGATGTCGACGCTGCTCTCCGCGGAGTCCATCGGCGTGGCACGCTGGGCCACCGACACTGCCTCGGGGTACGCCAAGATCCGCGAGCAGTTCGGCAGGCCCATCGGCCAGTTCCAGGCCATCAAGCACAAGTGTGCGGAGATGATCGCCGATACCGAGCGGGCCACCGCGGCGGTGTGGGACGCCGCCCGTGCGATCGACGAGTACCGCGAAACCGGTTCGGACGAGAGCGCTTTCGAGTTCGCCGCCGCGGTCGCCGCGACTCTGGCGCCCGCTGCAGCGCTGCACTGCACCCAGGACTGCATTCAGGTGCACGGCGGCATCGGCTTCACCTGGGAGCACGACACCAACGTCTACTACCGCCGCGCGATCCTGCTCGCCGCCTGCTTCGGCCGCGCCGCCGACTATCCGCAGCAGGTGGTGGACCTCGCGACGGACAGCGGAATGCGCAAGATCGACATCGATCTCGATCCGGAGACCGAGAAGCTGCGCGAGGAGATCCGCGCGGAAGTCGCAGCGCTCAAAGCGATTCCGCGTGAGGAGCGCGACGTCGCGATCGCCGAGGGCGGTTGGGTGATGCCTCACTTGCCCAAACCGTGGGGTCGGGCGTCGAGTCCCATCGAGCAGATCATCATCGCCCAGGAGTTCACCGCCGGGCGGGTGCGCCGTCCCACGATGGGCATCGCGGCGTGGCTGATCCCGTCGGTCGTGGCATTCGGCACCGAGGAGCAGAAGCAGCGCTTCCTGCCGCCCACCTTCCGCGGCGAAATGATTTGGTGCCAGCTGTTTTCCGAGCCGGGCTCCGGCTCCGACCTGGCGAGCCTGACCACCAAGGCCACCAAGGTCGACGGCGGCTGGCGGATCACCGGGCAGAAGATCTGGACCACCGCCGCACAGCTGTCGCAATGGGGCATGCTGCTCGCCAGGACGGATCCGAGCGCTCCAAAACACAACGGCATCACCTACTTCCTGCTCGATATGCACAGCGACGGTGTCGAGGTGAAGCCACTGCGCGAGCTCACCGGAAACGCGATGTTCAACACCGTCTTCATCGACGACGTGTTCGTTCCTGACGACCTGGTGCTCGGCGAGGTCAACCGCGGGTGGGAGGTCAGCCGCACCACGCTGACCGCCGAGCGGGTGTCGATCGGCAGCAGTGAGGCGCCATTCCTGCCCAACCTCAACGGCTTCGTCGACTTCATCCGCGACGGGCACTTCGATCAGATCGATCAGAATCACGCCGGCAGGCTGATCGCCGAGGGGCACGCGTCCAAGCTGCTGAACATGCGGTCGACACTGCTGACGTTGGCCGGCGGCGACCCGATGCCCGCGGCGGCGATCTCCAAGCTGTTGTCGATGCGCACCGGCCAGCACTACGCGGAGTTCGCGGTGTCCTCTTTCGGCACCGACGGCGCGATCGGCGATCCCCAGCAGCTGCCGGGCAGTTGGGCGCAATTCCTGCTGGCCAGTCGGGCCACCACGATTTACGGTGGCACATCGGAGGTGCAGCTCAACATCATCGCCGAACGGCTGCTGGGGCTGCCCCGCGACCCGTAGGCAGGCAGGAGGGCGGGCCACGAGCGGTGACGTCACGCTGCGCCAACTGCGCTACTTCGCCGTGCTGGGCGAGGAGCTGAACTATCGGCGTGCCGCGGAGCGGTTGTTCATCACGCAGCCCGCGCTGTCGACGGCGATCAAACAGCTCGAGCATCAGCTGGGCGTCATGCTGTTCACCCGCAATACCCGCGAGGTGGCGCTGACCGAGCTGGGCCAGGCCTGGTTGTCGAAGGTGGTTGACGCCCTGCGCGGGATCGACGATGCGGTCGACGACCTGATCGCGCTGTCCGCGCACTACCGCCGCGTGCGGCTGGGATACCTGATCGGCACCGGCGCCGACCTGCTGTTCCGGTTGGTGCGGCACTTCGAAGCCACCTACCCGGAAATTACCTTGGAGCCAAGGGAATTCGACTTCTCTGATCCAACTGCCGGCCTGGCAGACGGCACTACCGAGGTGGCGATCATCCGGCCGCCGGTCGATCTGCCCGAGCACCGGATGTTCATCCTCGACGCCGAGGACTGGGTCGCCTGCCTGCCACGGGACCACCCGCTTGCGGGTCGCACCGAGTTGAAAATCACCGAGCTGCTAGACGATCCAATTGTCGTCGCCCCCGCCAGCGCCGGTCGGTGGCGCGACTACTGGATGGCGATGGACGCCCGCGGCGGCAAGCCGCCCACCATCGCCGCGGTCGCCGCCACCTACGAAGAGGAGACCACGACCATCGCTCGGGGCCTCGGCATCAGTTTCACCAGCGAGGCCAGCGCCCGGCTGTACAACCGGCAGGGCATCGCGTACGTGCCGATCGTCGACCGGCCGCGCAACTA